>JYMV01029933.1_pt1 | contig 31216 bp, 28 predicted proteins | sample 338911 | NCBI WGS metagenome assembly JYMV01 (sample SAMN03354496, study PRJNA234377) | hydrothermal vent metagenome | biome: Deep sea; feature: Hydrothermal plumes at the Eastern Lau Spreading Center, Western Pacific Ocean; material: Seawater | place: Tonga | collected 2009 | depth 2000 m m
GATGGCACGTAACCGGATTACTGGTGCCATCCGTCCAGGACTGCCGCCTGAGGACCATCATCTGGTTCAGCGCCAGATTGACGCCTGCCTGCGGTTGGTTTCAAGGTTGATGGACAGGTGATCGGGCCGACCCAGGCACCGCCACAGCTTGGTCAGGATACCGATGCTGTTCTGGAATCGCTTGGGTACGGGCTTGAGGAGATCAGCGTACTTCGAGTACCGCAGTGTAGTATAGAGTGTGACTGTCGATGACGGACACTCATGTACTTCGCTAACACCAGTCTTTTTCTCTCCCAACTGTTGATAAGACTTCCGCTACCGGGGTTGCTGTGAGCGGATTGCCTTCTTATACCGGGTTGTTGGGTCGAATCTGGCACTACCTGTTTCTACTGATTTGTGCTTTGGTGTTTTTGCTGCTCATTGGGCCTCTCTTTGTCATCATTCCGTTGTCGTTTAACGCGGACTCCTACTTTACGTTTAGTGAGGGCATGTTGCGTTTGGACCCAGATGCGTTCTCTTTGAAATGGTATCGTGAATTATTTGGGACCTATGAAGCAATACGCTCTGCCCGACCGGAGTCGCGTGGTTCAGAGTGGGCATCGGCCGCAGGCAACAGTTTTTTTATAGCGATATTTTCCACATTGATTGCAACGTCACTGGGCACACTGGCGGCTGTTGGCTTGAGCCGCTCCCACATGCCGTTCAGGCGGTTGATCATGGCGGTGCTGATTTCACCGATGATCGTACCGATCATCATTACGGCCGCCGGTATCTTTGTGTACTACTCCAAGTATCACCTGGCGTATACCCATCTGGGTCTGATACTGGCTCATGCCGCGCTGGGTACACCGTTTGTTGTAATCACGGTCACGGCCACCTTAATGGGATTTGATCAGCAGTATGTGCGGGCGTCGTACAGTCTGGGTGCCCGGCCATTAAAAACATTTAGAAAAGTGATGTTGCCGCTGACCTTTCCGGGGATCATTACCGGTGCACTTTTTGCGTTTGTGACCTCGTTTGATGAGGTCGTCGTGGTGATTTTTCTGGGTGGCGAAAATCAGGTTACACTGCCGCGGCTGATTTGGTCTGGAATACGACAGGAAATTACGCTGACCATACTCGCCGTTGCAACGATCATGGTGTTATTGTCGGTGGTGGTTTTATTTTGTGTTGAGCTATTGCGGCGTCGTCATGAGCATTTCTTAACTCGGCCCCGGGGTGCACCATGAAACGACTTGAACCGTCGCGGTCTTTGGATAGTACGCTATATTTCACGACAGTAGAGTCGTCAAGTGGTAAGAATGCTTGAAGATAAGCCACAATGTGGGAAAACTTAAGTCTCACCGGATAAGAGCACATGGATGTGCCTATTAACTAATTAAGAGTTACCCCATCAGTAGTAGAATGTGCGGCTCGGTAAATTAGACAGCTGGTGTGGCGGTCAGAACGCGTGACTGAAAAACAAAGGAAGTGCTGAAGACTATGGACACAAATCAGACAGACGCCTATGTGAGCTTCAACGAAGTACAGAAAAGTTACGACGGAGAGAATCTTGTGGTCAAGGACCTCAACCTGAGTGTTCAGCGAGGTGAGTTCATGACCATGCTGGGCCCGTCCGGCTCCGGCAAGACCACCTGCTTGATGATGCTGGCGGGTTTCGAGACCGCCACCAGCGGTGAGATCATGTTGGACGGCACCGCGATCAACAATGTACCGCCCTGGAAACGGGATATCGGGATCGTCTTCCAGAACTACGCCCTGTTTCCACATATGACGGTCCGTGAGAACCTGGCCTATCCGCTCGAAGTCAGGAAGATGCCGAAATCTGAGATCGACGAGCGTGTGAAAAAAGCATTGGCTATGGTCCAGCTGGAAGGTTTCCGTGGCCGTCGCCCGGGACAGCTCTCAGGAGGACAGCAACAGCGGGTTGCCGTGGCGCGGGCGCTGGTCTTCGAACCCAAGTTGGTGTTGATGGACGAGCCACTCGGGGCGCTCGACAAGCAACTGCGTGAGCAGATGCAGTACGAGATCAAACATATCCACGAGAATCTGGGGGTAACCGTGGTCTATGTGACACACGATCAGTCAGAAGCTTTGACCATGTCCAATCGCGTGTGTGTTTTCGACGATGGTGTGGTTCAGCAGGTCGCGGCACCTAATGTGTTGTATGAACAGCCCGAGAATGCTTTTGTCGCGCAGTTTATCGGCGAGAACAATACATTCGTCGGCACAGTAAAAGAAGCCAGCAACGGTCACTGCGTTGCTGAGCTCCAGACCGGCGAGTCTCTGAAAGCGTTAGCAATTAATATTGACGGGCCAGGCAGTCGCACAACATTGTCACTGCGGCCAGAGCGAGTGACCATCAATCCTGAGGCAGGCAGTTGTGATAATACCGTGCAGGGCACAGTCAAAGAACTGATTTATCTGGGTGACCACATTCGTGCGCGCCTTGCGTTGTGTGGTCAGGACCAGTTTATCGTGAAAGTTCCGAATGCGGCCCGGCACAGTCATCTGACAGAAGGTGAATCCGTTACGGTCGGCTGGCACTCGGAAGATTGCCGCGCACTGGATGCACCGGCCTAGCGCTGTACTTTTAAACCCACAGTAGTTAATCGAAACTCGCGTACTTCAGCCCATGGCGCAAGCAACACAACCCATCATGATTGATGGTGTGCCGCTCAAGGAGCAGCTGGCACGCGCGGAGCGTCGGAAAAAGTACATTGCGTTTGGCATGGTCCTGCCGCTGTTGTTGTTTATCATCATCACGTTTGCCATCCCGATCGTGAGCATGCTGTTTCGCAGCGTGGACAATCCCCGGATGGTCACCATAGTCCCGAACCTGGTGGCCGCGCTGGATGATTGGGATGGGGTTGATTTACCCTCCGAGCAAGTTTTCGAGATAGCTTTCCATGATTTGAGAGCCGCACTGAAAGCCGGCCACCTGGGTAAGGTCGCGACCCACCTTAACTACAGCTTGCCGGGCGGGCGAAGCCTGATTCTGAAATCGAAGCGTAAGTTCAAAAAGATCAAGTCAGGGCCCTATCGGGAGGCCATGATCAAATCGGACAAACGCTGGGGGGATGTACACACCTGGGCGGTGATCAAGAAAGTGAGCGATCGATACACCGCACGCTACTTTCTGAATGCGATTGATCGTGACTATGACGATTCCGGCAATGTCATTTTGAAACCGGAAGATTACCAGATCTACGTGACACTTTTCATGCGCACGCTGTGGATCAGTCTGGCGGTCACGCTGATGACACTCCTAATTGGTTACCCGATTGCTTACCTTATTTCCACCACGCCACCTAAGATCAGCAACCTGCTCATCATCATGGTGCTGCTGCCGTTCTGGACCTCACTGCTGGTGCGAACGACCTCCTGGATCGTACTGCTGCAGACCCAGGGGGTCATTAACGATCTCATGGTCTGGGTCGGCATCATCTCGGAACAGGGCCGCATCCAGATGATTTTCAATATGAAAGGCACCCTGATTGCGATGACACAGATCCTTCTACCCTTCATGGTGTTGCCAATGTACAGCGTGATGAAGACCATTCCGCTGTCAGAGATCCGAGCCTCGCAGTCATTGGGTGCCAATCCCTTTATCACGTTTTATCGGATCTTCTGGCCCCGTTCCATTCCCGGCATTGGTGCCGGTGGGCTGCTGGTCTTTGTGCTGTCGGTGGGGTACTACATCACACCTGCACTGGTGGGCGGCGCCAAAGGACAGATGATCAGCAACCAGATCGCTTTCCATATGAAGTCATCGCTCAACTGGGGGTTGGCTGCCGCGATGGGGAGCATCCTGTTAGTTGCGGTGCTGATTTTGTTCTGGCTGTACGACAAAGTGGTTGGCATTGACAAGATGAAACTCGGATAGCCTCTGATGAGCGTACCCGCTTATACCGGACCACTCGGTCGCACCTGGCATTACGTGTTTCTCGGGATTTGTTGCGTGGTGTTTTTCTTCCTGCTGGCTCCGATCATGGTGATCGTTCCGCTGTCATTCAATATCGAGCCCTATTTCACGTTTAGCGAGGGAATGCTGAGGCTGGACCCTGACGCGTTTTCTTTTCGTTGGTATAAAGACGTACTGGGCATGTGTACTCAGAAAGCGACCGAAGCCGCAGACGCATTCGTAACCAGCACTAAAGTGCAGGAATGCGGATCCGGGTCGAACCGCGGCTACGAGTGGGCGTTTGCCGCGCGGAACAGTATCATTATCGCGATCTTTGCCACACTGGTTGCTGCTTCACTAGGCACGCTGGCTGCCGTGGGTTTGAGCCGCACGCACATGCCGTTTCGAAAGCCGATCATGTCCTTACTGATTTCCCCTTTGATCGTGCCGATCATCATCACTGCGGCGGGAATGTTCTTTTTCTACTCGAAGATCGGTCTGGCCTACTCGCATCTGGGAGTGGTTCTTGCCCATGCGGCCATCGGGACACCCTATGTGGTGATCACGGTCACAGCGACGCTGGTTGGTTTTGACGAAACCCTCATTCGGGCATCGGGTAGTCTGGGGGCTAAACCGCTGCGCACCTTTTTCAAGGTCATCATGCCGTTGATAACCCCGGGTGTGGTGTCCGGCGCTTTGTTTGCGTTCATTACTTCATTTGATGAGGTGGTACTGATCTACTTTATAGCCGCTGCCGACCAGAAGACTATTCCGATTCAGATGTGGTCGGGTCTTCGTCAGCAGATCAGCCCCAGTATCCTCGCGGTGGCGACCATGTTGGTCACATTTTCAATCATTTTATTGATTGCAATCGAGTTGCTGCGCCGTAGAAGTGAACGGTTGCGGACCAGTTTACCGTCTTAAATGCCTCATATATAAGAAAAACTCTGCGCAAACCGTCAGTCCAGCTTGGAGTGACGGTAATCTGAAGCTGTCGTATAATAAAGCGGTTGTGTAGGATTGTTTTCTGTACATCTTTATGGTTTATCAGGATACAGTCAGTTTATTCATTTTATTTACGTTTCCTTAGGATTTGTAATTTTTGGAGGAGTCAATGAGCAAGTTAAAAACTACAGTTGTACTGACGTCAGCTGCTATCGGCCTCGCCCTGATGAGCGCAACGGCGTTTGCAGGCAAGATCACGTTTGTGTCTTGGGGCGGGTCGTATACCGCCAGTCAGGTCAAGGCGTGTATCGAACCTTACGAGGCCAAGACCGGCCAGCAGTTCAACATCGTCGACTACAACGGTGGCCTGGCTGAAATCAGGACCCAGGTGGAAGCCGGTAATGTGCAGTGGGACATCGTTGACACCACACCGCAGGATGCGCTGCGAGGGTGTGACGAAGGTCTTTTGGAAGTGCTGGATCATTCACAGTGGTTGCCGGCGCCTGATGGCACCCCCGCTACCGAGGACTTTGTGGAAGGCGCGCTGAGTGAGTGCTATGTGGGTAACATTTCCTGGGCCACCGTACCGGCCTATAACAGAAAGACCATTATGGCGAATAAACACGTAGACCGCATGCCAACTACCATGAAGGATTTCTGGGATACCAAGAATTTCCCGGGTCGACGTGGTCTTCGTAAAGTGCCGCGTGTCAATCTGGAATGGGCCCTGATGGCAGATGGCGTAGCTAACGATCAGATCTATGAAGTTCTGGGTACGAAGGAAGGTCAGGATCGTGCGTTCGCAAAGCTATCTGAACTCAAAGACGATATCATATGGTGGGAAGCTGGTGCCCAGCCGCCACAGCTCCTGGCTGATGGTGAAGTCGTGATGGTTACGGCTTATAACGGCAGACTGTTCAACGCCATGTATGTGGAGAACAAGCCTTTCGAGATCATGTGGGGCCCGCAGGTCTTTGACCTGGATACCTACGTGATTGTGAAGGGTTCGCCCAACAAGGATGCCGCGATCGAGTTCCTGAAGTTCTGCACCAGTGCTGAGGCGCTGGCAGACACCACGAACTACATCTCGTACGGTCCGTTACGCAAGTCGTCTGCGCAGTTTGTCAATCCGGCTATCCTGCCGCATCTGCCGACAGCACCGGATAACTTCAAGACAGCGCTTACTTATGACTTTAACTTCTGGGCTGATCACATGGATGAGCTCAACGAGCGATTCAACGCTTGGTTGGCGAAGTAAGCGAGGCAGTTAAAGTATGTAAGGAAAGGCGGGCTTCGGCCCGCCTTTTTATTTTGAAACGCTATGTGGTTAAATCATTCTAGTGATCGAGTGACCATCAGCCCCTTGAGCAGAGAGTCAAAGGAGCGTCAGCGTTCGCGCCTTGCTGAGGGGTCAAAACCAGCCAGAAAATGAAACGCGGATCTCACCGACCCGCATCGCATCTGGAGTCGCTGGGAGTTTGCTGTCAGTATTTGTGTGAGAGGACCCGGTGAAATCGGACATATCGACACCTGTTATTCGTCCTGCGATGGTTGACGATTTTACGGTCATCGAATCGCTCAATCACAGTGTTGTAAATCTCACGAGTCCGATGGATGCAGAACGGATCCAGCAGCTCCACGCCATGAGCAGCTATCATCGGGTTATTGTCCAGGATAGCCAGCTTATGGCCTTTCTACTTGTGTTGGGTCCTGATTGTGACTATGACAGCGTGAATTATCAGTGGTTTGATCAACACTATGATGATTTTGCCTATATCGACCGGATCGTCGTTCGAGACCGTTCTCGAGGTCAGGGCCTGGGCACAATCCTATACGAGGACCTATTTGCATGGGCCATTAGCCAACAGATCGGAAACATTGTCTGTGAATACAATGTCGAACCTCTGAACGAAGCGTCGCGGAAGTTTCACAATACGCTGGGCTTCCAGGAAGTCTCGCTCGAGAGGATCGGTCAGGCGAAACGGGTATCCATGCAGTTAAGGGTGCTGACAGTTTGACGCGTTGCCTGGATCTAGTCGGGCGGTTGTGTTATTCGTTGCGCAGGAATGAGTCCGGGTCTTCAGGCAGGATCTGCCCGCCATCGACCACAATTGCCTGCCCGGTAACAAACTTGGCCTGGTCGGAAGCGAGGTACACCATCGCGTAGCCGATGTCGGCGGTATCACCAAGATCACCAACCGGGATCACCTTAGCGACTTCCTTGGCACCGTCCTCACCGTAGAGTTCTTTGAGGCTGTCGGTCAGGATATTGCCGGGACTGACGGCGTTGACTGTAATGCCGTCTTTGGCCAGTTCCAGTGACGCTGCCTTGATGAATGCATTCACACCACCTTTGCTGGCGGAGTAGGCTGCAAGTCGGGCCTGAGCCACGTTAGGACCAGTGATCGAGGAGGTGAAGAGAATCCGACCCCACTGCTGTTGTCGCATGATCGGAATACAGGGTTTTGTCAGCAGGAAGCACGATCTCAGATTGGTGTTTAGGGTGTCGTCCCAGACCTCGGTGGGCATCTCCTCCATCAGTAGATCCGGATATATACCCGCGTTGTGGCACATGATGTCCAGTTGACCATAAGCACCGACAACGTGTTCAATGAGTGCCCGGCAATCATCTTCCTCGCGAATGTCCGCCTGAAAGAACTCAGATCGGCCGCCGCTGTTGTTGATTGACTGAACCACCGTATTACCATCGTCCTTGGAGCGGGCAGCGCAGATCACGGTTGCGCCCTCGTCAGCGAACACCCGGGCGATGCCCGCTCCGATGCCACGGCTTGCACCTGTGACCACTGCGATCTTGCCTGCAATCGATATACCCATCTGAATCAACTCCGTTGATCGTATTGTGTTAAGGAAAGCCCCTGTCTCTTTGTCTCATTGGCTTGGTTGTTATAGCACGGTAGTCGACGAAGACATGTTATGACCATTAATCGAGTTCGATGTCTGATTCCAAGCATTGGACTACAAACCCCACCGGTACCTCCAGTTCAGATGCGATATGGTTTAGCAGATCTCTTTCAGCATCCGAGATCGGCTGTTCAGTAGCAGCAACGACACACAGGTCGCGCAGTACCTGCATGCGTTGGGTATGACTGGCTCGAATTTTGATTTCAGCGATTCTGCGCGGCAGATCTTCTTTAAGCCGGTCAGAGTCTAGTGTGTCGAGCGAGTAAGCCTCACCCAGGTAACGCTTTAGAGTGTCGCGTTCTTTTTTGCTGATGCCCTCATAGGTGTTAGCAATGACAACCGCAGCAGCAAGAAAAAGATCGCGCATCGCGCGGCTGCTGTCTGTCTTACCTTGCAGGTAATCCGGCTCCATCAGGCTCATGACCTGATGTACTTGGTCTTCCAGTGTTGATTTATCTATACCAGTGGCCGCCATCAGGTCAGATTCATGAAAAAGCTTCAGTGCCTTGACTCGTAAGGGACTGAACGGATGGGTTGAGAACCAGTCCTGTTTAGGTGCACCTTGGCCCGGTTTGTCATCATATGCCAGCATGTCATCGACCTGGGCGAGAAACTCGTGGAGTTCAAACCGCACGACCCGCTCGTCGGTAATGCCAGACGCCAGCTTAAACAGTGCCCGCGCAACACTTTCCAGGTCCTGGGCGCAAAAGGCCCCGGCTCTGTCAGCGGAGATCTCGGCGTAACGGGACCAGGCAAACAAATCAAGCGCCAGATCGGCTGGTGGCGGTTGTCGTCCCCTGAGTACATAGCCGATCGGAATCTTATGGTGGTCATAAACATGGTGGCCGAGCTCATGTCCCATGACAAACAGCAGTTCTGAGTCACTAAAGGCTTCCAGCAGACTGGATGAGAACATGATAAAGACCCGGCCTTCCTCAGGCTTAAAGCAGGCTGCGTTGAATTGTGGACTCGCATAGGCATAGAGCTCTAGCTGGCTATCGATACCGAGCCGTTCAACACAACGGTCGGCTTTTTGGTGCACCCCCGCAGCCATGCCAGGGCTGAGTCGAACTGATGTGGCCAGTAGATGGCGGCGGGTGGCGGACTGTTTGCCTTTTTCCGATTTGCGTTTTATCGACCGATTGAGTCGCTTGATTTCCTGTCGGGCGAGCAGGGTCTTACTGAGTTTCAGATCGTTGGTACAGCGTATTGCGTCAGCCGTCATGATTGATCCCGTGATCTGTCTGAATGTGGATCTATAGTGCGTGAGTGTTGATTATCGCTCAGTATCACCAAGCGCATCCTTAAAATGAAGTCTGCACATCGAAACATAGCGCTCGTTGCCGCCGATTTGTATCTGCTCACCTGCGTGAATCGGTTTGCCGTCGTTGTCCAGTCGCACAGTCATAATGGCTTTGCGGCCACAGTGGCACACGGTCTTGATTTCCCTGAGTTCATCGGCGAGAGCCAGCAGTTGTTGGCTGCCCTCGAACAGTTCGCCACGAAAGTCAGTACGCAGGCCGTACGTCAGCACCGGAATGTTGAGCCGGTCGACAACATCAGTCAGTTGTCTGACCTGATCGATGCTCAAGAACTGCGCTTCGTCGACCAGAACACAATCTAGACGATCCTGATCCACCCGATCGTAAATCATCTGCAGTAAATCGTCGCCGCGGCCAAATTCGACAGCTTCGGCCTCAAGACCGATTCGGGAGCGGATGCGACTGGTTCTTTCACGCTCGTCGATCCGTGGTTTGAGCACCAGTGTCTCCATGCCGCGTTCGGCATAATTGTGGCTGGATTGCAGCAGAGTCGTGGTCTTGCCGGCATTCATCGCTGAAAAATAAAAATAGAGTTTAGCCATGGGTCAGCTACCGAGATTGTGTTTAAGGCAGTCCTTCAATGATACCGTGCGCGTGAAGCTGACCAGATGTCGACAACTGTTTGACCGGTTAGTTCATCAGGCCGCCGCTGGCGACCAGCACCTCACCCGTGATGAAATCGGATTCGGGTATGCACAGCAGATAAACCGCATTCGCTGCATCCTCCGGTTGGCCCAGGCGCCCAAGTGCCGCCATCTCCTTCGCCGATTCTCGTTGTGCTGCGGTAAGGCCAACCGGATGGTCGCGGTCCTTGATCGTAACGCGGTTGGGCTGATCTTCGAATGGTTGAATCAGGCGGGTGTCGATATAACCGAAGGCGACACAGTTGACAGTGACATGATAACGACCCCATTCACGGGCCAGTGTTTTCGTCATGCCAACAACCGCAGCCTTTGCGCTGGAATAAGCCAGCTGTGTTGCTGCACCGTAGACACCCGAAATCGATGAAATGTTGACAACCTTGCGTAGCCTGTCCGGTGGATCGACACTCGCCTGCTGGCGGAAGTGGTGCCCGGCTTCGCGCAACAGCCGGAACGGGCCCGTCGCATGAACGTCCAGCATGGCATGCCACTGTTCGTCGGTGTGTTTGATTGCTGCTGAATTCCAGATGTAGCCGGCGTTGTTGACGACGATATGGAGATTGCCATAACGGTCGAGTGCGGTGGAGACAAGAGCCTCAGCTGTTGCTTGCTCGGTGATGTCGCCAGGCAGGGCGTGGACCGCTAGTCCTTGTTGTGCCAGCTTGCCCACTCCCTCAACAAGTGGGGCTGCATCCAGGTCGTTGGCAACCACCTGTGCGCCTTCACTCGCCAGCTTTATTACAATGGACCGGCCAATTCCCCGTGCTGCTCCCGTGACGATAGCGACGCGTCCTTCTAGTTTTAGCGATTGGGCTGTCATCACGAATGAAAATTGCGGGTCAGAATCCAAGTTTCCTGGCTACTGTAGCCGACAAGGCGAAAACGTTGTGGCGTCATCGATGCAGGTTTGTCTGGGCATATCATACAGTCACCGCGTTTCACTCTAGTCTGCCAGTCCGCGTACGTATCGGTGGGAGAGAATATGTGGGGTCGATGTGTGGTTGTGGTCTGTGACTCAACGGCCAGTGATGATAAGTATCGACATCACCAGGCATGACCTTTTGATCAGAGACCACCCTGATCCAGTCCCAGAAGTGTCCAAGGCCGATACTGCATTGTTTGGGCGCGACCACTGGCTTGAAGACAGCATAGCCCTGATCCAGCAGGTGTTCGCGTGCGGCAGGATCACCGGGGCTGAAACGTTGTGTTTGCTCTGAGGCAGCCGTTTCGCTATTCATCGGTTGTTGACGGCGATGGCTAACTACACCTGCCGTTGCTCGGTTATTCGTACCCAGGTGGCGGCTGAAAGCCACCGATCACATCTTCCATCAGCTGTGCAAACTGGAGTGCCGTGTTGTCTTCCAGGTAGGGCGCAATCAGCTGTAAACCGCAGGGCAGGCCGCAGCGGGTCAGTCCCGCCGGTACAACGGTAGATGGCAGATAAACCACGCTGGACAGCCCCGCCCAGAAGAGCTGGTCCACAACAAGCTCCTGATGTCCGTTTATGTCGATGGTTCGGTCGGGTCGCTCACCCATGTGATCGTGTACGAAGGCAGTAGATGCTGCGGTCGGACACAGCAGAAGATCATAGTGTTCAAAAAATGCCCGCCAGCGCAGGCGCATCTGTTCCCGCTCATCGTGCAGTGCCCACCAGTCGCGATGGCGTATCGTGATGCCCTGATCAAGATAGGCCCGGTAGCGGGTGTCATCAGGCTTTCGTGCAGCAGCGCTTTGAAGATGAAATTCATACTCCTCATCGGTATATCCAGCGCTGGTGGTGGCCCGAAGCAACAGTAGGTAGACCTCCTGGTATCGACGCCAGTCAAAACCCGGGTCGGCCGCATAGTCGATCTGCACACCCGCTTTTCCCAGGGCGGCGACCGTGTCCAGTAGCTGTTCAGTCAGCTCTTCATCCTGCGCGCACACAGGACTTTCCATCAGAACCCCGACCTTGAATTCACTAAGATTGTTCTTGCGCGGTGGCGGAAGTTGAAACTGCCAGGCCTTTTTGAGTTCGCCCGTCGGCCCCGCCACAATATCCAGCGCCAGTTTTAGATCGCTGGCGCTTCGTGCCAAGGGGCCGCCCACGGAAATATCGTGGTAGGCAGAGTCTCCGGGCAGCAGGTGGCCCTGAAGCGGTACGATACCCATGGTCGGTTTGTGGCCATAAACACCGCAAAAGTGTGCAGGATTGCGGATTGAGGCACCAATGTCGCTGCCGATCTCCAGGCTGGCCATACCGGTGGCCAATGCAGCAGCCGCGCCGCCTGATGAACCGCCGGGCGTACGCGTCGGATCCCAGGGGTTGTTGGTGGTGCCATAGATCGCGTTAAATGACTGCCAGTCGGAAAGTTTGTGCGGAATATTGCTCTTGCCATAGATAATCGCCCCCGCGTCCAGCAGTCTCTGCACAGCGACCGCGTTAACTTCGGGATAATTGTCCATCAATTCAGGTATTCCCCAGGTCGACGGTGAACCGATCCAGTCGTAACTGTCTTTGATGGTCATAGGCACACCGTGTAACGGGCCGGTTATTTTGCCCAGGGCCGCGGCTTCGTCAGCGGCCTGTGCCTGTTCATAGGCATGATCGATCTGTGTGAATATGACAGCGTTGATCACCGGGTTATGCTGTCGGTAGCGTTGCAGGTGCAGTTCGAGCAGTTCCACTGCACTGATTTCCTTGCGCTTTACCTGTTGTGCAAGTTTGATTGCCGGGGTTAATGTAATCTCGGTCATGGGTTCTTTTGGATGGTTGAAACTGATACCTTCGCAGTGTGACTTTGGTTCGAAACATTATACCGGCCGATCAGCTTGCCATGAGCGACAGACCAGTAGCCGTTGTTTGTCCCCGCGCTATAGAATTGTGAAGCCGGTAACGGCCATTATTGACCAGGCGACATATCCATGAATCTAGATGCGGGGAATGGAAGGCTCTTCACTGTTGATCCGCTGACTAGTGCGTCTTTCGGTGGGCGGATCAGCTTTGCCGGGACTTCCCCCCTTGATTCAGCCGTGTGTGCCCTCGAATCCTCTCCTGCTTTACTTGTACAGGCTTTTTACGGTACGGGTGGCCTGCTCCACTTGCCCGGACTTGATGATATTCACACGGAACCCGGATTACTCACACGCTTGAGCCGGCTTTTCGGTCCGGAGGTTGAGAATTACGAACAAACCTTAACCGAGCAGAAGAAGATTCATCCTGAATTTCCGGAGATTCTTCAGATCACGAATATGCCGCCCAGTTGCCAGATGCCACCGGCGCAGCCTGACCCACCACTGACACCGGCAGGTGGGCTGCCGGTCAGTTTTCCACAGCGCCGTGGATGGCACACAGATCAGAGTTTTCGTCGTCCGCCGCCCGATATTTCTCTGTTTTATGCTGTGCTCCCGTCGCCACCTGGCCAGGGCCAGACGCTCTATGCCGACGCGGCGAGCGCTTACGATGCATTATCAGTTGATCTCAAAAGTACGGTTGAGGGGTTGCAGGGCATTCATGCAATACCCGGCATCGGGCGAGCCGAGTACGCTGTCAAAGCCGGTGAGACACCAAAACCTTTACTCCCGCACCAAAGGCCACAACGCCAGCCCGTGGTACGGACGCATCCGGTGACAGGCAGACGATCACTTTATCTGTGTGAAGCAGGACAGATGGACTGGATCGATGGGCCTTTCGTCGGTATGGAACCGGGCCCTGAGGGTGACGGTGCAGCGCTGCTTTACGAACTGATGATGCATATGACTCAGCCGGAATTCACCTACGTTCACGAATGGAGTCAGGGCGATCTTCTGATCTGGGACAACCGTAACTTGCTGCATTGCGCGACCTGGTACGATGCACAGAACCACCAAAGACTGATGTGGCGCACTACAACGCGCGGCAATCCGGGTGAGTTGTATTCAGGGGAAGACCGCAGTTGGCTGCCCGAAGACGATGCCCGGCCGATGGCCGGTCTTGATAGCGACTGATTACTTGCAGGTTCCGGACAGGAGCGGTACGAAGCGCACGGCCTCAGCAGTCTCACTGGAAATCAAGCCGTTTTGGTTTCGTAGCGTGGTCAATTGCTGATCTCCAGGTCCACCAATCGGCGCAATCAGGCAGGTGTCGGGTTTAAGAAGACGGAAGAGCGGTTTGGGCAGGTTGTCACTGGCCGCGGTGACAATGATTGCATCGAATGTCTCTTGTCCTGGCCATCCGATTGTGCCGTCACCGTGTTGCAGTGTGACATTGTTAATGCACAGCGATTCCAGGTTCTTTTCCGCTCTCTGTAAAAGCGAGAGGATTCGCTCTACCGAGTAGACCCTATCGAATAGATGGGACAGGATAGCGGTCTGATAGCCGCATCCAGTGCCGATTTCCAGGACCCGCTGGTTCTTCTTTGCGGCCGTCAGGACCATCTCGCTCATAAGACCAACAACATACGGCTGCGAAATAGTCTGTGCGTGGCCGATTGGCAGGGCCGTATCGACGTAGGCGCTGTCAATCTGGTCTGGATCCAGGAACAAGTGCCGCGGTACGGCCTCTAGTGCATTCAGCACAGCCAGGTTTCGGATGCCTTTGTTCTTTAGTTGTTCGACCAGCTTGGTTCTGGCCCGGCTGCTGCCACGTGTCTCGAACTGTTTTGAGGTTCGTTGGCTAGAGTTTGGTGGGGTTGGGTGCATCACCGTAAACTTCGACTGGGTCAAATACTTTCTCGGTTTCGGTGAACTCCAGTTCAAGGCCCTCTGTGCGTGCAGCCGAGTCGCCAAAAGGGATTGTGCGGTAGAAACAGGAGCGGTAGCCGACATGACAGCTGGCACCACCCTGTACGTCCACCTGCAGCCACACGCAGTCCTGGTCGTCGTCAATGCGGATTTCCTTGACGATCTGAACCAGGCCGCTGGTCTGTCCCTTGTACCAAAGGGTCTTTCGGCTGCGAGAATAGTAGACCGCTTCTCCAAGTTCTATCGTACGGGCGAAAGCTTCACGGTTCATGTAGGCATGCATCAGGACTTCCCCGCTAGTGAAGTCGGTGGTCACTACGGGAATCAGGCCGTTGGCATCGAACTTTGGTGCAAGGCTGGTTGACTCTTCCACCTGTTCGATACTCGTTCGAGCCGTAAAAATGGTGCCATCGTCCATGGGTTCAGTCTCCGCCACTTGAATTTTACCGCAATCGGCCCTATCTTCCCTGCCGCATTAGAAAGTTATGCCGGGTTCACGCAATGGCGATCCCCTGTGGAGTATCCATTTGACTGAAGATGTCATAATACTGTTGTCGGTAATTTGACGTCAGATGGAGCTGTTTTCGGTCTATCTTCAATAAATTCTGAAAATAACGGTGTGGCAGGTAAATGGCATTCATAGACAAGATCAACGAATACAAGGATAACATCGAGGCTCTTCGGGCTATCGACAGTATGGAGGTTTATCGTTGGATGATATCGCTCGGGCAGAAACTGACCGATGACCGACTCAGCACAAACAGGTGTTTACCCAAAAACCAGGTAAGTTACTGTCAGTTCGAGCTGTATGTGGACTGGGAAGACGACAGATTTAAGGCCTACAGTGATGCCCTGATAGCGGGTGGATATGCGTACATGCTGCTTGATATCTTCAACTCTTCACCGGTCGATGAGGCCCGTCAGATTACCACCGAGCATTTCCGTGCGATCAAAATGGATGAACTGCTTTCTATGAACCGCACCAACGGGTTTTACCAGATGATCGAGATGATGCAGACCAGGTTGCAGGCCGTTTGACTGTTAAACGCCAAAGGCCTCGATGTACGGGGTTGTTTGTCAATTTTCTTCCGGCAACGTTCGTTCAGAGGGACCTGTGAAAAAATATTTGATACAGGGACAATTACCTTGTAGAAAACGGTGTTGAACCAACTACTGATGCTACCTGAGAATAGCGAACGGTCAGTTGGTGTGTCGCCTACTGTAGCCCAGGTTCATTTGTGTCGGCTAAGCGCCCAGCTGAATGAAACAACCCGATGCTGGAGCAGAAGGAGATAGATCATGGTTCAATATGTTTGTGATCAGTGCGGTATGGGTGTGACCGGAATGAAATGTGCAAAGTGCGGTGAGGAACTAGTACACGATCACATCACAACCGATGACGGAAAAACCGTTGCTGTGGCCAAGTGTCCGGCTGGCTGTGGAAAGATCAAATCGCCAATGTGCTGTGGAGAAGACATGAGCTGTAGCGTATAAATTCTGATCTGTCTTGACCAGAGGCGGGGACTTTAATCGTGGTGATGCCTTATGAGTCAGCTTTCTCTACAGTTGTGTGAATGATTGCCCCGCCTTTCAGGCGGGGTTTTCTTTATCAGTGATTTAGCTCTACTGCCAGTTGATTTTAGACTCTATAGACGTGTTAATTGGGTTATGGCAGGTCGCGATTCGATCGGTTTCCCCGCAGGACCTCGCCGGGGTAGCAGCCGGTCGACTCACCATCAAGCAATGTTGTTACGCCGTTCACCACTGTAGCGGCTATACCGTCGGCTTTCTGGACCAGACGTCGTGATCCTCCAGGTAAGTCTGATTCGACAGTGGGTAGCCGGGGCTTGATGGTTGCCTCATCAAAGACGACGACATCGGCGCGATAGCCGAGTCGCAGCAGTCCGCGGTCGGTGAGTTCAAATGCCGAAGCGTTATCAAAGGTCACCATGCGCACAGCTTCCTCTAACGTAAACATTTTTCGGTTTCGTACCCAGTAGCTCAACAGGTGGGTTTGTAAAGAGGACCCCATTTCCTGACAAACGTGGGCACCGGAATCTGAAAACGTAGCCAGTGTTCGGGGATGGCGGAGCATGCCCAGCACATCTTCTGGTGTTTCATTAACCAGAGGTTGTACAAACAACTGGTTCTCATTCTCTATCATCAGGTCAAGCATGACCTCGACTGGATGCTGGTCCCGTATCCTGGACAACTCATCGACACTCGGGTCATCCCAATCCACGCCCTTGAGGGCATACAGGTTGGTATAGTCGGGTTTCTTGGGGTCTGTGGTCGCTGCCCCACCCCCCTGGAAGGTGTTGTCCCGCGGCTTCATCCCGGCTTCGTCCGCAACCAGAGCACGTCGGGTGTCTGGGTCAGCGAAGCGCTGTTGCTGTTCCCGGATAGGGAGTTCCCGCAGTTCACGCCAGGTTGGCAGATTATCAAACGGCAGATACGACTTGATCGAAAACAGGGCGATAATCGGGCGTGTCGTTGTCTGACCGAACACACGCCCACCGGCGTCGGCAGTATCGTCCAGATACTGCATCTGGGATTGCCAGGGAAATGGATCCGCACCTTGCCGAGTCGAGAGGGTGCCAAACATGACTGGCCGACCACTGTCTACCGCGATCTTCTGCAGGCGGTTCAGGAACGTCTTATGGGCCTCACCGCTGGACACATCTGGCCCGATCTGGAATATGCCGTGATTTCGTTGGGCCATCACATCAACCAGGTAATCGATTTCACTCCAGTCGGCAATACGGCTGGCGATGGGGGATCCGTCGGGTGTGACGTGGGTTGACGCCCGTGATGTGCTCAGTCCCAGCGCACCGGCGCCCAGGGCTTCAGAAACTGAGTCGCCCATGTGTTTCAAATCATCTTCGTTGGCAGTTTCGGTCAGCGCACGGTCGCCCATGGTGTACATGCGTAGCGCAGAGTGTCCGAGAAAAGCGCCATAATTGATGGCTTTAGGCAGTTTTTCCACGTTATCCAGGTATTGAGGAAAGGTCTCCCAGGTCCAGTTGATCCCGGCCATCATCGCTTCGACAGGTATGTCTTCAACCGCCTCCAGGCAACGCGCCAACCACTCCTGTTGCTCGGGCCGACACGGTGCCAGTGCAAAGCCGCAGTTGCCCATGACCACGCTGGTCACACCGTGCCAGCAGGAGCAACTGCCCAAAGGATCCCAGGCAACCTGGGCATCCATATGGGTGTGCCCGTCGATGAATCCTGGGGCAACCACCTTGCCCTCGGCATCAATAACCTCGGTCGCACTGTTGCGAATGCGGCCCACTTCGACGATCTTGCCGTCCTGAATGCCGATGTCTGCCCGGTATCGTGGTCCACCAGACCCGTCTACGATGATTCCGTTTTTGATTGCCAGGTCGAGCCCCATGAATTTTCTCCATTGGTTTCGGGTGAGCTGATTCGTCTGATCGCAGCTTTATGATCTGTTGAGCATAGGTGACGCTCGAGGGTGTTTCAACCCTGACCGGCCGATAGTCAGTATCTTCATCGACAGTCGGGTTTCTAATTATTGCTTGAGTATTACCACTGTAATCGGTATAAGGCTCAGTTCCCCTGAATTTATCAGTTGGACCAAAGAGAGTGTGTCATTGTTAACTAGAAGTAATCAGGAGTGTGTTGTGGAGAGAAGTCGTTTTGTGTCAGGTCGAAAAAAGAGCAACAAATTCATGGTCATTGGTCGCTTCACCAGCTTCCCCGTGACCTGGAGTGGAGTCAGGGAGCGGTGGTCTGAAATGTCTTCCATGCGCCGTGCTGTCGCAATGTCAGCAATGGCTGTGGTTGCGTTTGTAGTCGTCTTCTGAACGCTAGGTTCTATTCATTGCCCTGAGTAATTTTGTCGCGGGCAGGTCGACAGCGTAAAATGTTATACAGGCAGAACCCAGGTTCTGCCAGGGCACGGTTGTGACCTTAAGCCAATAGAGTACGCCTTATTGTGAGTCGAATTTGATGGGGTCCAGCAGGGCAGTGGGTTCGCCATTTTCGAGATACAGCCGCGGCAACCAGGTGTTCAGGTGATTCATCACACTGTAGACCATCCAGCCCGCTGCGCTCGCAACCTCATATAAGTTGTTTTCGCCGTCACGACTGATCACGGTGACCGTGTCGCCGACTGCAACTGCTGTGTCAGTGAGGTCCAGCAGGGAATGGTTGAGCGCTATTGTGCCGACGCCGGGACAATAGCGGTCCTGAACTTTGACCCGGTATTTGTTGGCGAGTTCACGTGGAATGGCGTCAAAGAACCCCATATGCATGGTGCCGATACGCATAGGATGTTGTGCAACAAAAGTGCCAAAATAGGTGACTGAATCACCTGCCTGGATATCTTTTACAAACTCGATTCGGCATTTGAGTTCAAGCACCTGCTTCAGCGCGAGGTTGACGTTGCGGTCATTGGCAAACGGGTGTACACCGTACAGGCACATCGCAGGGCGGACAATGTCGAGCCATGCCTCGGGCTGGTGAAATATCGCATTAGTGCTGGCCATGCTACGCAGCGGTACCTCTATACCCCGTCGTTCCACTTCTGAGGCGACCTCGTTGAATCGAGCCAGCATGTTCTGGTCTTCGTCTGGATGCTGCATGAAGCTGGAGAACAGTCCCGCGAGTTCGACATGAGGCAAATTGCAGACAGTCTCGATAAAGTTCGGTGCGGCCTCGTGGTGTACACCGACACGCCTCAGGCCTGTATCAACTTTGATGAATACACTGGCCCGGGTATTGTGCCGTTGTGCGGTATCGTTCAGCCGTTGGGCCATTTCCAGTGTAAAAACCGCTTGAGAGATACCGCGAGAGACCACCAGGTCATAGGCGGCATCACCAAACAAGGTGTCCATACACAACACCTTTGATTCCGGGAACTGTTGGCGAATCACGTCAGCTTCGTACAACTTAGCCACCAGGAACCATCGTACACCTTCGTCATATAGACACTGGGTCACTGGAACCAGCCCGTGGCCATAGGCATTGTTTTTCACCACCGGCATGACTTCGACACCCACCCGGGAACGTATGTTGGCAAGGTTGAAGCGCAGGCTATCCAGGTCCATTTCGAGCCAGCAGGGATAGCCCGCCATTGCGCGCTGAATTTGATCACGATCGGTTATCGGCAGCCACATGATGTATCCCCATCACGATCAGTCAGATAAAGCCAATGTACCACTGAAACAGGTTCGGGTTGGGTCGTCTCACTATCGCTTATTGACACAGTTTCTGTACTATGGAACCTACTGTTCTGAAATTCTCCTCGGCAAGTGTCGTGGGTAGCGGATTTTCCCTGCCGAAGACAATAGACCTATAAAGCGTATGAAAAGATGATCCTGGACGAAAAAATAGCCCACGGCGATGTCATCGTGCTAGATGGCGCGACCGGTACCGAAATCGAACGTCTAGGTGCCAAGATGGACAGCGCAGCCTGGTGTGCTGTTGCCAACATGAACCATCCAGAGAAGGTCCGGCAAGTGCATGAGTCCTATATGCGTGCCGGCGCGGATGTAATCACGACCAATACGTTTGCAACCTGCCGTCATGTTCTGGCTGGTGCCGGGCTGGACAGCAATACCGTCGCGATAAATCAGCAGGCTGTAACGTTAGCCCGAAACGCCCGCGACACTGTCGCGCCAAGCCGGCCGGTGGCGATTGCCGGCAGCATGTCCAACACAGTGGCTTGGCAGCCAGGTTTTATCAGTCCCGACCCTCGGTTTATTCCTACCGAAAGACAGGAGATCGCAAACTACCGGGAGATGGCGAACACGCTGGCTGATTCAGGTGTCGACCTTCTAATCCTCGAAATGATGCTCGATATCGAGCACGCGAGTCGTGCGCTGGAGGCGGCCGTTGAGACCGGCTTACCGGTTTGGGTGGGTGTCAGCTGCAGCCTTGAGGACAATGGTGCCGTAGTCGGGTGGGATCTGGCCACGCAAGGGCGTATTGCTGCGGACCATGCACCACCGCTGCCGTTGCCATTGGATGAGATCATCGATGCGCTTCAAAATGTCGGGGGAGACGTCTTTGGGATCATGCACAGCACGCTTGGGGCCACGACGCCCGGGCTGCAGGTGTTGTGTGATCGCTGGACCGGGCCGATCATGGCTTATCCGGAGACCATGCGGAGCGCTCAACCGCAAGCCGATCAGACTGACCGGTTGCCAACTCCCGGTTTTCTTGATATTGGCCGGGTCTCACCCGAGAGTTTTGCTGAGGCCTGTCGCGGCTGGGTCGAACAGGGCGTACAGATCATCGGTGGCTGTTGCGGTGCCACGATCGAACATATCCAGGCAATGGTTGGCCGGCTTCCAGCACAGGTTGGTGACCGTTTACCCGTCGGTTAATGCATAGTCGCCGACGGCAGCTTGGTGTGAAATCAGACCGTTGGCGAGGTCCCTTCTGACCAGTTGCCGGTCCCGCTGAGGTGCGGGTCCGAATCCACCACCGCCGGGGGTGTTGATGATCAGCCGATCGCCTGCAGGGATTTGTTGACAGCCCTTGCCTTGCAGTTCCCCGTTCTGTTTGAGTGCCACACGTCCTGCAGCACCGTCAGCGCCACCGGCCCGGCCGCGGGCCGGAAAATCGATCCGGTCAAATGCAGCCAGCAGTTCCATGTCCTGACCGATCGCATTTTCAATCTCGATGACCTGGCCGAGTCCGCCCCGGTAGCGGCCGCTGCCGCCCGAGTCGGGTAGGTATTCCTTGCGCCAGAATAGCAAAGGGGCAACCGATTCATTGATTTCAACCGGTGTACCGCGAACACCGGAAGGATAGGCGGTGGCAGAAAGACCATCGCTGACGGGGCGGCCACCTGTGCCGCCATTGGTGACTGCCGTAATCGCGAAAATATCTGAGTTGTTTGCACCGCGATCGGTCTTGCCGCGAAACGTCAGATTCCACAGGCAGGATGCCCCTTCGGCGGGCACTTTTTCCGGTACTACCTGCGCCAGGCAGCCGAAAACCACATCTGGCAGCATCTGCCCGACGATATGGCGGGCATTGATTGCAGCCGGATAGGGCGCATTTAGTACTGATTTATCCGGCGCCCTGATACGAAACGGTGCCAGCGAGCCCGCGTTGTTGGGCACCTCGGGTGAAATCACACAGGCGAGACCGAAACAGGTGTAGGCGGTGGTGTAAGCCATCGGCACGTTGATGCCGTGTACTGCCATACCTGAGGTACCGGCAAAATCAACAATCACCAACGCGTCGTCTATGGTCAGCGCTGCAACCAGATCCAGGGGCCCGTCAAAGCCGTCGATACGCATACTGTTGTGGTACACCCCGTTGGGCAGGTTAGCGATCTCGGCCTGAACAGCAGCGAGAGATTTGTCACAGATGAAGTCGGCCAGCGTATCCAGATCATCCAGTTCAAACTCATCCATCATTTCTACCAGGCGGCTGCAGCCCACATCATTGCAGGCCGCGAGGGAATAGACATCGCCTTCCGATTCCACCGGTTGGCGGGTATTGGATCGCACCATGGCCATCAGAGTCTCGTTGATCTTGCCTGCATCAGCCAGTTTAAGCATGGGGATGTAGATGCCTTCCATGTGTACGTCGGTGGCATCAGGGCCAGTACCTATTCCACCGATGTCCGTCAAGTGGGAGGTGCATGAAAAAAGTGCAACCAAATTACCATTTCGAAAACACGGCGTGGTCAGTACAAAGTCGTTTAGATGGCCAGTGCCCATCCACGGATCATTGGTGATGTAAATGTCACCTTCGACCATCGTTTCAAGTGGGAAATGATCAATAAAGTGATTTACCGACTCGGCCATAGAATTCACATGGCCGGGTGTGCCGGTGATGGCCTGTGCCAACATACGGCCGCGGGCGTCGAATACCCCAGCCGATAGATCGCCGCATTCGCGAACGATCGGACTGAAAGCGGTGCGCATCAGTGTCTGGGCCTGTTCTTCGACGACTGAAATCAATCGATTCCACATCACCTGCATTCGAATGGTGTCGAGGGTTCCGCTTTTGTTCATGGTTTTAATGTCCTGTGTCTCGTTCAACCACCAGGTGGCCACCGGCACTTACATTGAGATTAAATCCATCGGGGACGAAAGTCGAAGTTTGTGATTCGACGACAATCGCCGGACCCGTCAGAGTGGAGCCGGGCTGAAGGGTGCTCCTATTGTAGATCGGCGTATTTACGTGACTGTCTTGTTCAGCGTCAAACACCTGGCGTTCCCCAATGGCATCGGCTTGGAGCCGGGTGTTTTCCAATTTTCCAATAACAGGGCTCTGGGCAGGGGTTGAAATCGTGAGCACCCAGGTCAGCACCTCGATCTCTGCGTTGGGCAGTGTCCGTCTGAAAAGGGCAGCATACTGTTTATCAAAGTTCGACTTCAACGCCGCAATGGTCTGTTCGTCGAAAGTATCACCACTGATGGGTACGGAGATTTCATGACCCTGGCCGCGGTAACGCATGAATGCAGACCGTGCTTCAGTCAGTGGACTGTCGCCTGCGCCAGCTTGGACTACCGCCAGGGCTTCCTCCCGCATTTCATCGAAGATCCGGTTGATTGGTGTGCTGTCGAAATCGTCGAGGGACATATAAAGACTGCGTACAACTTCATACGAGATCGGTGCCTGCAGAAAACCGACGGCAGACCCGACACCGGCATTAGCCGGAATGATGAAGCAGTCTATACCCAGTTTGTCGACCAGCCTGGCGACATGCAGCGGCGCTGCACCGCCGAATGCAATCACAGTGTGTTCGGCCACATCGTGACCTTTTTCTACGGTGTGAACACGTACAGCGTTGGCCATGGTTTCGTCTACCATTTCATTGACCGCAAATGCCGACATCAGGGTAGTCAGCCCCTGCGATTCGCCGATATTTGTGTTCAGGGCTTTGGCAGCTGCGTCATAATTGAGAGAAAGTTTGCCGCCTGCAAACTGTGCAGTGTCGATTTTCCCGAGCACGATATCAGCGTCGGTAATCGTAGGGTGTGTGCCGCCCTGACCATAGGCCGCTGGCCCGGGATCTGCACCCGCGCTGTCTGGTCCTATCGTGACCCGTCCGGTACCGTCTATACGAGCAATAGAGCCACCCCCGGCACCGATCTCGACCATCTCAATAACAGGTATTCGAAGCGGTAAACCACTGCCTTTTCTGAAATGAGCCTGTCGGTCGACCTCAAATTCACGCGCTTTCCCCGGTTCGAAGTCTTCGATCAGGCTGATCTTTGCGGTTGTGCCACCCATGTCAAAGGCGATCACCCGGTTCAGTCCCAGTTCCACAGCAAGATTGCGGGCGAGAATCGCACCTCCCGCGGGGCCCGATTCAACCAGCCTGATCGGCTGTCGTTTTGCGGTTTCCAGCGTGGTCAAACCACCGCTCGAGGTCATCAGCAGTACCGGACAGGTCAGGCCGATTGCCTGGAGGCCGATTTCAAGGCGGGACAGGTATCCTTCCATCGCGGGCCGTACATAAGCATTAGCCGACGCGGTCGACAGCCGTTCATACTCACGAATCTCGGGACAGACTTCCGATGACAGAGTGATCGGGATATCCGGCATTAGGTCAGCCAGAGTGCGTGCGACGGTTTGCTCATGCACAGGGTTGGCATAGGCGTGGAGAAACCCGATTGCAATACTTTCAACGCCCGCTGCCGTCAGGTCGGGTACCAGTCCCGGTATGGCCGACTCGTCCAGTTCAAGAATCACCTGACCATTGATGTCAATCCGTTCAGAAAGACACAATCTCCTGTCTCTGGAGATCAGCGGCGTGACTTTTTCCAGAAAAACGTCGTACTGGTCGTAGCGGGTTTCGTAGCCGATCTCTAGAACGTCCCTAAACCCTTCAGTCGTGATCAATGCCGTAACGGCACCCTTGCGCTCGAGGATCGCATTTGTAGCAAGCGTTGTGCCGTGGAGTACAAGATCGACTGAAGTGGGATCAATACCTGCTGACGCGAAGACCTCTTTCGCACCGGCGATAACAGCTTCTTCCGGGGTAGAGGTCGTCGTCAGCACCTTGGCGGTAGTCTGAGTCTCGGGTGTCTCTAATACGATGTCTGTAAACGTCCCACCAACGTCTACGGCCAGTCGGATATCGATTTGTTTATTGCTCACCTGCGGAAAGACCTTGTCAAGCCAACTCTCGAGTTTCTGGACGTTTCATGCCAGCCAAAGAGCCTGATGGTAACAACTTTTGACGGGACCAGCCGGCGAGTCAGTATTCTGATGATAAGTGAGTCGGTCGGGATGTCGATCACCTACCGGTCCAGTCCGGGTGGGATGGTGTGGCCGGCGGCTTTGAGTTTGTGCAAAAGGCGGTCGAACAGGCACTGGAGTTCCACCCGGTCATCCTGATCTAGGCTGGGCCCTGGGTCTCGGGACTTGGCCGAGGCCAATACCCCTTGTCGTCGCAGCGTTTCTTTACGCAAGGCGAGGCCCAGCCCGAACTGCTGTTCATGGCGAATCAGTGGCAGGTAAATGTCGTACAGGTCTTCGGCGTCATCCGCCCGGTCCGCCATGAACATCTCGTACACTGATGCCAGTAGTGCGGGGAAGGCAAAACCAGTCATAACGCCATCTGCACCCCGGTGCAGTTCCTGTGGCATGTACAGGCCACCGTTGCCGGACAGGATGCTCACCCGCCGGACGCCTTCAGTTTCTGGTGCACGCCTTAGACTGCTGAGCTTGCGGTGTCCGGGGCAGTCTTCGTGTTTGAACATCTTGATCGAGGGAAAGTCAGTGATGAGTCGGTTGATCACGCCGACCGATAGGTAGACGGTGGTGGTCGGTGGGTAGTCCTGCAAACATACTGGAATTTCAGGTCCCAGCGCATGGATAACCTGGGAGAAATACCGGTAGACCTGTTCATCTGTTTTGAGCCCGGGGATTCCCGACACCATGACACCGGCTGCGCCGGAATTCATGGCTTCGCGTGACAGCACCACAAGATTGTCGACCCCAGGGTTGCTGACACCGACGATTACCGGTCGCTGGCCGTTAACACGCCGAAGTGCGCGGTGCATAAACTGGCTTTGTTCCTCGGAACTGAGCTTCGGTGCTTCACCCATGACGCCCAGCAGTGTCAGGCCATGTACGCCCTGGTCTAGGTAGAAGTCGATCAGATGATCGAGACTGGTGTAGTCCAGAGCGCCATTGTCACTAAAGGGTGTTGCACTGATGATGTACACACCATGGGCAGTCTCGTCGAGATATGGATTCGATCTTGTCACCGGCTAAATAATCCCGAGATTTAATCGCGCTTCATGTTGAGATCCTGCCACGCAGACCCTTCTGGATCTGTATCCGTGAGCAGGCCTCCATAAATCTCGGTCTCGAACCATTCGATGAATTCCGGGCTTCGGTTGACTTTCCAGAACTCCCAGGTTGGTCGGCCCATCCGGGTCTTCATGAGTCCGGCCTTGAGAAGGTTCATGCGCATATTGAGATGGGTAATGTCTACCAGCCCATGCTTGTGCTGATCGTAAGTGTCAAAAATATCGACCAGGCAGGTGTTGATCCACAGGGTGATGCGCCAGTACTCGTAGTCTTCGAGTTTATCTGTGGACCAGTTTTTCGCCAGGAACCGCGAGAACTCTTGGTCTTTGGCTGCGAGAAAGTATCGTTCGTAGAGCCGTGATGTCAGGCTGTGGCCAAACTGCGCTTTGGTGATCTTGGCATTCTGGCGGACCTGGATGGCAAGATAGACAACAGAGAAAAAAACGCCCAAGGCGGCAACAAACTGCGCCAGTACGATCAGTGTCCGTAGTGTCATATGGCTACTATAGATTTTTTCCGTATGATATTGAAGGTCAGGTGATTATCTGCGCTGAGGAACCGCCAGCCCAGTTGTCCGGATCGGGCTGGCGATGCAAAAGATGAGGAATTTTTGTGGTGGCACAAACAGAGCAAGCTGGGGTTGTGAACGTAGCGGTCGTGGGTCTGGGCTGGTGGGGTTGCCACATCATCGAACGTTTCAGCAATCGCACCGGGAGCCCACCCAGGATTCACCTTGCAGTTGAGCGGCTTCCAGACAAAGTACGCGCCTTTGTTCAACACCATGAACTCGAGCTTACGGATGACTACCAGTTTGCACTCGACCGATCCGACATCGAGGCGGTGATTCTCACTACTCCTCATGCCCAGCACGAAGAGCAGGTCATTCAGGCGGCGACTGCGGGCAAGCATGTTTGCTGAGTGACCGGCCGGAACTATATTTAGTGGAAAGAAAGCGAATTGTGACAGCGGCTCCCTGGATCATGGCGCCCGTAACACTCAAGGGGGGGCTGGGATACGCTCTGGGACATGTTGGTCACTCTACCGGGTATTTTGTGGGGTCATGTAAAGACCGACTTGTCGAACTATTTCACCCATGGGCGGGGTTGAGGCCGAGTTTGATTTTGGCTTGAACCAACCGGAATCTGTATGTGATATCAGCAAGTTAAACAAGGTGGGCCAGATCGGGCATGACTAGGGAGCAGCAAGGCCAGGGGAGACTGGGCGGTAACTGCCAGAATTACTTTGGATGCAGACAAAAGCAGACGAATAGTTTAATGTCTCGGTAGGATAGACCGCCACCGTTTATTCTTTAAGTGTCGCAGATGTGAAAAGGTGATCGATAACGGTTGTTCGAAACCTGGGGGAGCATAAACGATGTTGATCGAACTTCGGCAGTTTCTAGTAGAACGTTCATTATTGTTTGCGCTAAACAGTACTAAAAATATGGAGGAATGATTATGAAGACTCGTCAGCAAGGTGTATTTCGCACAACAATCAAAGGGCTGGTGGTTGCGACCGGTATAGCCGTAACCCTGGCTCTGGCGCCAGTTGCAAAGGCCGCCGACCCGATCAAGATCGGTTTCAGCATGACCTTGACCGGCGGTTTGGCCGGTGCGGGGCAGGCAGCCCTGATCGCAATGAAGATTTGGAGGGATGATGTCAATGCAGCCGGCGGATTGTTAGGACGCCAGGTTGAATTCGTCTATTACGACGATTCGACGAATCCATCCAAGGTCCCAGGTATTTATTCGAAACTGATCAATGTCGACAAGGTTGATCTCGTAGTTTCGAGTTATGGAACCAACCTGATTGCACCGGCAATGCCCATTGTCATGAAGCAAAAAATGGTCTTCATAGCGCTGTTCGGATTGGCGGTCAACGAGCGGTTTAACTACAACAATTATTTCCAGATCATGCCTGCCGGTCCCGAGCCGAAGTTGGATTGGTCACGGGGCTTCTTTAATCTGGCGATGAACCAGAGTCCACAACCGCAATCGATCGCGCTTCTGGCTGCCGACTCCGAATTTGCCAAGAATGCAGTAGCCGGTGCACGGAGTCACGCAGAGCAGTTGGGGTTGAATATCGTTTACGACAAGACCTATCCACCGGGAACGGCTGATTTTACGCCGGTTGTTCGTGCCATCATGGCATCCAATCCCGATCTGGTGTACGTCGGCTCCTATCCCCCAGGTTCTGTTGGGATAGTGAATGCTGCCAACGAACTGGACCTAAAAGCGAAAATGTTTGGCGGCGGAATGGTTGGCCTGCAATATGCTGGAATACAGAAAACCCTGGGCTCAAAAATGAACGGCATCGTCAACTATGATTTCTGGGTCCCTGCCTCGACGTTGAATTTTGAGGGTGTCGACGCATTCCTGGCTAAGTATCAAGCCGCTGCGGCGGGTGGGAAAGTGGATCCTCTCGGACACTACTTGCCGCCCTACGCGTACGCTTACCTTCAGGTATTGGGTGCTGCTGTGAACGCAGTCGGCGAACTGGATCATGCGGCGATCGGAGAGCACATCCGCAACAACACGTTCGATACAGTGGTTGGAGCGGTGTCGTTTGCTCCAAATGGTGAATGGGCCAAAACGCGTACCCTTCAAGTACAGTTTCGAGATATCAAGGATGGCGATATGTCTCAGTTCGAAAATGAGGGGACCCGTGTTGTCCTGTATCCGGAATCGGTAAAGAACGGCGAAATTGAGTATCCGTATACGCGGGATTAGTATAAGTAGACGGGGAAACAAGCGACAATTTGAATAAATTTTCTGATATTTGATAATTAAATTAAGGGGCCCCGCGTCGCAGTGAGCGCGAATCTCGCGAACACTGCGAATCCGGGGCCTCCTCTTTAATGTTTTGACACACGACGACGTACGATCAGGCAGCTTGACACGCCCGTGACTGAATTATTTATCAACGCGGTAGTATCCGGTCTGCTTCTCGGCGGATTTTATGCCGCGGTTGCGCTCGGCCTCTCTATTGTTTTTGGGCGACTTGATATCGTTAATATTGCGCACCCCGCTTTCGTGATCATCGGATCGTACATCACATTCTATGTCAATGAGAATTTTGGACTTGATCCAATTGTGGCGAGTTTTCTTTTCCTGCCGCTCTTCTTTCTTCTTGGAATCGGGATGTACCGATTTTATTACGTTTGTTTTGAGCGCACCGGTCAGGAAAGTCTAACCGGTTTGGCCTATTTTTTCGGCATCATGTTTATTATCGAAGTGTTGTTGATTCTGGTCTTCGGCGTCGACTACCGCAATGTGCAGGCACCTTACATCGGTGAAACTCTATGGATAAATGATTGGATACCATTGGGGAATTTTAAAGTTTCTCTACCCTACCGGATGTTGGTCCCCTTTATCGTTGCCTCCGCGGTCACAGGCGGGGTTTATTTGTATCTCTCGAAGACCTTTATGGGGCGGGCTATTTTGGCCGTATCACAAGATCGGATAGCGCTGCAGCTTATGGGTGCTGATCCCATCAAGGTAAAGCAATGGGCTTTTGGCATCGCAATTGCCACCGCGGCCATCGCTGGCGCTTTGTTGATTGTGATTCACCCGGTCGAACCCTCAGTCGGGCGTCTTTATATCGGCCGCGTCTTTGCCATCGTGATTCTGGGCGGGATGGGATCCGTCAGCGGCACTTTCTTCGCCGCGTTGATGATTGGAATTGCAGAGACTCTCATTTCGACCTTCATCGGACCTTCCTGGGCGCCGGCAGCAGCATACGGGATACTGCTGGTGACACTTGCCGTGAGGCCGCAAGGGTTGTTTGGACGCGGGTGATGAAACTGAATAAATTCTGGCCCATCATCGCAGCCCTCTTTCTGGTTGGCATCGCCTTTACGATGGTGGTAGACAACGAGTTTTATTTTTATGCAACGTATGCCGTGATGCAGTTGATGATCATGGGCATCGCATGGAACATTCTTGGTGGATTTACCGGATACGTGAACTTTGGCAGTGGTGGGTTTTTCGCCGTCGGCGCCTATACCACCGTGTTTTTGCATAGGGCGTTTGATGCGCCGCCGTTGCTCATTGCGGTGTTGGTGGCGCCGATAGTAAGCGGTTTGATCGGTCTGGGTGTCGGATATTTTACGTTGCGTTTAAAAGGCGTTTATTTTGCAATCGCAACTTTGGCGGTGGCGATTATTCTTGAAACTATTGTTGTCAACTGGGAATATGTTGGTGGTGCCGGCGGTTACTATCTTCTGATTCCTGAGGATGTAGTGTTCTTTGATTCCTACATTGAATGGTTGTTTGTACTGATTCTTGCGATCACACTTATTGCCATCATTGTTTCTCGCTACCTGAATTCATCAAAGATTGGCCAAGGATTGGCCGCGATACGAGATGACGAATTGGCAGCAGAATGCATGGGTGTTCCGACACTCAAGCTCAAATTGATCTCAACAACTGTGATGGGTGGGTTGATGGGCGCAGCGGGCGCTCCTTTTCCTTATTTCATCACGTTCGTCGAGCCGGCTTCAGCCTTTAATCTTCTAGTTGCAGTCATGGCTATTGCCGTACCGATGATTGGCGGTACCGCATCGTGGATCGGTCCGGTCATTGGTGGTTTGCTTCTCGGCACAATCCAGGAAACTGTTACGGTCAATATCTCCTCGGAGCTGAATTTGCTGATCGTAGGTGTTGTACTGGTAGGTTTTATTTCCCTGGCGCCACAGGGGATTACAGGTTTGTATCAGGATTTCATACATTTCATACGCAAGAGGCGAAAGGGAAATGGCTGAGCCAATTCTTGCAGTTACCAACCTGACAAAACGATTTGGCGGCTTTGTGGCGCTGGATGGAGTCGACATTTCCTTGGGTGGCAAGGAAAGACTTGGATTGATTGGACCGAATGGGTCCGGCAAGACAACTTTGATCAACTGTATTTCGGGCGCATTGTTCAACGAACAGGGAAAAGTTAATTTTGAGGGCAGTGATATCACAGGAACGAGCGCAAGCAATCGTGCCAGACTTGGGATTATTCGGACTTTCCAGATTCCGCGGCCCTTTCGCAGCATGACCATCATCGAAAATCTTGAAATACCGATGATATATGCGGCTTCGGGCCGTCTGGAGCAGCGTCGTCTTCGAGATCAGGCCATGGAATCTCTTGAACTTGTAGGATTGCAAGATCGGGCCGACGAGAATTCGGCCAATCTTACCCAAATTGATATGCGGCGATTAGAGCTTGCTCGGGCGCTGTCGGCAAAACCTTCATTATTGCTTTCCGATGAAACCATGGCGGGTTTGTCGAGTTCCGAAGTCGACGAGGTTCTCGATATACTTTTTGCTCTGAACGAACGTGGTGTTGCGGTGATCATGATTGAACATATTATGCGCGCGGTCATGAAATATTCGGAGCGTATCGTGGTACTTGATGCCGGAAAGAAAATTGCCGATGGGTCGCCGGATGAAATTGTCAATAATCGTGACGTAGAGAGGGCTTACCTTGGAGAGTAGTCTTACAGTAAATAACATCGATGGTGGGTACGGTTCGGTTCG
>JYMV01013784.1_pt1 | contig 31191 bp, 7 predicted proteins | sample 338911 | NCBI WGS metagenome assembly JYMV01 (sample SAMN03354496, study PRJNA234377) | hydrothermal vent metagenome | biome: Deep sea; feature: Hydrothermal plumes at the Eastern Lau Spreading Center, Western Pacific Ocean; material: Seawater | place: Tonga | collected 2009 | depth 2000 m m
ATGTAACATTCCTGGGGAATGGAGAAATTCCCTACAACAGCAACTCATTTGACAGTTTGGTGTTCACACCAGGAAATACGTATACACTTGAAGTTGGTAAAACACAAACCATTAATAATTTCTTGGATGCTACAGGTACCCCAAGCTTTCCAATAACCATTCAATCAGATGGCCCGGGATCACAAGCAACCATATACAAGGACAGTGGACTGGTTTGCGCAGATTACTTAAATCTGGTAGACATGATTGCTACGGGAGGTGCTACTTTCAGAGCGGGGGGTAATAGTGTAGATTTGGGAAATAACTCAGGGTGGTCCTTCACTTGTTGTTCTCAATGTGAAGAGGCCTGTACCTATGACAATATTGTAGACTCAACATTTGCAGCTCCATTTTCGCCAGGGGATTCTGTGAATATTACTTGTTTACAATCAGGAGAGTTAGTAAGAATAACAAGTTTACTAGCCGGACTCACTTATCGAATATCTACTTGTGGGTCATCATTTGATACACAACTTTCAATCTACCCAGCTGGTGGAGGAAGTTCGATCGCTTTTAATGACGATGCCTGTGGAGCTCAAGCGGAGATCCTATTCACTCCTTTTGCAACTGGAGCATATGATGTCCTTGTGGACAGATACATTTGCAACAACTCATTTGAATGCGCAAATTTCACCATTGAACTGGTAGGAACTGGAGGCTGTTATACTAGCTTCGATTACGTTGTTGACTCAACCAACACTGTATATTACACAGCAATGTCTTCGCCTGGCGTTGACGCTTGGACCTGGGACTTCGGAGATGCCACTTCCTCAACAATCGCGAATCCTGTTCATGCATATTCTTTTCCGACAGATTACTATGTATGTCTTACTGTAACGGATCCAGGAGGGTGTAATATCACCTGGTGTGAATGGGTAAGTGTAGGTAACGATAGTGATCTTTGTAACGCGGATTATACCGTTTGGGTGGACACAACCAAGACTGCATACTTTAATGAGATGTCCACTGGTGATATTAACTCATATTCCTGGGACTTTGGTGATGGTAACACCTCAACAGATGCAAATCCAGTTCATAACTACTTAGCAAACGGTTCTTATTGGGCATGCCTTACCATTGATACAGACTCCTGCGAGAATACCTTCTGTAATATTGTGGAAGTTGGAGCAGGGAATTTCTGTAATGCCGACTATACTTTCTTTAGAGACTCGGCCAGAACTATCCATTTTGAAGATAACTCTACAGGAGGGATTACGGACTGGTACTGGGACTTCGGCGATGGAGATACTTCCACGGCCCAGAATCCAACTCACGTGTATGGAGGAACTGGAAACTACTGGGTTTGTTTAACCGCATTTTCCGATACGATTTGCACCAATACCTGGTGTGAACTTGTCGAGGTAACCAATACTACCTGTTTCGATCCTGTTGTTGGTTTTACTGCTCCGAATTGTAATGCAGGTTGTGATGGAATCGCAAGTGTTGCCGTCGCTGGAGGCCTACCACCATTTGTCTATTCTTGGGATGACCTCTTAAGCTCAACCAACAACACCGCACCGGACGTGTGTGCAGGAGATTATACAGTTACCGTTATCGACGCATTCCAATGCCGTTTATCAAATACTGTTTCAGTTACTGACCCTACAGCTTTAGGAATGAGTATTACTGGAACCGTCAGCTCAACTTGTAATAACTCCGATGGTTCTGTTACCGCAGCTGGGTCTGGTGGAGTTGGACCCTATAGCTACACTTGGAATGATATTTTGCAGCAGTCAAATGCAACGGCTACAGGTTTGGCCGCCGGGAGTTATACGGTTACGGTCACTGATAACAATGGTTGTATGTACGCTGGAGATGGAACTATTAGTGACGTTGGAGGGCCTGTTATTGCAACTGGAACGCTTAACCACGTGACTATCTGCAAGGGTAACACGAATGGGTCAATAGATATCGATGTTTCTGGCGCTTCACTTCCTTATACTTATGATTGGTCAACAGGATCGACATCCGAAGACCTTACAGGACTCGGAGTGGGAAGCTACTCAGTTGTTGTAACGGGCGCAGCGGGATGTATCTCTTCCAAACCATTTATATTAACTGAACCGGCAGGAATGAGCTTTAGCCTGCTAACTACGGATGCCAACTGCGGAGGAAATAATGGATCTATAGCCGTATTCCCATCTGGTGGTGTTGCACCATACACGTATGCATGGTCAAGTGGAGGATCTAACCCAATTGAACCGGGCTTGATACCGGGAGTCTATTTTGTAACAGTTACTGATGTATTTGGTTGTGAAGATTCGACCTTTGCTTCAATTAGCAATATTGGAAGTCCTTCTGTGTCTGGTTCGATTACAGATGCGACTTGTAATGGAAGTTCTGACGGTGCGATCGACATTACGGTCACCGGTGGAAGTGGAAACTACGCTTACCTATGGTTACACGGATTCACAACCGAAGACGTCACCAATTTATCAGCTGCTAATTATCAGGTAGTTGTCACCGATGAAGGTAATGGATGCCAGGCGGGAGCCACATTCACCGTGGGTGAACCAAACCCTGTTACTGGTGATATAATTAATCAGCCTGCTACCTGTGGAAATAATGATGGAAGCGTTGCGATTGTTATAAATGGTGGAAACTTGCCTTATACCTATTTATGGTCAAGTGGAAGCACAAATGCCACTGAGACCAATTTGGACACAGGTACCTATACCATTAACGTTACCGACGCCATTGGTTGTACACTATTAGATAGCGTTATTATTATTGCACCTCCTGATTTCCCCACTTCAATGGCTTCAACGGATGTCAGCTGTAATAGTGGATCAGATGGATCTGCTACCCTTACTACAGGTGGCGGAACACCAGCTTATACATATTCGTGGTCTTCTGGTGGTTCTTCTTCATCTGAATCAGGCCTTCCTGCCGGCGAAGTGAGCGTAATAATTACGGATAACAATTCTTGTGTTGCGTACGATACGATTATTGTGATCGAACCTGTTGCCTTCGCAACTGGAATTATTCCCGTGAATGTTAGCTGTTATGGTGGAAGTAACGGATCGGCAAATCTAACCGTGACCGGGGGAATCATGCCATATACTTTCGCGTGGTCAACCTTAGCTACCAGCGAGGATGTTACGGGATTGAGCACGGGTGATTATGGTGTCACTATCACGGATAATAATTCTTGTTCTGTTATAGATTCCATATTCATCTCTGAGCCTACATTATTAACTTCACCTTTGGTTAAAACAGATGTCACATGTAATGGCGGTGGAGATGGAACGGCAGCAGCAACACCTTCCGGTGGTACACCACCCTATCTGTATCTTTGGAACATTGGGCAAACTGACTCACTGGTGATTGGCTTATTTGCAGGTACTTATACCGTTAACGTTACTGATGCCCTTGGGTGTCTGAGCTCAGGGCTGGTCACAATTACGGAACCAACTGCTCTTGCAGCATCCATTTCATCAACCACAGATGTAATTTGTAATGGTGCTTCTACTGGAAGTGCTACTGTAGTAAGTACTGATGGTAGCCCTCCGTATACGTATTTGTGGGACGACCTTGGTGCTCAATCAAATGCTACCGCTAATAGTCTTCTGGCTGGAACTTACACAGTAGATGTAACCGACTTGTGCGGTTCAACCGTCTCGCAGAGCGCTACGATTACCCAACCTTCTGCCTTGAGCATTTCAAGCAGCAAAACAGATATTAATTGCAATGGCAATGCTAATGGATCTGCAACTGTAACAGCCAGTGAAGGAACGGAACCGTACATATATTCCTGGTCTTCTGGTGGATCAACGGATACAGAAACTGGCTTGGATACCGGAGCACATTACATTACGGTAACAGACGCTTGCGGTGCTAGTCTTGTCGATACTGTTAATATTTCAGAGCCCGCTGTAATTACTACTTCAATGTCTCAGACTGATGTGTCTTGTTTTGGAGGAGCAGACGGATCAGCCACGATTTCTGTTAGTGGTGGATCATTACCTTATAATTATCTATGGAACAATGGGCAGGTAACTTCAACGTCTATAGGATTGTTTCCAGGTAATTATGCTGTAAATGTTTCGGATGCCAATGGATGTCTCGCAACAGATATCACTTCAATTTCACAGCCTCTGGCACTAGCAGCAATAATTACTTCCAGTTCGGATGTGGCTTGCGTTTCTGATTCAACAGGCACGGCAAAAGTCACAGCTTCAGGTGGATCCCAACCGTATACCTATTTATGGGATGATCCTGCGGCACAGGCGACCAATTCTGCCTCTGGCTTACCAGCGGGTACTTATCTGGTTCTGGTGTCCGATTCATGTGGGGCCAGTGTTTCAAAGTCTATTACAATAGCTGAACCAACTCCAATGTCGATCTCAGTTTCAGCCTTGGCAATATCTTGTAAGGGAAGTTCGGACGGAAGCGCAACTGTCAACGCAAATGGCGGTACATCTCCATATACCTATTTATGGTCTAACGCCGAGACTTCCGCCACTATTTCATCTCTTGATTCAGGATCCTATACTATAACTGTAAATGACGCCTGCGGAGCAATACTGGTCGATTCGACAAATATCAATGAGCCTGATGTCCTTACAACTACAATGACAAATGTTGATGTGTCCTGCTTTGGTAATGGCGATGGAACTGCCACAGTTACCCCTGCGGGTGGAACAGTGCCCTATAATTACCTCTGGAATAATGGACAAGTCACCGCTACGGCCGTTGGATTATTCCCCGGTAACTATACCGTAAACGTAACAGATGCCAATGGATGTTTAACGACAGATATTGTCTCAATCACACAACCTCCTGCACTAACTGCTGTGATAGCAGCCTCAACCGATGTCACTTGTAACGGTGATTCAACGGGTTCAGCCGTTGTAAATGCCGGTGGTGGTACTGCTCCCTATAATTACCTCTGGGATGATGCGAGCGCTCAAACAGATTCAAATGCCACATCTCTTCCTGCTGGAACTTATACTGTTTTGATAACTGACAATTGTGGAGCGACAACAACACAAGCTGCTACAATCAATGAACCCCCAGCTATGTCGATTATGACCAGTAAAACCGATATCTCTTGCTTCGGATATAATGATGGAATGGCAGATGTGGTCGTCTCAGGAGGTACGGGACCATTCATCTATAGCTGGTCCAGCGGAGGATCAAGTTCCAGTACAGCTGGTTTAGATCCTGGATCTCATATTATTACCGTTACCTCTGCTTGTGGAGCGATAGCTATTGATTCGACGATCATAATTGAGCCGGCAGTTTTGACCACTTCTATGACCAGTACAAACGTATCCTGTAATACTGGAGGCAATGGAACGGCCTCAGTTCTTGCTGGTGGTGGTGTCGCGCCCTATAATTATCTATGGAGTAATGGTCAAACTAATTCAACGGCAATAGGGCTGTTCCCAGGAGGATATTCCGTTAACATCACCGATTTAAACGGATGCCTCACTTCCGACGTTGTCTCGATCACTCAACCTTCCCCAATGACTGCCAGCTTATCCAGCACTCCGGTGTCTTGTATGGTGGGTAGTAATGGAACGGCAACAGTGAATGCCAGCGGAGGTACACTACCGTACACTTTCAACTGGTCACCATCAGGAGACTCTGCGGCTGTGGCCACAAATCTCACAGAGGACACATACACCATCACCCTGATGGATTCATGTGGGGCCACGATCATCGATTCTGTCGTTGTGGGAGGCCCTTCAAGCATGAGCATCAGTTTGGCAGGAACTGATATTTCCTGCAACGGGTTTAACGACGGCTCCATTGACCTCACTGTATTGAACGGAACGGCGCCAATAAACTACCTATGGTCGAACGGAGATACCACTGAGGATATTTCAGGATTGAGTCCTGGAATTTACACCGTAACTGTTACCGATTCTTGTGGAACTGCACTGAATGATAGTCTGTTAATCTCTGAGCCCGCGCCGCTTACCACCAACATTTCCAGCGTGAATGCGACCTGCAATGGGCAGGGAGACGGTACAGCTTCAGTTACGGTTGCCGGAGGTACAACTCCCTACAACTACACCTGGAACAATGGGCAGTTCACCTCAACATCATTCGCCCTGTTCCCCGGAAATTACTCGGTCAACGTCATTGACTTTAATGGCTGTTTGGTAACAGATCTTGTCACCATTACTCAGCCAGATGCATTGGCTATTGCGGTTACCATAACCGATGCAACGTGTGGGGAAGCTGATGGCTCCGCCGATGCAGCGGTGACCGGTGGTGTAGCGCCCTATGCATATGCATGGTCAAGCGGCGGTTCAGGTGCAACCGATACCGCGCTTGTTGGAGGCAATTACTCACTTCTTGTCACCGATACCAATGGATGTATGGATTCAGTGGATGTGTTGGTTCCCATTACGGCTCCTGTTCAGGAAATATGTATGGTCACTGTTGACAGTACCTCAACCAGGAATGTGGTTGTTTGGGAGAAAACCCTGGGTGTAACCAATATCGACAGCTTTAGAGTGTATCGTGACATATCAGGTGTTTATACTTGGGTGGGTTCTGTTCCTTATGGCGTGGAAAGTTATTTTACTGACAGCACTACCGGTATTAACCCTCAAATAACCTCCTACCGATATAAGATATCCTTATTGGATGGGTGCGGCAACGAAAGTGAGATGAGCGACTACCATGAGACCATGAACCTTCAGATTACTGACAATGGCGGCATAGCACAGTTAAGTTGGGATCCATATGAAGGATTTGATACCAGCACCTTCAATTATACCATATTACGGGATACGACCGGTATAGGGAATTTTGATACCATAGGTACCGTTACCAATAACAACACTACCTATAACGATATCAGTGCAATTGCAGATGCTGAATATCTTGTAGCAGTGGTACACCCATGGGGTGGTTGTGAAGCTAAGAAGGTCAAAAACTTCAACTCCTCAAAGTCCAATACATCTTCAGTTGGTGACGCACTGTCTGCTACTACTTCCGCAACAGACGCCTCCGCTGGAGGCTGTGATGGAACTGCTACGGTAAATGTAACGGGAGGAGTGCAGCCTTATACCTACTTATGGGATGGGAGCGCCGGATTCCAGGCAACAGCAACTGCTGCCGGCTTATGTGCAGGTAATTACCAGGTAACCGTCACCGATGCAAGTGGTGACACCCTTGTGACCTCTCAGGTAGTGGGTGAAGGTACTGTGACGGCATTAACGGCCTCAACCACTGCTACCGATGCCAGCGCGGGTCTTTGCGATGGAACGGCGACAGTAACTGCCTCTGGCGGAACACCACCGTACACTTATGTTTGGGATGGAAATACGCTTAACCAAACCACGCAAACCGCAGTGGGTTTATGTCCGGGAACCTACAGTGTGAATGTGTTTGACTCCTTAGGAACCATGACAACAGTGTTCGCAACGGTTGGTGAAATGGTAGGTATTGTGGAATTAGACAATGAGCTGTCGGCAATCTCAGTTTTTCCGAATCCTTTCAGCCATACAACGGAGATAAGATACGTGTTGATGAGAGAAGCGGATATAATTCTAGAGATATATAACCTAATGGGAGAGCGCATTGTCCTGCTGGTCGATGAGAAGCAGATTCAAGGTGAATTCTCATACACCTTCAGTAAAGCTAAAGAGAACCTAAGTGCCGGGGTTTATGTAGTGGCGCTGAGGATTGATGGTGTCCAAAGCACCAGGCGTATAGTCGCTCTCCAATAGAGGGGGTACAATTGCAGTTGAATAAGGCGCACATTTTGTGAAATTTCACCCATTTGGGTGATAAACAACATGCAAAATGTTTTAACCTTGTGTCAATTATCAATACAGAATTTCAATTTGGGAACTAACAAAAAATATTCTAATGGAAATTCGTCGCATAAAATATCTAATTTGTCGAATTTATCCAATGTGAATATCTATTATTATTGAACCAATATGAGATAATAATTAGCTTTCCGGTAGCAAATGTAAGGAGGGCTTAGATTAAAAAAAGGCTAATTTATAAGTTAAGCAAGTTATTGACGCAAGGTTTACTGAAGTAGCTCAAAAGCAACCACTACAGCGCAGTCGCGTCTAACTCATACCACATTAAAACCGTCATACATAAGTTTTATCTTAAACCTACACCAAAATTATTTACTATGAACAATATCCTACCGACATTCGAAATGCATCGTGCAACATCAGGACTTCGAACCACTGTAACAATTTTTGCTGTCCTTGCCGGATGGATGAATTTGCAGTCACTGGCACAACCCCTGACCACAGAGTTTGGCTGGGATCCGAACACTACGTGTGAAACAGACTCAGTGCAGTTTGGAGACAGTACTCAATTTGGATCTCCACCTTACAATTACTTCTGGGATTTTGGTGAGATAGGAGCAGGTGACACCTCCAACCTGCAACATCCAAAATGGAGATATTCTGATACCGGAACCTACACGGTACAGCTGATCGTTACGGACGCTGCATTGACACAAGATACCTTTACTACGAATATCTATATTAGCTTGCCTGCCACAGCAGCAGCAGGAGTAGATACATCTGTCTGCGAAGGCAGTTCATATAACTTATCCGGAAGTATAGGTGGCAGTGCTTCCTCGGCTACATGGTCTTCTGGTGGGGATGGGACATTCGATAATAATACACTGCTAGCCGCTACCTATACACCAGGCAGCTCTGACATTGCCGGTGGTAACGTAGTACTTACACTCACCACTGATGATCCGGCAGGGGCGTGTGGGCCAGTGAATGATGCTATGGTGCTTACCATCAATCCACAGCCTACTATCAGCGGCACCTTGACTACCTGTGCAGGAGGCGCCACAACACAGCTAACCGGCTCAGGAACGCCTGCTGTATTGGCATGGTTCTCATATAGTGAAGCAGCTTCGGTGAGCAATAATGGCCTTGTAACAGGGCATAACGGTGGCAATGTTGATATTTCCTACACCGACGTGAACGGGTGTTCGACTATAGAAACGGTAACGATCGATCCACCGGCTTATGCTTCAGCCGGGACAGATGACGTGATCTGCGAAGGCGATGCTATTGCCTTATCCGGAACTATGGGGGGCAGTGCTACCTCCATTACATGGACGACGAGTGGGGATGGCACCTTCGATGATTCTACACTATTAGCTGCTACCTATACACCAGGCAGTACTGACATTGCCGGTGGTAGTGTAACATTTGTCATTACTACTGACGACCCTGCAGGGCCTTGCTTTGCTGTTACTGACACCATGACAGCTACCATCAATCACATTGCCACTGCTTCAGCAGGAGCTGATACTAGCATATGTGTGGGCGACAATTATACCTTAAGTGGAAGTATTGGTGGTAGTGCTTCCAGTTCTACATGGACGACCAATGGAGATGGTATATTTAACGATCCTTTCCAATTAGCAGCTACCTACACACCAGGTGCTATAGACATAAGTGCTGGTATCGTAACAATTACGCTTACCACCGATGACCCAGATCAGGCTGGCGGGCCGTGTATTGAGGCTACGGATTCGATGACACTCACCATCAATCCAGCAGTGACGTATTTTACTTCGGTAACTCACCTATCTTGCCATGGATCATGTGATGGAACGGCATCCACAAGTACACCTGGCGGCACGCCTCCTTACACTTATCTATGGGATAATGCGCAAACCAATGCCACTGCTGTAGGCCTTTGCGCTGGGGCATACACTGTTACGGTTACTGATTCCAACGGATGTCAAAATGTAACCACAGTGGACACCCTCGTCGAGCCTACTTTACTTACGGCAAGTATCACTGGAAGTACTGATCCTTTGTGTAATGGGGTGGCTGATGGCAGTGCTACAGTAACTGCTGGTGGAGGTACCGGCACGTATACCTATTCATGGTCCCCTAGCGGAGGCCAAAGTGCAATAGGTACTGGGCTGGCAGGTGCAATAGAGTATACCGCTACCGTTACCGATTCCAACGGTTGTACGGCTTCCGATAGTATCACCCTCGCTGACCCTACTTTACTTACGGCAAGCATTGCGGGCAATGACCCAACATGTAATGGGGCCAGTGACGGTACTGCTGCGGTCACAGCTACTGGGGGGACACTTCCATATACCTACCTATGGAATACAGGTGCAACAAGCAGCGCCATCAGTGGAAAAATGGCCGGGGCCTATTCCGCTACCGTTACTGATGTCAACGGATGTGTTGCAACTGATAGTACAACCCTCACTGACCCTGCTTTCATGGCGACGACCTTATCCAAAACAGATGCCTGTAATGGTGTCTGTGACGGAACGGCAACTGCATCCACAATAGGTGGGACACCTCCTTACACTTATCTATGGGATGACCCAGCTGGTCAAACTGCTGCGACAGCAGTTGGCCTTTGCGCCGGGGCGGATAGTGTAATAGTAACTGATTCCGTGGGGTGTACGGATCTAAAGGGCATTATTGTAAACGAGCTAACAGCCATTGTAACTTCCATGTCGAAAACAGATGCTACTTGTGGTGCAGCGTGCGATGGAACAGCAACTGTAGCAGTATCTGGCGGAACTGTGCCTTACACTTACGCCTGGGACACAAACCCTTCTCAAACTACATCAACAGCAACGGGACTGTGTGGGGGTACTTACTTTACAACGGTGACTGATGCGAACGGTTGCACAGCAATTGACTCAGCTGTTGTAACAGACCCGGCGCCGATAACAACTTCTACTTCTGGTGTAGATGCTTCCTGTAATGGCTATTGTGATGGAACAGCGACAACTGTACCTTTTGGTGGAACAGGTGCATATACCTACTCTTGGGATGATCCACTATCACAAACTACATCAACAGCAACCGGCCTGTGCGCGGGAACTTACACGACAACAGTGACTGATGCCAATAGTTGTGTTACCACAGATTCCTTGACCATCAGCGAACCCAACCTGGCAACCACGGTTTCACCTGTGGATGTTACGTGCAATGGGAATTGTGATGGTGAGGCCACTGCAACATCAACGGGAGGAGCGCAACCTTATGATTACCAATGGGATGACCCAGGTATGCAAGTAGGTTCGGTTGCAGTCAACCTATGCGCAGGAACCTATACGGTTGTTACTACTGATATGAGCTCATGCATGGATACCGCCACTGTGGTTATTAACGAGCCAACCGCTTTGACAATCGGTACTTCAGGTGTTGACGCTTCCTGTAATGGAGTCTGTGATGGATCTGCAACAGTGACAGGTGGCGGTGGAATTCCACCTTACGTTTATGCCTGGAATGATCCTGGTTCTCAAACCACAACCACTGCGGTTGCCCTGTGCGCAGGGTCTTACACGGCAACACTAACCGATTCCACCGGATGTATGGCCTTGGACAATGTGGTCATTAACCAACCAACTGCAATGATGCTTACCATGGCAAATGTGGATGCGACCTGCGGTGCTTCCAATGGGGAAGTATCCGTTGCCGTGAACGGTGGCACAGGGCCTTACACATATTTATGGGATGACCCGGGAGCACAAACTACAGATACTGCTACAGCGCTCGGAGCGGGTGTTTATAATGTCGTTGTAACAGATGCAGTCAATTGTACAGATACCGGAACAGCAACAGTGAACAATCCTGGTGCAGCTACGGTGACCATGGCATCCATAACCGACGTCACCTGCAATGGTGGTTCAGATGGTAGCGCAACAGTTTCCGCTACCGGTGGAACACCGCCATATACTTATTCCTGGGATGACCCAGGTACGCAATCCAATGCAACTGCGACGGGACTGCCTGCAGGATCATACGTTGCTACGGTGACCGATGCTGCTGGTTGTATAGGCAGTGACTCGGCTGTCGTAAATGAACCGGCTCCGGTATCCGTAGATTTAGGTCCTGATACCAGTGTGATTGACAGCATAATATTGGACGCTGGGTCTGGCTTCACAGGTTATGACTGGTCAACAGGTGCTACAACGCAAACACTGGTGGTTACCAATACAGGCACGTACTCAGTAATAGTCACGGACGTTGCTGGGTGTACAGCGACTGATTCCGTTGTAGTAACTGTCACACCATCAGGGCCCACGGCCACTGCAGCTGGTACCGATGCGAGCTGTAACGGTGGATGTGACGGTACAGCAACCGGATCTGCAACGGGAGGTACACCACCCTATTCTTACCTGTGGGATGATCCAAATTCTCAGACGGGTGCAACTGCCAGTAATTTATGTGCGGGCAGTTACATGTTGATAGTCGCCGATGCTGCCAGCATGGAAGACACGGCCTATGTTACGATAGGCGAACCTACAGCCATAACCACCACAACCAGCTCTACCGATGCATCATGTAATGGGGCCTGCGATGGAACTGCAACTACATCTCCAGCTGGTGGAACAGGAGCCTATACCTATTCCTGGTCCAATGCTGGCACCACATCAGGCATCATAGGCCTGTGTTCAGGTACTTATACCGTATCCATAGCAGATGCTGCTGGGTGTTCTATCGCTGACAATGTTACCGTCGGTGAGCCTACGGCAATTGTGCTTACAACTACTTCAACAGACGCGTCCTGCGGTAATGCTGACGGTACTGCGACAGTAAACGCCGCTGGTGGCACTGGCGCTTACACCTATTTGTGGGATGATCCAGCCACACAAACAATCGCTACTGCTAATGCCTTATTGGCTGGAAGTTATACAGTTGTAGTGACGGATGCGTCAAATTGCTCGAACTCAGAGGTTGCCATTGTAAACGATACCGGTGCACCTGCAGCGACGGCTACAAGTACTGACGTGTCCTGTAATGGAGCTGCGGATGGCAGCGCCACTGTCACGGCAACAGGAGGTACTACTCCGTATACTTACTCTTGGGATGACCCCGCAGCGCAAACAGCTTCCAATGCTACAAATCTTGCAGGGGGCACTTACTCCGTGTTGGTTACAGACGCTTCGGGTTGTATCGCTGGGGTTGCTGTGACAATAACAGAACCAGCCGTATTAACAGTAGCAGCAACCGGGACAACGGTAACGGCATGTTCCAATAGTGATGGTACAGCCTCGGCGGCTGTCTCTGGAGGAACCTCCCCTTATACCTTTAGTTGGTCAAGTGGTGGAACCACGCAGAATGTTACCGGGCTCACAGCTGGTACGCACACCGTTGACGTTTCTGATGCCAATGGTTGTACAGCAACGGATGCTGTAACAATTGGCCAAATAACTGCCATTTCTGTTTCTATATCAGGTACGAACGTCACGTCATGCGGGTTATCCGATGGGACTGCGGCTATTGTAATCACTGGAGGTGCCACGCCCATTTCAGTACTTTGGTCAACAGGCGAGACAACAGACTCGATATCAGGATTGAGTGCCGGGCTATATACTGTTTCCGTTATAGACAGTATGGGTTGTGCAGGTGGATCTACCAATATACTCATCACTGAGCCACCTTCATTAACGGCAGTGATCGTAGGAACCGATCTCTCTTCATGTGGTGCTGGTGATGGATCTGCTATAGCTGCAGTGGCTGGCGGTGTTGCTCCTTATCAATACATTTGGTCAAATGGAGATTCCACAAGTAGTATCTCAGGCCTTCCAGCTGGTACGCATTCTGTGACGATCATCGATGCAAATGGATGTACGGCGAGTGATGCGGTAACCTTAACGGAACCGGCTGCATTTACCACTATTGTGACAGGGACGGATGCGACCTGTAATTTAGGTACCGATGGTTATGCAGATTTGACAACCACTGGCGGTGTCTCTCCATTTAATTACCTCTGGTCCAATGGTGATATGCTGGAGGACATAGGTGGACTGGCAGCTGGCACTTATTATGTGGATATCACGGATGCCAACGGGTGCGCCGCTTCTGATTCAGTAGTGATCAATGAGCCATCGGCAATGGTTCTCACGTTTACCGTGCAGGATGCTTCAGGCTGCGGTGCAACGGATGGCGCTGCTTCTGTATCAGTTACAGGTGGTGTTTCCCCGTATGGCTACGTTTGGTCAAATGGAGATACAACCAGTACAGCATCTAATCTGGGAGCTGGAACGCATTACCTCACCTTAACCGATGCAAACGAGTGTATCGCTTACGGAACAATCAATGTGAATGCAGCAACCGGACCTTCTGTTACGGTAGATAATGTATCTGACGTAACCTGTGCAGGAGCCGATGACGGGTCAATTGACGTAACAGTAACGGGTGGCAACCCACCATATTCTTACCTATGGACGCATGGTGCTACTACTGAAGATGTATCTGGATTACAGGGAACTTTCTATGAACTGACTGTAACCGATTCACTGGGATGTGTTGCATCTGCATCCGCAACAGTAAGCGAACCAACTTCACTGGTGGTACAAACATTCACTACCGAGGCAAGTTGCAATGCAGCTGATGGGTATGCAGAGGTCTTTGCAACCGGAGGTACTCCGCCATATACGTATCAGTGGTCAACCTTTGGAACCAGTACTTCTCAATCTGGTTTAGCTGCGGGATCCTATACAGTCAATGTGATTGATGCCAATGGGTGTTTCCTATTTACTCAGATCTCGATCAACAGTTTGGGAGGGCCTGGAATTAATTTAGATTCAATCAATCATGTGAATTGTGATTACCCAAGTGGTGGCTTGATTGACCTTTCAGTAACGGGAGGTACAGCACCCTATAATTATGCATGGTCTACTGGTGACACAACTGAAGACCTCTCCAATTTGATTGATACAAGTTATAGTGTGGTAGTAACTGATGTTAACGGTTGTTCGGCGGCTGATAATTTTGACATCGTCTATCTGCCACCTCAAAATATTAAGATTTGTATAATAACTGTTGACAGTGCCACCGGCAAGAACCTGACTGTTTGGGAGAAACCGACCGGGCCGTCAAGTATCGAGAACTATTATGTTTACAAGGAACACACGCAAGCAGGTGTATATTTCTTGTTAGGTGTTGTGCCATTCGACAGCCTGAGCGTGTTCGTGGATCTGCAGGCAAACCCTCAACAAAGATCATGGAGGTATAAGATCACAGCAGGAGATACCTGTATTTCAGGTGTTGAGTCTGAACTGAGTCCATTGCACAAAACCATGCACCTCACCATTAACCAGGGGCTCAACGGAGAGGTCAATTTGATCTGGGATAAATACGATGGATTCTTTGTGAGCACGTATGTTATCTACAGAGGAATCACAATGGCGCAGATGGATTCACTTGATGCGGTGCCCAGCACGGTTAATTCGTATACAGATGTAAATCCACCAAATAGCAATACACTGTTCTATGAGGTTTCGGCCGTCCATCCCCAGGGCTGTGAGGCAGATAAGGTGAAGAACTTTAATTCGTCTAAGTCGAACACTTCGTCAATTAGTCCATCAGATGCGATGACTATTAGTGTTACCGGCCAGGATGTGTCATTTGGCAATTGTGATGGTGAAGCGATAGCGTCAGTCATATCTGGGGGGCAGGCACCTTTCACCTACCTGTGGGATGACCCATTGGCCCAAACAACGGCTACTGCAATAGACTTATGTCCCGGCAACTATATGGTAATTATTACGGATGCCTTAGGCGACACCATTACAGGCAATGTGGTGATAGGTACACTGCCAAGCGTTCTGGAACTCAACGGTGATGAGTGGATCTCTGCATTCCCTAACCCATATACTGGCCAAACAACCATCTCATACAGATTGGTCCGAGACGCCCATGTGTCACTGGAAGTCTATGACGTTCTGGGCAAGCGGGTTGCGGTACTGGCTGATGAACAACAGCAGTCAGGTTCTTACGATTACGTATTCGGTTCCGAAGGGTACCAGAATCCAAATGGTGTTTATTTCGTGAAACTAATTGCCAATAGCAAGCTGCATACGAAGCGGATCATAGAGCTCAAATAGGTATTGATATGATATCACCCTCTTTGTCTAAATGACTGAGGGGGAGTATTTGTTATGCATAGCGCGCACTACAATTGATCGAACTGAAATAGCAAGAAAATGCTTAGGACTATATCTGCACTCCTATTAACATTTCTGGTATTGTCTGGTTATTCACAACCTGGCCTCACCTGGGAGAAGGCCTATGGAGGAAGTCAAGGTGAAACTGGGAATTCAATTACCCAGACCTCTGATGGAGGGATCGTTGTAGCCGGATTCAATTGGTCAACAGATGGTGATGTGGCAGGCCATCACGGCAGCGTAAGTGAGCCAGACGGTTGGGTATTAAAATTAGATGCAAACGGAGATACAATATGGACCAGGTCCCTCGGCGGAACAAGAGCGGAATATGCGAATATGATCCTGGAAACTTCAGACTTGGGGTTTATTGTTGCTGGCCAGGCAAAATCTTTAGATGGGGATGTGTGGGACCACCATGGTCAGGTATGGTACTATGATGTTTGGCTAGTCAAACTCGACGCCAATGGCGATACGCTCTGGACCAAATCATATGGAGGTACAGATGATGAATACGCCCACGCTATAGACATTGACAATAGCGGAGGATATATGATCGGTGGAACTTCCAAATCTACTGATGGAGATGTATCCGGTAATAACGGAGATTGGGATTTTTGGATCATCAAAACGAACAGCATGGGAGATACCACCTGGACCCGTTCCTTCGGAGGCACCTCTGCTGATTATTGTGAAGCCATCAAGGCCACTGCCGATGGAGGTTGTATTGCGGTCGGGTGGTCACAGTCCAACGATGGAGATGTTGTTGGTGCTCATGGAGGGAACGACCTTTGGGTGATAAAGGTTGACAGCTCTGGTAACCTGGAATGGCAGAACGCTTTAGGAGGATCCAGTGGAGACATGGGGTTTTCGGTTGAACTTTCGGCTGACGGAAATTATATTGTGGGTGGTTCATCATCATCATCAGATGGTGATGTATCAGGTAACCATGGAAATGCTGATTTCTGGATCGTTAAACTAAGCGCGATCGGTGATACGATGTGGACACAATCTCATGGTGGATCAGGTGATGATTACCTGGAGAGTTTGCAGAGAACCTGTGATGACGGATACATCATTGTTGGTCAATCAAAATCTGATGACGGGGATGTAAGCGGTCACCATGGAAGTGCCGATTCTTTAGATGGTTGGACGGTAAAGATCGATGCCATGGGCGCCATTAATTGGGAGGTATCCCATGGAGGTACACAGCCTGATGCATTGTTCGGTGTTACAGAAACTGACGATGGATTTATCATTGCCACCGGATATTCTTTTTCCTCAGATGGCGATGTCACTACAAATAATGGACAGAATGATCTTTGGACGGTGAAAATGCGGACCAATGCCAACACGCCCGATATTTGTATCGTTACGGTAGACTCTGCAACGAATAAGAATGTTGTTGTTTGGGAAGATTGGGTTTACCCGGCAAGTTCTTACAACGTGTACAAAGAGACCATTGTCGCCGGTCAGTATAATTTGGAGGCCAACGTTCCTTTAGACAGCCTTAGTATCTACATCGACCAGGCTTCTAATCCTGATGTGGTATCCAACAGGTACCGAATTTCATCTGTTGACTCATGTGGATTTGAATCTGACACCAGCGGAATTCACAAGACCATGCACCTGAACGCCAACCTGGGTATTAACAACGATGTCGTCAACCTGATTTGGGAAGATTATGAAGGGCTGAATTTCGGCACGTACATTATCTACAAGGGGAATTCTGCAGCTACCATGGATTCAGTTGATGCAGTTCCCAGCACCATCTTTATGTATACTGATACCATAGATTTTGATACCCTGGATCTGTTCTATGCCATCTCATTGGTACATCCTGCAGGAGGGTGCTTAGCTGATAAAGCAAAGAGTTATAATTCCTCTAAATCCAATACGTCGTCAGTAGATGGTAAAACGCCAATGAGTTTATCTATCACTGGTACAGATGCAACGCAGGGTAACTGCAATGGAATGGCCGTTGCCAATGTATCAGGCGGTGTTCCACCTTACGTATATCTTTGGGATGACTCTCTGGCTCAGGCCACTCAAACGGCCTCCAACCTTTGTCCAGGCAATTATATGGTAATTGTTGTGGATGATCTTGGAGACACCATCACCGCTACAGTTGTAATTGGCAGCACGGGTGGGACAAGCATCGCTGATCATAATGAACTATCCGTATCCGTTTACCCAAATCCAAACAATGGCCATTTCTCAATTGAGTACAGTAATATAAGCTACGGCGAAGACATTCTTCTTATTTACAATTCCCTTGGACAGATCTTGGTTAGACAGCTTCTCTTCTCAAATCAGGGTAAGGTTGACCTGCATGAAATTGGAGCTGGCGTATACAACTTGAAGCTGATCTCTGGCAATCAAATGATATCCAGAAATATTGTGGTCCATTAGGAAGAGTGCTCTTAGAACGCGGCCAATTCTCTTTTAAGATCTTCGATCGGAAGTCCTATCACATTGGCATAGGATCCACTTTCAATAGACATTGACAAGGGCCCTGTCTGTTTTCCACCCTCGTCCAAACAATCCTGGATCCCGTAAGCTCCTGCTTTGTCCAGCGGGTTGTATGCGGCTACATATTCCGCAATTGATTGTGCAGTGAATTTTTCAAATTGCACCAAAGTATCAGACACAAAAGACTGTGAAATGCTTCCCATCCGCAACGTGACTCCGGTAAATACGTGATGTTGATTCCCCGACAATACTGCAAGCATCTCCTCGGCCTCTGATGTAGTTTTCGGCTTTTCATAGATGCGGTCATTCATCCAGACAATCGTGTCCGCCGTAATAAGCATTGCGTTGCTTTCCGCTTCTGCAAATGCTGCTGATTTAAGTTGGCTGAGGTATATAGCGATATCACCTCCTTGCAAGTCCTCTGAATATAACTCCGCGTATTCGACACTGCGTACCTCAAAATCGGGGATAACCTGATACAGAAGCTCAGATCTTCTTGGAGATTTAGATCCTAAAATAACCCTCGTAGATCCTGAATTTATCTGCTCTAAAACTGTCACCTGACTAGAATTAATACATGAGATTTAAACAAGCGTCAACTGGTAGTTGAGTACAATGGTGAAAAAAATACCAACCACCATGATGAATTTCATGACCTGGCTGATAAGGTGATATACTCTCTTGGAGTTGTTATTAAGCAACTTAATGGTGATGAACACCAGCGGAATTTGCACCAACACAAATAAGTAGAAGAACACTATGAAAAACACCATAAGGTTAAAATGAAAAATACTCTGAACATAAGCGAGCAGGATCATTGTGATCAATATAAGCACGACTAGAGCAGTCTTCGTGTTCCTGATCCCAAATGTGATGGGAAGAGTTCGGCTGCCAACATAGAGATCTCCCTTAATGTCCTCCATATCCTTCACAATCTCCCGGATCAAATTGGTCAGGAATGCAAAAGCAGAGAATCCCGTGGTATAAATGATCACCTTAGCTATCAACGGCCAATTCGCTATTGCATGGTCATAGTTCCGCTCTATGATGGGTGGCAGTTCAAATGCGATGACAACCAAAGGCACACACGCTGTTAGAATACTAACTAAGACATTACCAATTACGGGTTGATGCTTGAAATCAGTGGAGTAAAACCAGAGCACGGTAGCGTAGATGACATTCACCAATACCAACCAATACACCCCACTCCTGTACGCAACAAATGCACCAAGCAATATACCTAAGCTGTTAACTGAAACGTGTAGAATCATTGCTACGCGGCGTTTGATCGTTTTGCCTACCACATTCCTATACCTCTCATTTTTGCGGTCAACTTTTGTATCGAAATAATCGTTGATTATGTACCCCCCGCTTCCCACGAGAACCAGCGACAGCACCAAAATAAAAAAGTCAATATCGGTAAGATGAGGATGCAGACCCTTAGTTGCCAATAAAGGAAGAACTACCAGGTACCTGATCAAATATTGGGTGAGGCCAATGATGATCAGATTTTTTGCACGTATTAATGTAAGGTAGTCTAACACCTAAGAATTTTTGATGATTTGCTCTGTAACCAGGTTGTAAAGATGCCTGTAATCCTTATTAGTGTCGAGATAATCCAGGTGGTTGCTAATTATCTTATGGTCGCCACGCACCGCAGGACCGGTTTGGTTCAGGGAAGGACCCCGCTCATCGATCTTTTCGATGGTTTCAGAAATGAGCGGCTTCAAGAGATCAAATGACAAATTCCGCTCCTTTAGAATGTCCTCAGCAATCGTAAAAAAGTAATTCGTGAAATTACACGCAAAAACTGCAGCGACGTGCAAGGTTTTTCTCTGCGAAGAATCAATTTCATACACGTTCTCAGCTCCTACGAGAGCGGAACCCAGAGCCTTTAATCTGGCCATATCCTCTGCATCAGCAGCTTCAATACAAATTGGGAAGCTCACCCCTTCATATTGCTTGTTCTTAGAAAAAGTTTGGAGAGGGTAAAAAACAGCTGACCTTGGCGCGCCGCCAAAAACATTCATTTCCATGCTGCCTGAAGTGTGAGCAAGTATTTGAGAGGACCCACTTAAAGAGCTGCCAACCTCAGCTAAAACATCATCTTTAACAGCGAACAGCAGCATTTCTGACGCTGAACTTACGGCGCCAAGGTTATCAACCGACTGTGCATCAAGCTGCTCTGCAAGTTTGGCAGCATTTGAAATATCCCGACTGTATATAGAATTTATACCAACACCGGCCTCATAAACCATGCGGCCAAGATTGTGCGCAACATTACCAGACCCTATTATTGATATGTTCTTAATCTCCGCTCCCATTACTAAATTTATAACCAATTCCCCGGATGGAAATAAAATATTTGGGTGATTTTGGATTCTCTTCGAAGTATTTTCGAAAGGCCAGAATATAGTTATCGATAGTGCGGGTTGAGGGATACACGTCATATCCCCAAACACTTTCCAGTATTTGCTCCCTGGACACAACTGAATTTCTCCGATCGATCAGCAGGCGAAGCAACATAATCTCTTTTTTCGAAAGCAGCTTTTTCAAACCCTTTGAGGTCATAATCTGATAGCTTGAAAAGTCCACAACATTATTTCCAAATTGATATTGCTCTACCTGTGATGATGCACCAATCGGATCAGCTCTTTTTAGTAAATTCTTAACCCTGAGCAATAATTCCTCCAGGTTAAAAGGTTTGGCCAAATAATCATCTGCCCCGAGTTTCAATCCCTGTATTTTATCCTGGCTCCCCCCTTTCGCTGATACAATCAGAATTGGAACTTTCATATTCCTTAACCTGATGCTTTCGCAAACTTTAAATCCATCAATTTCAGGCAACATGATGTCCAGCAGCACCAAATCAAATCGCTTGCCCTCAACCTCCTCCAACGCAGACTTTCCATTATTTACAGAGGTGACATCATATCCTTCTAAATCAAGATTTAAGCGAATGACATCACGTAGGTGAGCTTCATCTTCCACCAACAGTATTCTCTGTCCCATGTATCGCTAGAATCTAGGATTAATATACAAATATAGAATCACATGCGCAAACGATCAAATACCAAATAATATTTTGAAATCCATCACAGAAAGTTATTTAGTTTTGCTTCCGGTATTTACTTTACAATATCTTCCTTTTTTGAACTTTGATTTGTAAATTTGTTAGTATAAAAGAAATCTAAGAATAAGCAACCACACGCAATATGAAAATGCCTCTAAGCACAAGATTAGGTATCGCAAGTATCGGAATTTGTATTTCCTGTTTTAGCATAGCCCAATCAATCGTAAACACAACGGTGAATCCAAGTTCATCGAATGCCAATGTTAGGCAAAACAGCTTAGCAAACAAGAAAACAAGTACTTCCACCTACAATAACGGGCAGGCACCGTGCATGGCCGATGAAGTTACGGATGCATTCATCCAGGAGCAGATTAAGAAAGATCCATCTTATCTGCAAAAGGTCAGTAAGCACAATGCTTCCATCCAGCAATGGGTACAGAACTACAAGAACAACCACAATAAGCAGGTGGTCAGGACGATTCCGGTTGTGGTCCATGTAGTGCACAATCCATCCAACTCAAACAACCCAAGTGAGAATGTATCAGATGCTACGATTTTGGCAATGGTCAACACCCTCAATGAGGATTTCCGCCGCCTGAATTCAGACGCTTCTCAGACAAGAGCTGCATTTCTCCCTGTTGCTGCTGATGCTGAAATTGAGTTTTGCCTCGCATCTAAAGATCCAGGCGGGGCTTCTACAACAGGAATTACTCGAACGGTCACATCTGAAGTTTACTATAACAACAATACGGAAACCGATAAAATGAAGCAGAACTCTACCGGTGGAGAAGATGCCTGGGATCCATTTAATTACCTGAATATATGGATTTGCAATATCTCCAATTATGCGGGCTTCGGTACTTCAGGGTATGCCTATTTACCCACGTTTGGAATGCACGGTAGCTGGAGAGATGGATTGGTCATTGACTTTGATATCGGAATCGGAGGAGGAAGCCGTACTGCCACGCACGAAATCGGGCATTACTTTGGGTTGAAACATACCTGGGGTAATAACCCACCCAGTTGCAGCAACGACGACGGACATGCAGACACACCAAATGCGGGATCTGAGAATTACGGTTGCAACTTCAGTACAAATACGTGTGGGACTCCAAACGGAGACCAAATAGAGAATTTCATGAGCTATGCGTGGTGTCAGAACATGTATTCTGTTGACCAGGCCGCCTACATGAATGGAATCCTATCAGGTACCAGGTCCAGTTTGTTGAGCTCCACCGGCTGCGATGCGGTAGGCCCGCCTACGGCTGACTTTTCGGCGGCGATTACAACGGTAACTGTAGGATCCAGCGTGCAGTTCACGGACTTAACTACTGGAATTCCTGACACGTGGTCATGGTCGTTCTCAGGAGGTACCCCAAGTAGTTCAACAACCAAAAATCCAGTGATCCAATACAATACTATTGGCACCTATGATGTATCGCTCACCGCATCCAATGGTTTCGGCTCAGATGTGATGACAAAGACCAATTACATCGACGTCGTTGCGCTTCCCACATGTGGAATTTCAGGGGGCATCTTCTGTGAGGATTTTGAAGGAGTGACAGCGCCAGCTTTACCGGTGGGATGGGCGACTTCCACCACCGGTACTGATGGTGGATTTTACACGGGTGACGATGCTGATGCAAATGCTGGTAACTACTGGCCTGTAGGTTCCCACACTCAATTTGCGATGACCAATGATGATGTGTGCAATTGTGTTAAAACTGGTGATTACTTAACACTGCCAGCTTTGGATTTTACCGGTCTTAGTTCTATTAGAATGCAATTTGAATATGTTGATGACCGAACTTACGGAGGTAATCCTGCAACTGTACAACTGAACATCAACGGTGGTGGGTGGAATGTCCTTAATACCCTTGACCTATCACCACTTGATCCCTGGGAACTCGCGAATTTTCAACTCTCGGGTACTGACAATCAATCTAACATCCAAATCCGATTCCACTATGATGACGGTGGCTCATGGGGCACCGGCCTGGCGGTTGATGATGTATTGATCTATGAACCGCCTCCGTATGATGCGGTGATAACGGATGTAGTCTCTGAATACACGCAGATTCCGCTCAAGCAGACGAATCCAATTATATTGGAGGCCACAGTTGAAAATCAGGGCAAGAATACCTGTACAAACACACAAATGACCGTTAACGTTACGGACTTAAACCTAAACCCTGTATTCACTGGTACGAGTAACGCTATCGTGTCACTGGCCGTGAGTGCCAATGGGACGCTGACGGTGGCTGGAGGATTTTCGCCTCAGGACACCGGCTGGTACAGACGGGAATACATTGTTTCTATCCTTGAAACAGATGGAAATTTATCCAACGACACGATGTATAGCTGGGTATATGTATCAGATTCGGTTTACGCCCGAGACAATGGCAATGTGACTGGAAGCCTGGGTATCGGAGATACAAATTTTGCTATATTAGGTCAGACTTTTGAGCTGCAAACGGCAGACTACCTGAATTCCATCATGAGTTTCTCATATGGTCAGGAAGTTGGCGATACCACAAGACTGGTAGTTTGGAGTATGGGTGGTACTTTACCCGCCACTGAAATTGCTGCTACAGCAGAATACATATTCACGCCAGCAGATACGCCTTCAGCTGTTCTTGTGCTACCCCTGTCCGGAGGTCCAATGTTACTGAGCCCGGGCACCTATTTTGTCGGATTGGAAGACTATTGGCTGACAGACAACAACGGATTGGCAACCACGGACCTTATATATACGCCAGGAACTACCTTCGGGCAGATCAATTATGGAGCATGGGACAGTTTGGAAAACCTTGGCGGATTCAACGTGGCCTTTGTACTGCGTCCTATGTTCGCCTCGTGTAATTTAGCACTGAATATGAGTTCAGTTGATGCGACTTGTGGTGCATGTGATGGAACTGCCACGGTGAGTGTAGGCGGAGGCATTGGGCCCTACACCTATACCTGGAACGACCCGGGATCTCAAAATACAGCAACTGCGGCTGGATTGTGTGCCGGCTCCTATAACGTACTTGTTAATGATGCAAATGGGTGCAGCCGATCCTCAGGTATCACGGTGACCGATGCTGCAGCCATTAGCATTTCTGTAGTAGCTGTAGATGAAAGTTGTGGTAATGCCAATGGAACGGCGACGGCTACTCCATCTGGTGGAACCGGACCTTATACGTATATATGGGATGATGGTGGTACGCAGACTACTCAAACAGCGGTTGGATTGAGTTCGGGCACGTACAATGTTACCGTAACTGACGCTAATGGCTGTGCTGTGAGTACCGACTTATTCAGCGCTGCGGTCATTAGTAGTACACCTCCGATTTCTGATGCTACTGCGACAGCGACCAACATCACTTGTAATGGAGCCGCTGACGGAATGGCTATTGCCAATGCAACAACTGGCATAAGCCCTTACACTTATGCGTGGAGCGATCCAGGCAACCAGACTACCCAAACCGCTGTTGGATTATTAACAGGTACCTATACGGTTACAATTACCGATGCATTTGGATGCTTCATGACTGCTACCACAGCGGCAATTACAGAACCTAGTGCAATCGTACTCAGCACATCTTCAACAGATGCCACATGTGGCAATGCAGATGGATCTGCCACGGTCACCATCACCAGTGGCGGTACGTCCCCATTCTCGTACCTGTGGGACGACCCTGGTGCTCAAATGACCGCCGTTGCAACCAACCTCCTTGCCGGTGGGTACTCGGTTACTGTAACGGACGCTAACGGATGTACAGAAACTGGTTCAGCAACGGTTACGGATATTGGTGCGCCTACCGCAACTGCTACGGGTTCATCCTTAATTTGCAATGGGGATAGCGATGGAACGGCTTCAGTTACGGCTACCGGCGGAGCGCCACCTTACTCCTACTCGTGGAACTCCTCCCCCGTCCAAACGAATGCGACGGCTACTGGCTTAACAGGAGGCACCTATACAGCGACAGTTACTGACGCTACAGGATGCAGCGCCGCGGTCAACGCGACAGTCTCTGAACCGGCTGCTTTGAGTACTACAACTTCCACTACCAACTCTTCTTGTAGCACAAACGACGGGAGTACAACGGTGGCTGTTACCGGAGGAACGGGAGCGTACACTTATCTGTGGGATGATGCAGGTGCACAGACAACGGCAACAGCCAACGGGCTAGGAGCGGGTACGTATATTGTGGTGGTGACCGATAATAATGGATGTTCCGTCAATGACTCTGCGACAGTTAGCAACGCCAACCCTCCCACCCTGACCAACACTGCAACAAATGAAAGCTGCACGGGAAGTTCGAACGGGTCTGCCACGGTGAGTGCATCAGGGGGTACAGTCCCATATACTTACCTGTGGGATGATGGGCTTGCACAGACAACGGCTACTGCCAATGGTCTTGCTGCAGGTACGTATAATGTTTTGGTAACGGATGCCAGTGGATGTACCGCTAACGGATCTTCTACGGTTAGTACAGATGGAGGGCCTTCGGTAACTACCACATCAGTGGACGCAAGCTGCGGCAGCTCAGATGGCTCTGCCACAGCCAGCCCATCAGGCGGTTCAGCACCGTACACTTACCTATGGGATGATCCAGGTGCGCAAACTACAGCAACAGCTGCGGGACTTGCCGCCGGCACTTACAATGTGGTTGTCACTGATGGAAGCGCCTGTACGGTTAACGGGTCTGCCACGGTTGGCACATCCGGAGGCCCAACAATTACAACTTCATCGGTGGATGAAAACTGCGGCAATGGAGATGGAACCGCAACAGCAACGGCTGCCGGTGGAACCGCTCCATACACCTACCTCTGGGATGATCCAAATACACAGAGCACTGCAACAGCGACAGGATTGTCAGCTGGAACTTACAGTGTTACGGTTACAGACGCTACGAGCTGCAACTCTAATAGCTCAGTGACTGTGGGTGGTTCGAGTGGACCTGCTGTAACTGCATCAGTTACCACCGGTTCAACTTGCGGAAACACAGATGGTACGGCTACCGCTACTGCTACAGGTGGAACAACTCCATATACTTATCTGTGGGATGATGGTGGAGCACAAACCAACGCCTCAGCTACCGGATTGGGCGCTGGATTTTATACCGTTCAGGTAACAGATGCGAGTGGATGTTCATCAAGCGAGTCTGTTGCGTTAAGCGACATTGGGGCACCAACCTTGAGCACGACGTCAAATGACGTGACATGCAATGGAGATGGAGATGGTTCTGCATTGGTTTCTGCCAGTGGGGGTGCAACTCCTTATGCTTATCAGTGGAATGATCCAACTTTCCAAAGCACTGCAGCCGCAACTTCCTTGGATGGCGGAACATACGCAGTTACCGTAACGGATGCGGTGGGATGTAAAGGGGTCACATCAGTTACCGTGGCAGAACCGTCTGCACTGCTAGCGGTGACTTCATCAACTACAACGACTACGGGAAATTGTGTGGGAACAGCCACTGCAAATGTGATCGGGGGTACAAGCCCTTATACATATCTATGGGGAGATCCAGGTGCACAAAGTACTCCAACTGCAACTGGTCTATGTGCGGGTAATTTCGATGTTGTAATAGTGGATGCCAATGGATGTTCTATAACTGAAACGATTACGGTCTCAAATGCAATCGGAATTGGAGAAATTGAAAATAGTCTCTACTACAACATCTATCCAAATCCTTCTTCAGGCGATGTATTCGTTGAACTGCAGCTTGAAAATGATGCAGATGTAGAAATACGCGTATTCAACGCAATCGGCGAGTTGATATCCTTTGATAAACTCATTCATATCTCTGATCATAGATATCTCATTAATTGTTCTGAATATGCCGGTGGCATTTACTATGTACATCTGCTGACGGAGGAAGAGATGTTTGTAAATAAAATTTCAATTTTAAAGTAACTTTGGGCAAATGGAGGAGAAATATTCAAATCCAAACCCATTCTTTATATGCAATAATTTGGAGCACTTTGATCTATATTCCCATTAAGTATCTACAAGATTAACGTTGCACTCATTATAAAGTCACATTTTCTATTCACAAATAAATTCGATTATGATGAAGTCATTTTTGTCCCTCACCCTAATATTCATGTTCTTAGCATTCTGCAGTACAACCAACGCGCAAAATGCACCTAAGCAATACAAAGGGGCGACAAATTCTGCCCCGTCTGGCAAAACCGTATTTAACACCAAAGTTGCTGCTAGCCAGGTGAGGTCTCAATCGGTGACAATGCCGCAAAGCGGAGTAGTATCTGGTTCCGCTTCGATTGCTTCCACGCTGGGAAGTGGTACGCAGAGCCTTAACACGGCAGTTAATTATGACAAAGATGGGGATGTACTATCTGTAGATGGTTGGAAGATCACTTTCATTAAACCAAACAACCCCTTAGGATCTACGGCTTGTGGTACCGCCTACCCGTACGTTAATATTCCGAATAATGCCAAAAACGGTACATGTCCTTTCGATGTAGCATGCGACAATCCTGTAAACAGGGATGCGAGCATTCCGGGAGGTGGAGACCCTATCAAATTCATGCAGCTGAGGTGGACCGTCATCCTCGACGGAGGAGGTAGCCCTACCAGTAATATTGATATGACAAGGGTAAATGATCTCATGACTGAATTGAATGCGGATTTCCTGCCATGGAAACTGCAGTTCTGCCTGGACACGGCCATCTTCGTTAGTGATGCCACGTATTACACTTTCAACGGTGGTAATGAAGAGGACGGAATGAAATCTACCTATGGTGCCAACTTCACCAATGTAATTAACATATATGTAGTAAATACCATCTCAAACCCAAGCGCGGGCGGATATGCTTACTTCCCCTACTCGGGCTATGGTGGCACCAATTACAGAGGCGGCGTAGTGATGGGAAGAAACAACTCTTCAGTTGGAACACATACGCTGGCCCACGAATTGGGACATACTTTCGGCTTGCATCATACCTTTCATGGGGTGGATGAAGTCTCTGTTTGCGGTTCCTGTTATGAAGATGTTGGAGCGGTTGATGGGTCCCCTGCTTCAGGCGACGACCACGGTGACAGGTGCAGCGACACCAATCCTCATGAAACAAATTCATATAGCTGTAATGCAAACCCCGGTGGAAGCAACGGCTGTGACGCATTCCCATGGGCCAATGTACCTGTAGACAATCACATGTCATATTCCTCCTGTTCATCGCAATTCACTTCACAGCAAGCTGGAAGAATGCACTGTATGATTGCCACATACGTGCCAAGCTGGGTAACCAATGGTGCAGTTACATGTGGCTCGCTCCCACCTGTAGCAGATTTTACGGCCGCCCCTCTTATTTGGCCCCAGCCTGCTAATGTAAACTTCACCAACTGGACAGCAGGTAAGGCCACCGTTACATCGTGGGACTGGAATTTAGACGTTCAGGGTGTTGGAGGAGTAACCCCTGCCACATCAACGTCGGAAACGCCTCCAACAGTAACCTATGCCAGTACGGGCGTATACGAAGTAAGCCTTATCGCAACCAATGCAAACGGTACGGACACCGTTACTAAGACCAATTATATTGAGGTAGTAGCTCCGGTAGGTGATTGTGACACCTTGGATTTTCAGTGGGAGACACCAACACCAACTTATTCAATTTATACCTTTGGACTAGGTTCAGATGATTTTGTGAGTGGCGTTCCATGTCCTTCATACAATGCCAGTCCGCTTGATTCACTCGGGATGTATGAGCGATTTGTAACACCAACTCCAGGTTCTTCTACTGTTGGTACCGTTCGGATTGGCCTCGATGTGTTTTACGATCCCAATGACAATATGACCGTTAACGTAATGGTCTATGACGATGATGGCACTGGCCAACCAGACCTCGCTTCAGGGCCTTTGGGTGGTGTCACCAATTTATCTCCGACAACGGATTTAAGTGTTCCTGGCTTAAATTGGGTGAATTTTTTCCCGGCTATCACGCTGCCAAGCACGTCCTTTCATATCGGCGTGGAAATATTTCCTGGAGACGCTGCGGATACTCTGTGTCTCCTTACAAGTTGCGACCTACCTGTACCTCCTTGTGGACCTCAAGGAGAAGGAGATTCCTCGAACTATGTACTAACTACTCTCTATGGCTTAGTGGATTACATGAATGAGATTGGAGCGGATTTTGATCTGAGTATCATTCCTGTACTAGGTGAAGCTGGCCCGGACCCAATCATTACATCCTTTGGGCAAATTCTAGGCTGTGATACAACGCAAGTATACCTATTTGATACTGTGCTATATAGCAGTTTTAACTCGTGGCAGATCACATTTGCTGATGGTACTACCTGGACAGATACTATTAACCCTGGCGTGCTGGCACGAACCTATTTTGGGGCAGGACCAGATACGATCACGATATCCGCAAGTAATTCTTGTGGGAAAGTTGGATCAAGTACCTATATTATTCCTTATGACTTCAATACCACACCCGTGGCGGGCTTTTCCAAGGATTTAAGCAATCCTATATGTATACCACCACCCACCTCTAACTGTGCAACCTTCACTGCGTCACCAGCGGGAATGCTATCCTATGATTGGGAATTTGGTGATGGGACAGTCTACACGGACACCAGCCAGGTTATTCAGTACTGCTATAGCACAGTAGGCTCCTATTATGTAGAAGTGGGAGTTACAGCTTATGGCTCTACGCCTACAGATACGCTCTTCTATGAAGATTTTTCCACAGGTATTGGTGGTTTTGCAACATTTGATCTTGATGGCAACCCACCGGTAATCAATCCCCCATTTGATGGCACCAACAGTACAGCGTGGGTTGGAAATGACCCGACCTGGGGGCCAGGTGCAGCGATTAGCACGTCCTGGTACACCAGCGTACTTACGTCTGATGACTGGATGATTAGCCCGGCAATTGTGCTCAATGCAAACAGCTCATTATATTGGGAAGCACGAAGTTATGATCCTTCATACCCAGATGGCTATGAGGTTAGAATTTCGACTACCACCCAAACAACAGCCGGTTGTTTTGCAAACCCTGCGCTCTTTACCATTGCTGCAGAAAATGCATATACCTCACCGAGGAGCCTTGGTCTGGCTGCGGCGGGATATGCGAACCAAACCGTTTACATTGCTTTTAGAAACATATCAACTGATAAGTACGTTCTATCCATTGATGATATACTGGTCGGTTCCAGCGGTGCTGGGTGCAGTGCTGAATTACTGCGTACAGATTTCGTGGACATCGTGGACTGTTCAGTGACGCTGCCAACAGCAGCGATGAATACAAGTACTCCAACAGATGGCTGCGACTCTGTTACCATAACATTTACAGATAACAGTACTGGATCTCCAACGTCCTGGGTATGGGATTTCAACGATGGCAATTACTCCACCTTGCAAAACCCGCCAGCCCATACATTCACAGGAGTAGGTACCTATAACGTTATTCTCATTGCAACAAATTCAGGCGGGACGGATTCAGCACTTTTCACGGTCAATGTATATACCACACCAGCAATACCAACAGCTGGAACAGACACGACCTACTGTGAAGGTGATGCAGTAACGGACCTAACCGCCACTGGAACATCAGTAGAGTGGTTTTCGGATGCAGCTTTAACAACTTCAATAGGCACTGGGTCTCCATTCACACCAACAGTAGTTCCTGGCACCAACACGTATTACGTAACGGATACTGAGAACGGATGTCAAAGCCTTCCAGATTCAGTTATACTCAC
>JYMV01002400.1_pt1 | contig 31187 bp, 28 predicted proteins | sample 338911 | NCBI WGS metagenome assembly JYMV01 (sample SAMN03354496, study PRJNA234377) | hydrothermal vent metagenome | biome: Deep sea; feature: Hydrothermal plumes at the Eastern Lau Spreading Center, Western Pacific Ocean; material: Seawater | place: Tonga | collected 2009 | depth 2000 m m
AACATCCGCTCTCGAATTCATTGCCGAGAGAAGTTTCCGCTTGACCGATTGCGGAAGTTCTAACCGCGCAAATTCAATCCACTATTCGCTGCGCTCAGACAAAAGACCGTCCTTGGACTTCGTATCCACAAACCGTTACAGGGCGCAAGCCGGCAGACATGACAACCTGCCAGCCCGGAACAAACAGACGTCCTGTCTGTTTGCGCGTTTTTAAATATCGCTCGACTGCCCTGGGATAGAAATATGATCGTGTAAATTGACTGGCCGACGGGCTCGGATGATCAACGCAAAGCTGGCCTTGTCAAATACCTTGAAAATCATCACGTATGCCGAGCTATGCCCGGTCAGTTCGACCGGTCTCGACGCCACTGAATCGTTGGCAGTGGCTGGACGAGAAACCTGCAACACATCGCCTGGCTGTGCCCCGTCCTCTGTGCCCACAGAAACCGTGACCACTGAAAACAGACCCGCCTCTCGAACCCCGGTTGCTATCCCTACAATATGGCCTTGCAGATTCACCTCCGGTATGCGTGGGAACAAATAAGGCAACCCAGCATCCTCCTTCACCGGAACAAGACGGTCACCTGCCACAACCTCTTCATGGCTGTAAACCAGTTCCAATATGCTGAGCTCGTCGCCTGAGATTAGATTGGCTGTACCAATACGGATAACGGCACGACCCAGATACTCACCGCTGTCTGGATCGATGAAACGCTCACCAAAACGCATCACATGATAATCCCCTGCAGATGAGTACGGCAGATCTCGCGCGTAAAACCGGGTGAACTGGCCGAGTGTTATCTCACCCTCTGTACCAGCCACCACGTACCCAGAATCCGGCAGCTCTGCCGTCTGCTGTATCTCAGCTGACACCAGAAATGGCTGTATCACATCCGGCGCAATACTGGGTACCGACCTGTTCTGATCAACAACTCGAAGCCGTGGACTCATCTTCTCCACCCGCAGTACCTTTAGCTGGTCACCGGCGTCTCCCTGGCCAAGAACCAGCCGCAGTACCTTTAGCGGTGCTCCGGGTAACAGATTGGTATCACTGCGGACTGGAATTACAGCACCAAGCAGAAAAATCGCAGATGCCAACCCGGCACAGATAACCCGCCGCGCCTCCACTCGACCCAGTGCCTTCAGGCCGAACTTCGACATTGAATGACCCAAAGAACGCTTCATAGGCGTTAGAGTCCTATAGAGAATTCCGTTAAAATTCACGTTTAACCATGCAAATCCCAAAACCTGATTGCCTAGTCTAGGGTCTAACAACCCAGATTTCCAACCGTACTACGTCACAAATTTCGCACCTACGTCATGGCACTGCTCAACATTCTTGTCTACCCGGACTCGCGACTGCGCACAGTCGCAAAACCAGTCGAAGCAGTTGACAGCAGCGTAGTCACTCTAGTGGACGACTTGGCCCAGACCATGTACTCCGCACCGGGTATCGGGCTCGCAGCAATCCAGGTCAATGTTCCAAAACGAGTCATCGTGATGGATCTGTCAGAAAATCGCGACGAGTTGATGGTATTCATCAATCCGATCATCGAAACTTTAGAGGGTGAAATAGAGACCGAAGAAGGTTGTCTATCCGTTCCTGGGATCGTTGCACCAGTATTGCGTGCCGAGAGAATAACGGTCAGCGCTTTAAACCGGGAAGGAGAATCGTTTCGACTCGACGCTTCGGAACTGCTTTCGGTTTGTATCCAGCATGAAATAGACCATCTCGATGGCAAGGTTTTCGTGGATTATCTGTCTCGCCTGAAACAGGACCGGATTCGCAAGCGACTGTTGAAGGAAGCTCGCGAGAACGAGCGCCCTGATCAGAAGGATCGAGCAACAGCTTACTAAACCATGTCCTCCGTCTAGACCAGTGTCGCTGCGCACGATATTTGCAGGCACGCCTGACTTCGCAGCACCGAGTCTTCAGGCGCTGCTACAGGCACCATTGGATTTACTGGCGGTCTATACCCAGCCTGATCGGCCGGCAGGACGAGGACGCAAGCCTCGTCCCAGTCCTATTCGGGAAATTGCTGTGGACGCGGGCTTGACGGTAAGACAGCCCACCTTGCTTTCAGAAGAGATTCCTTATCTTGCCGCACTTGAACCCGACCTTCTCATCGTGGTGGCTTATGGCCTGATCCTACCGCAAGCAGTTCTGGACATACCTCGCCATGGCTGCATCAATGTACACGCCTCGCTTCTTCCCCGATGGCGGGGAGCCGCACCCATCCAACGCGCGATCGAAGCCGGCGACCACGAAACCGGCATTAGCCTGATGAGGATCAATGAACAACTCGACAGTGGCGACATCCTGACACAAGTCTCAACCCAGATCCTCAGCAACGACACCAGTGGCACCGTGCACCAACGGCTGGCCGATCTGGGTGCGCAGGAACTGATCAGGCTGCTACCGGCGATCACCCGTGAAACAGCAACAGCAACTGCACAGGACCATGAAAAAGCCAGCTATGCCAAAAAAATACGAACCGGAGAGACGTATCTGGACTGGCACAATTCAGCAATGGTACTGGAACGCAAGGTCAGAGCATTCAATCCACGTCCACTGTGCAGAACGCGACTGGGCAATAGCACTTTGCTCGTAAGACACTCGATTGAAGGTCCACCAAGCTCGGAAGCGCCGCCAGGTACGATCATCGAAGCAGATCCTGACTTTATTCGAGTACAGACCGGCCAGGGTACACTCGATCTAATAGAGGTACAGTCCCCGGGCAGGAAACCGATGTCTGTCGGTGCTTATCTGAACGGTCACCCGATCAGTCCTGGTCAAAACTTCCACCACGAACCTAAGATCGATGCCAAGTCCTGAAACTTGCGCGACGGCAGCGAACATTGTGAACGATGTTCTGCACCATGGACACAGCCTAGATTCGACCGCCGCCAAAAGACTCAAACTCCAGCCCGCTCAAAATCACTCAGAAATTCGTGAAATTGCCTGGGGCAGTGTTCGCTGGGCCTATCGTTACCGCCGCCTGCTGCAGCAGAAACTTCACAAGCCGATCCGCTCTCAGGACACGATTCTCGAAAATCTTCTGTTGTGCGCCTTTTATCAGTACGAACACCTTAATGCGCCTGACTACGCCATCACTTCGGGCGCTGTTGAAGCTGCCAACCTACTCGGTCGAGGGCATGCAAAAAATCTAGTCAACGGGGTACTACGCGCTCACCTGAGAGATCCTGCGTTCATAACAGCAGAACAAGAAGAAGCACAATATGCAACTCCGATGTGGCTACTGTCCTGTCTGCGCGAAGCCTGGCCAGACGACTGGAAAGACATCGTTGACTCCTACAACTCGAGACCGCCGTTGACACTCCGGGTAAACACTCAGTTCACCTCCAGAAGTAACTACATGCTGCGCCTGGCTGAAGCAGGGGTAGACTCGACCGCTTCAAACTTAAGTCCGTGGGCAATTACGCTCGCAAAACCTCGTTCTGTTTTGAGAGTGCCGGGATTTTCTGACGGGCTTGTATCAGTACAGGATGCAGCAGCACAACTGAGTCCCTGCTTTCTAGGCCCGCTTCAAGGCCTGCGTGTCCTGGATGCCTGTGCAGCGCCGGGCGGTAAGACTGGCCAGCTGTATGAACTGGCAACAGATACGACCTCGATCACAGCCATTGATCTTCCTGATCGCACCAATCTGATCCGCGAGAACATTCAAAGACTTAAGGGCCACGTAGACATCATCGATGGCGATGTCACGGAACCAGACCGGTGGTGGGACGGTAAACCCTACGACCGAATCATCCTTGACGCGCCGTGTAGCGGCAGTGGTGTTATACGTCGGCACCCCGATATCCGGGTACTGCGCCGCCACACCGATATCCCCCGTTTTTCATGCAACCAGCTGAACATGATCCAACAACTCTGGCCACTCCTTCGTCGTGGCGGCTGTCTGTTATACATCACCTGCTCAATCTTTCCTGCCGAAAATGACGCAGTTATTGAGCTTCTGTTGGAGAACACCAAAGATGCGTGCTCGGTCCCCAGCGACTACTCTCTAGGAGAAAGCACTCGATTCGGCCGTCAGTTTTTGCCCTGCTCCGAGGGAGATGGACTGTACTATGCTATTGTGCAAAAGTGCTGAAGATCCGGGACTGTTCTGGCAAAGCTGTACACTCACCACCTCGGTTTCACGCAATGATCATTCGCTCGTGATTCAGACAAAGTCGATGTGGCACCAATGGGTTACGAACCGGCTAGGTGCGGCACTGATCATCGCGCTGCTTCCCGCTTCTGCCTCGGCAGACCTCAGTGTTCTTTCAGGGCGTTCGCTCACCGCTGCCGGTATGATAAAAACCCAGATGACGCTGTTACTGGACCTGGGCCCTGAACCCGCCAAAGCTTTGCTCAACGGTATACCGTTAACGATCAATCTCAATGTATCACTTGTAAAAGAGTCAGCATGGCCTTGGCACATCAGCGCGGCCAAGTGGCAGTACCCTTTTCGAATTCAGTACCACGCCCTGTCGAATCGGTATACGCTGCTGGAACCGGTCGGGGGGGAGTTCCAGGCGTTTACCAGTCTCTATGATACGCTGTTCAGCATTAGGAAAGTGACGGTACAGGAACAAATCCCCACCGGCGTAAATCAGACTGATCCGATGTCTATACGGGTACAACTCGAGCTTGACAGAAGCCTGCTTCCCGGCGCGTTAAAGCTCGCCACACTCTTCTTTCCGTCCTGGCACCTTGATAGCGGCTGGCAACAATGGCAAGTCGGTCGATGATCTCGCAATTACTTGGACCAGGCTTCACCCTCCTGCTGTCAGCATTCCTGCTGATTGCCTCGGTATTGTTGAGTCGCGCCGCGGGAAACGACGAACTGTTTGGGGATTTCTATTCCGCTCTTATTCTGCTGAATGTCATCGGAATTGGCCTGCTAGCGCTGATGAGCGCATTTCAGATTTGGCGACTGATAGGACAGTTTCGGGCAAGGGTCCTCGGCTCCAGACTTACCCTGCGATTTGTTGGGACCTTCGCTGTGCTGGCGCTGATTCCACTCGCTGTGGTTTATTACTTTGCTGTGCAGTTTCTCAGCCGGGGAATTGACAGCTGGTTCGATGTGCAGATCGAACAAGCACTCGACGATGCATTACTGCTGGGCCGCAGTTCACTCGAATCGATCAAGTTGGATGTCGTTGACCAGCTGCGTGATGATGCGGACAAGATCCAGAATGCTGAGTCCAGTTTCGAAGTCTTTCAGCTTCTCGATGAGCTTCGTCAAGCAAGTGATTTCGAGGAAATGAGCCTTCATTCGATGTCGGGAAAAATACTTGCCTCCAGCAGCAAGGATGCAATTTCACTCATTCCGAATGTCCCCGACGAGCGAGTGATCCGCCAACTCCGCCAGGGTAAGGTCTATTCCGAGATGGAACCAATTGCCGGTGGCGGACTGCAGCTACGCGTAGCTATACGTATAACCGGACGCCAGGTTGGAGATACTGATCGTGTTTTGCTGGTTATCGACCCGCTGCCCCTAAGGTATTCGCGACTGGGACAAAGCGTAGAGGCAGCCTATGCGGAATATGAAAAACTGCAGTATCTGCGACGCCCGTTGACATTCAGTTTTGTCCTGACCCTTTCACTCGTAACGCTGATGACACTGCTCATCTCGTTGTTGATTGCGATCTATCTCGCCAGAAGGCTGGTCGCCCCACTGCGGGACCTTGCTGAAGGCACGCAAGCTGTCGCTCAAGGAGACTATGGCAAACAGCTGCCAGTGACTAGTGGAGATGAACTCGGTGTTCTGGTCAGCTCATTCAACCGTATGACTCAGGAAATCAGCAGCGCCCAGACTGCGGTACGAAACAGTCAAATTGAAGCAGAAAAACAAAGAGCCTATCTTGAAACCGTACTCGCTCACCTGTCATCCGGTGTCATGTCGTTTGACAGCCATCGGCAACTCCGTACGCACAACGCCGCTGCCGAACGCATACTGCACACACCGCTGGGCACTTTTGTCGAATCTTCCATTGCCGAGATGATCAATGCTCTGCCAACTGCCAAACCATTGCTGAACATGATAGACCAAGGTATAAGTGATGACGTTTCTGAGTGGCAAAAAGAGATCAGTATAAACTCGCCATTGGGCCCACAAACTCTGGTATGCAGCAGTACCAAACTTTCTGGTACGGAAACAGAATCCGGCTGCGTTGTTGTGTTTGATGATGCGACAGCGTTGATCAAAGCGCAGCGCGATGCGGCCTGGGGCGAGGTCGCCCGCCGTCTTGCTCATGAAATCAAAAACCCATTGACCCCGATACAACTTTCTGCCGAACGAATCAGGCGACGATATCTCGACAAAATCGAGAAAGACGATCGAGAAATACTGGATCGTGCAACCCGGACGATTGTCCAACAGGTTGAATCGATGAAGTCAATGGTCGATGCGTTCTCTGACTATGCACAACCGGTGAACTCGCGACCCAAGTGCTTGGACATCAATACGTTGATTCGGGACATCACAGAACTCCATATCGCTCACTTAACCAAGATCAGGTTCCTGTTTGACCTTACTGATGACCTGCCGCTGGTCATGACTGACCCGACCGGGGTTCGGCAGGTACTGAATAATCTGATTATCAATGCATCCGATGCACTGGGTGACAAAGGAGGTGAACTGAAACTGAGTACGCGAATAGATCACGCTAATGATAATTTTTTGGTGCTGGAACTTCAGGATAACGGGCCGGGTTTCCCGGCGGAGTTGTTGGACCGAATTTTTGAACCCTACGTCACCACGAAAATCTCCGGCAGTGGACTGGGACTACCGATAAGCCGCCGGATAATCGAGGAAAACGGTGGCACCATGCGGGCAACAAATCTGCCCAAAGGTGGTGCTGTCGTTATAATTCACCTGCCTGTGACCCAGTCTCAGGGCACCTCGATAGACGAACGACAAGGCAAACGTGAATAATCAAACTGTCCTAGTCGTCGATGATGAGCCCGCTATTCGGGGCGTCGTCAGCGAAATTCTCGAAGACGAAGGTTATAGAGTGGACTCGGCCGGTGACGGGTCTGAGGCACGAGAAAAATTCAACCGTCTCAGTCCTGATCTGGTGCTGCTCGATATCTGGATGCCCGATACCGATGGCATCACCCTTCTCACCGAGTGGTGCGAGCAGAGTAGCAATCGGCCTCCTGTCATCATGATCTCAGGCCATGGTACCGTAGAAACAGCCGTCGATGCCTTGCGACTCGGGGCGTACGATTTTCTCGAAAAACCACTGTCTACTGCCAAACTGCTGGTTACGGTCGAACGTGCGCTTGAAAGCCGGCAACTGTCTGCGGAAAACACCCAGCTCAGACGCCAGTTAGAACCGGTAACAGAACTTGTCGGTCACAGTCCGGCTATCCAAGAACTAAAACAACAGATTGATCGACTTGCGCCGGGCGAAAGCTGGGTACTGGTCCGAGGTGAGCGCGGCAGCGGCAAGGGCGTTGTGGTTCGCGCGCTGCACCGAGCCAGTCGGCGTAAGGAGCAGGCCTTTGTCGAAGTCAACCTGGCTTCGGTACCCCGGGAGCGCATTGCCATAGAACTTTTCGGCTATGAAGATGCCGATTCCATACAGGCCGGGCGATTTGAACAGGCTCAGGGTGGCACCCTGGTACTGGACGAAATCGGTGACCTTGACCTCGAGATTCAGGAGAAACTACTGAGCACGCTGGAAAAGAGTCGCTTCTATCGGGTCGGTGGGAAAACACCTGTTGAGTTCGACATCAGAATCTTCGCCACGTCGAATCAGGATATTGAATCAAAGATACGAGAGGGCACATTCAGAGAAGATCTGTTCTATCGCCTTAATGCCGTTCCAATCGACGTTCCGGTACTGAGAAGACATCGGGAAGATATACCGGACCTGATAAGCTATTACACCAACCAGATCTTGGAATCAGAAAATCTCTCATTCCACCGCTTCTCAACAGCTGCCGTAAATTACCTTCGTAATAGACCGTGGCCGGGCAATATCAGAGAACTGCGCAACTTCATCCATCGAATGCTAATCACCTCGAGCACCGAGGAGATTGACGCGGACGAAACCCGAGAGACCATGGGCAATGCAGCAACCCCGGTGTCCACCGAAACAGTCAGACAAATTGTTCCGGACTTCGGTCAACCATTGCGGGAGGCACGGGAACAGTTTGAGCGCGACTACTTCAATTATCACCTCCTCAGAACAAACGGTAATATGACAGTGCTTGCACAACGATGCGGGATGGAACGCACACACCTTTACAGAAAACTCAAAGGACTGGGTATCAGTCCCAAGTCAGCCAAAAATCGAACTTGAAACAAGCCACTTAGTAATGCATCTAAACCTCGAATGAAGATCATTATCCTCGGTGCAGGTCAGGTCGGCATTTCAACTGCCGAGATCCTCGCTAAAGAGGACAACGACATCACCCTGATCGATAACGTTGCATCGCAAGTGGAAGGCTTGCAGGATCGCCTCGATATCCGGACGATCGTTGGATCAGCATCTCATCCAAGCGTTCTGGAACAAGCTGGAGGTCCGGACGCGGATCTTATTCTCGCCGTCACTGACCAGGACGAAGTCAACATGGCAGCCTGTCAGGTCGCCTACACGCTGTTCCGGACCCCCAAAAAGATCGCCCGTATTCGTTCTGTTGAGTTTCTGACACACAGAGAGATATTTTCAGACGAATCGATACCGATAGACGTCATCATCAGCCCGGAACAGTTGGTCACACAACATGTACTGCACCTCATCGAGTATCCCGGTGCTCTTCAGGTTGTCGATTTTGCTGGGGGAAAGATACAACTTGTAGGCCTTAAAGCATACCATGACGGGCCACTGGTGGGCCGCGAACTGCGCACGATTCGTGAAGACTTGCCCACTGTTGAAGCCCGCGTTGCAGCCATCTACCGTCATAACAGGCCGTTCATCCCTGAAGGGGATACAGTTATCGAACCCGATGACGAAGTGTTCATAGTTGCCGCTGCGCCCCACATACCTATTGTCATGAGTGAATTTTGCGCTGTGGAAGCACCGAGCCAGAACATCATGTTGGCGGGTGCCGGCAAAATCGGTCTGCAGCTAGCCAGAACCCTCGAGCAGAACAACTACCAGGTCAAACTGATAGAACACGGGGCGGAAAGGGCGCGCCAGGTTGCGGAACAGCTGGATGCAACCATCGTTCTTCGTGGAGATGCTGCCGATGAGGACCTCATGCTACAGGAAAATATTGACGCCATGGATGTCTTCTGTTCACTCACCAATGATGACGAAGCCAATATCCTTTCGGCTATGCTAGCAAAACGGCTGGGTGCTCGCCGTACTATGGCACTGATCAACCGTTCAGCTTACGTCGACCTGATTGAAAGCAGTGTGTTGGATGTCGCTATCTCCCCCAGTCTTATTACGGTTGGGTCGCTGCTCACTCACATCCGGCGTGGCGATACAATTGCCGTACATTCGCTTCGTCGCGGTGCCGCCGAAGCAATAGAAACGATTGCTCACGGCGATGCGACAAGCTCCAATGTCGTCGGTCGTCGTATAGAAGAACTCTCACTTCCCTCAGGTACTAGGGTCGGTGCTCTGTTGCGCAATCAGGAAGTCATTATTCCCCATCATGACACCATTATCGAGGCTGAGGATCACGTTATCCTGTTCGTGATCGACAAAAAGCATATTCGCGATGTCGAGAGACTATTCCAGGTGAAGGTAACCTTCGTCTGAATCTCCGGAATACTCGAGTGCAACATCAGGCTGTCTTGAAGATCGTAGGGATTCTGCTGACACTTTTCAGTACGACTCTTCTGCCACCACTTGCAATCAGTATAGTAAGCCAGGACGGTAGCACGCAGTCTTTTGTCATCGCTTATCTGATCACACTGGCAGTCGGCCTGTTGTTCTGGTTGCCCGTTCATCGACACAGAAACGAACCCAGACTGCGTGATGGATTCTTGATCGTGGTCCTGTTCTGGTCAGTATTAGCAGGCTTTGGTGCCATTCCCTTTCTACTTTCCATTGACCCTGCCATGTCTCTGCCCGATGCAGTTTTCGAGTCTATGTCGGGTCTGACCACGACCGGGGCAACTGTGCTAACCGGACTGGATCATCTACCGACCTCTCTTTTGTATTACCGGCAACAGCTTCAATGGCTCGGTGGTATGGGCATCATCGTGCTGGCCGTAGCAGTCATGCCCATGCTGGGTATTGGGGGGATGCAACTCTACCGAGCCGAGGTGCCAGGCCCTGTCAAGGATAAAAAACTTACCCCCAGAATCAAGGAAACTGCAAAGGCGCTCTGGTACATCTATCTGGGATTAACAGTTGCCTGTGCGCTCGCTTACTGGTTAGCTGGCATGAGTGTTTTCGATGCCATCGGACACAGCTTCTCTACCGTAGCGATCGGTGGGTTCTCTACTCATGATCAGAGTATTGGATTCTTTGACAGTCCCGTCATTGCCGGGATTGCCGTAGTCTTTATGATTGTGGCCGGTATCAACTTTGCACTTCACTTTAGTGTGCTGCGCGCGCGGCAGCTTCTAACCTACCTCAAAGACCCAGAAGCCCGGGTTTTTCTAGGTGTGCTATTTTCGATCACGGTCGTGGCGCTGATTGTCCTGACACTGACCCATACCTACAACGACCCTGCAGCAACCTTCTGGCACGGAATTTTTCAGGTTGTCTCCATCGCCACTACGACGGGTTATACCACCACCGGATTTCACTGGTGGCCTTCTTTTCTGCCGATCATGCTTATTTTGATGAGCGCCATTGGGGGTTGTGCTGGCTCAACCGCTGGCGGCATGAAAATCATACGAGCAATCCTTATCTACAAACAAGGTCGCCGCGAGATCGACCAACTGATCCATCCCAGCGCCTTGATTCCCATAAAACTTGGAGGAAAACCGGTTCCCGAATCGGTTATCGATGCTGTTTGGGGCTTCTTTGCACTGTACACACTGAGCTATGTGATACTCGCACTGGCGATGACTGCGACCGGAGTCGACCTCGTTACGGCTTTTTCTGCGGTTACAGCCTGTTTGAACAACCTTGGTCCAGGTCTTGGTGCCGTCGCCGACAACTACGCCGGAATCAGCGCCTCAGGCAAATGGATTCTATGTGTCAGCATGCTGCTGGGCAGGCTGGAAATTTTTACCTTGCTGGTACTGCTGACGCCCACCTTCTGGCGAGCCTGATTAAACCTACTGAGGGAATTCACCACCTGCCGAGTAACGTGTTCATGCAACCACCTCCCCGGCAGACAATTCCTTTATGCCGTGTTCAATCACGTCAAGGACCTGCTGTACCGTGATCTTTTCTATACATCGCCGATGACATCGGGTCCTGAGATAACAACGCTCGCAAGCCACATTTGCACGAATCACCTCACCCGAGGCGAGTGGGCCTACCCGAGTCTCATCTGTCGGCCCGAACAATGCGATGAGCGGGCGCGCCTTAGCCACTGCCAGATGCATCGTGAGGCTGTCGCCGGTTAACACAAGATCAGCCCGACCAATGACTTCAATGAATTCCGGCAGGCTCAGCCGACCTGCCAGGCAGCTGCCCTTTTCGGATGATAGCGTGCCTGTAGACATTTCCAGAAACGTACGATCCTCAGCACTGCCCGTGAACAGGATAAACCAGTCGTCTGACAGACGTTCGGCCAGTGACAGAAAATTTTCGATAGGCCAGTTCTTAGTGGGCCAGCGCGTCACTGGGCTGAACACCGCAAGTTTTGAACCAGGCCTTAAGAGTCCCTTCAATATGCGGTCGACTGCAGTCTGCACCTGTGGTGCGACCTCGACTTCCATCTTACCTGCCCCCAGCGGAATATTAGCCAGCTCAAGTACCCCGGCCATCTCTGTTATGGCATGCACCGCGGGCTGACTAAAACGCTCCGCGAACCACCAGTGACCTTTCACCAATCGTCTTCTGGCTCGTGCACCCCACAGGAAAATCACCGTCTTCCAGCTGCCTTGAAGATCCAGTGCCAGATCGTACTCGTTCAGGCGTACGGCTCTGAGGGTCTGCATAAACTGTTCAATGGTCCAACCCGGTCGCCTCCACCAGTCACGTTTGACGCCGTAGCGGTCAAAAATTATGAGCTCGTCAATCTTCGGGTTATGCGTCAAGAGCTCTTGAGCGGCTGTGGACGTCAATACCGTCAGATGGGCGGACGGATGGGCTTCACGAATTGCACTCAGGGCAGCTGTCGCATGCAGCACATCGCCCAGGGAAGTCTGTTTGATGACCAGAATTTTCAACGTGGTTCCAATTGAAAATAGCTCATTTCATACTTCGAGACTGGAGTCAGTCGTAGGGTGATATGTCGGTACCAGGACGTGTTTTGAACCATTTGAACGTCCATAGCGCCTGTTCAGGCGCTGATCGGATCCCCGCTTCGAATACCGAATTTACCGTTGCTGCGTCTGACTGCTCATTCCCAAGCGGAAATCCAGACAGTGGCGGCTTGATGTCGAACACGTAGCGACCGTTATCGAGCATACGGGTGAACACGGGCACCACCGCAGCATCGGTCAATTTTGCCAGCCACCCGACGACTGGTACTGTTGCTGTTGGGATGTCAAAAAAAGGGGCAAATAGAGAATTGGCATCGCCCAAGTCTTCGTCGGGAATCAAATAAGCAATCCTACCGCCTCTTATGGCTTTGACCAGTCGGCGCAGCCCCTGATCCCGCATCAGAATGATCGCATCGAATCGGCAACGACCTCGCCATAAACGCCATGTCAGCAACGGATCTCGCGCTCTTTTCATCATGGAAACGCCGCAGATCAACCGGGCAATAAGGGCACCACCCATATCTATACCGACCGTATGAGGTGTAATCAGCAACACCGGCCGGCCGGCTTTTTCGAGGTTTTTGAGTATGTCCTTTCCAGTCACCGTGCACAGACTGTCTATTCTGGCGGTCGACCCCCACCACAACACACCATAATCGATGAGCGCCCGCCCATAGAATCGGTAGTGTTGGCGGATAAGCCGCTGGCGCTGATCGACAGAAAGCTCAGGAAAGCACAACTGGACATTAATCTCTGCGATCTTTCGTCGCTTTTCATTACTGCGATAAAACAAGTCACCCAATGCACTGCCCACCTTCAACACCAAGCGTCGAGGAAGAATGATACAGGCCGCGATCATGAGCATCACGATCCAGTGACCCCAGTATCTAGGTGCCAGAAAAGCTAATTCAAAACGCGGCTGGATCACCGAATGGCTTCTCGCCTGGATGGGTTTAGTCGCTGCTCCGCCGGCGCCCCTTACTGGCCGCAACGCGCATTCGCAACGCATTCAGTTTAATGAATCCTTCTGCATCGCGCTGCTGGTAGGCACCGCCATCGTCCTCAAATGTTGCGATCGTTTCGTCGTACAGAGAATCTTCGGAGCGGCGACCCAGCACGGTAACGTTACCTTTGTAAAGTTGCAGTCTGACCTGGCCGTTGACCATCTGTTGTGACTGGTCGATCATCTTTTGCATCACCTCACGTTCCGGCGAAAACCAATAACCGTTGTAGACCAGCTTGGCATAGCGCGGCATTAATTCATCTTTAAGATGTGCAACCTCACGGTCCAGCGTTATCGACTCGATCGCGCGATGGGCCTTAAGCAAAATGGTGCCGCCAGGGGTTTCGTAACAACCCCGGGATTTCATCCCGACATAACGGTTCTCAACCAAATCCACACGGCCTATCCCATGCCGGACACCGAACGCATTGAGTCTTTCCATCACAGCGGCCGGTGTCAACTTCTCACCAGCGATCGCCACCGGATCACCATGTTGGAATTCGACTTCAATATTCTCAGGCTCATCCGGCGCATCCTGGGGCGAAACAGACCACCGCCAGATGGTCTCAGCAGGCGCAACCCACGGGTCTTCGAGCTCACCACCCTCGTAGGAGATGTGCAGAAGATTTGCGTCCATGGAGTATGAGAAACGATCATCCACTGGCAGTCCGTGCTGATGAGCGTAGTCGACCAGGCTTTCACGCGAACCAAGTTCCCATTCTCTCCACGGTGCAATAATTCTTATCTCAGGATTCAAGGCATAGGCATTCAACTCCAATCGGACCTGATCGTTACCTTTGCCTGTCGCGCCATGCGAGATCGCATCTGCGCCTGTGGATTCGGCAATTTCAACCAACCGCTTGGCAATCAACGGCCTGGCTATTGAGGTGCCGAGCAGATATTCACCCTCATAAACCGCATTGGCACGGAACATCGGAAAAATATAGTCGCGTGCAAACTCTTCACGAACATCCTCAATAAATATCTCCGTCACCCCGAGCCCTGCTGCTTTCTGGCGTGCGGGTTCGATTTCTCCCCGCTGTCCAAGGTCTGCAGTAAATGTCACCACTTCGCAGTCGTACTGATCCTGCAGCCACTTGAGGATAATTGAGGTGTCAAGCCCGCCAGAATAGGCAAGCACGATCTTTTTGATCTTGTCGCTCATCACGGTTGGTGGTCCTTGGTAAAAACCGGAGGGGATAACACTGGCTAACCTACTTGACGTGCCAATTATAGCAGTGCGTCGCTCCCACGCTGTCCTACGGCAGTAAAAAGCCCCCGCTGACGGGAGCTTTTTGAAAACTGACGGTACGGGGTGATCAGGTACTCACTGCTGAGTACATCTGCTTTAATGCTCTTTTCTCAATCTGGCGGATACGTTCGGCCGATACACCGTACTGTTCAGCAAGAACCCCTAGTGTGGTCTTCTTCCCACTCTCAGCAAGCCAGCGCGATTGAATGATGTCGCGGCTACGCTCGTCGAGAACAGCAAGCGCTGTATCAAGTTGCTGTTGCCTTACCCGGGCCTCGTCCGCTTTGAGCGTCAATGTCCCAGGATCTGCACTGTAGTCGCCCAGAGTTTCCGACGGTGACCAGAATGTGTTTTCGTCGTCGTCGGTAGAATTTGCTTCAAAGGCGACATCGGCACCTGTCATGCGGCTTTCCATTTCTCGCACTGTTGAGGTATCGACATTGAGATCCTCGGCCATGGCATCGATTTCATCCTGCTTCATCCAGCCCAGTCTGTTTCGATGTTTCCGCAGGTTAAAGAACAGTTTTCGCTGCGCCTTGGTTGTCGCAACTTTGACCATCCGCCAGTTACGAACCACATATTCATAGATTTCAGCCTTGATCCAGTGCACAGCAAAAGAAACCAGTCGCACGTCTCTATTGTGATCAAAACGTTTCACAGCCTTCATCAGTCCAACGTTGCCTTCTTGAATCAGATCGGCCAGCGGCAGACCATAACCGGTAAATCCTCGGGCAATCGAGGCGACATAGCGAAGATGCGAAAACACCAGCAGGCGGGCCGCTTCTAGATCCTCTCCCTCGCTGTAGCGTCGAGCAAGATCTTTCTCCTCTTGTTCTGACAGCATCGGGGCTTCATTGATGGCCTGCAGGTAGCGTGACAATCCCTGGGCCGGTCCAACATCCAATGCGATGGGTAGTGTCTGGGTCATAGCGATTCCGAGTTCATAAGATACCGCTATTTTAGCACTCTTCTACGCAGAGTGCTAACATAAATATTATCAGTCTACTTTACTAATTTCATTATTTTTCAACAAGATAAAGACATCTATTCAGGTGATTCATCATTCAGATGAGATACCCAGTAGTTATCCGTCTCCGCCGATCAGTGCGGTCACAAAGGCTTCAGCGTCAAACGGGCGTAAATCGTTAACCGACTCGCCGACACCGACAAAATAAATCGGCAACTGGAATTTTTGCGCCAAGGCCACCAGTACCCCACCCCGGGCAGTGCCATCGAGCTTCGTCACACACAATCCAGTGACCCGGACCGACGCTGCAAAAGCGCCTACCTGTGCCAATGCGTTCTGACCGGTTGCTGCATCCACGACCAGCAGAGTTTCGTGTGGGGCATTGTCATCCAGACGTTGGATCACGCGATTCATCTTCTGTAACTGATCCATCAGCTCAGTATTAACGTGCTGCCGCCCCGCAGAATCGATGATCAGAACATCGACAGAACGGGCCTTCGCGGAACTCAAGGCATCGTGGGCAACCGCCGCTGCATCGGCTCCACGCTGCTGAGCGATAACTGGTAAAGAAAGCCTCTCTCCCCAGACCTGCAACTGCTCTATAGCTGCAGCTCGATAAGTATCACAGGCACCCAGCATGACTTTGAGATCCTGCTGGGTGAACCAGTGCGCGAGTTTGGCCGCGGTTGTTGTCTTACCGACTCCGTTTACACCGACCATAACCACTACCCGCGGTTCGGCCGAGACTGCAGGCAGATCAAATGGCTGAACCGAGGGTCGCAAGATCTCGAGTAACTGCGTTTTAAGTGCCGCATTTAGTTGTTCTTTCGTCTCGACTCGTGTGGAAACAGCCTGGCGTCGCAGAGCGGCTACAATCTGGGTACTGGCCTCAACACCCAGGTCCGCCAGGATGAGCTGATCCACCAAGTCATCAAAAGCTGCATCATCGAGCGCTGCTGATCCAGATCGGAACAGTCCCGAGAGATTCGCAGCAAGCGATTCCCGTGTCTTTCTGAGACGGGTAAAGAGCCCCCTGGTTTCATCTGGCTTAGGCATCAGTACTCCACAATACACAACATTGATCATCGGCCACGGTTCTATATCGTATCATTGAGCACTGTCGCTGACTCGAGCTCGCCATGCCCCGGACCAAGAATGCCCCTTCCCAACGTAACCGTGGACGGCTGCGGATCATCGGTGGCCAATGGAAGCGGCATACGTTGTATTTCAACGGCGGCGCAGACCTTCGTCCAACCCCAGACGCTATTCGTGAAAAACTTTTCAACTGGCTTGCCCCCGTCATAGAAGGTGCTTGTTGTTTGGATCTGTTCTGTGGCAGTGGTGCACTGGGGTTCGAAGCGGCCTCCAGGGGCGCAGCACTGGTCATATTAGTCGACAATAATCGACAATCCTGCGAGGAAATCAATAAAAACCGTGTGCGACTGGGTGCACAGAAGATCAGAGTGTATTGCGAAGACGCACTGGAATGGCTGGCAAGCAGTAACCAGGCATTCGATATTGTCTTTCTGGACCCGCCCTACAACAGCGACCTGGCCCGTCGTTCAATCGCGCGTCTGCAGGCTCACCAACTGGCACCGGGTACGATGGTGTATGTCGAGACCGAGCGCCGCCTGAAACTGGCCTATCCCAAAAACTGGGAGGAACTGCGCAGTGGCCATGCCGGCCAGGTCAGCTGTCGCCTGTTTCAGATCACGTCTAGCGATCAATCCGACCGTCTGATCTGACGACACCGATGAACTGGGCACTCTTTGCGTGTACTCATGACAGTGAGTACTGGACAATCAAGCAACGACACGATCACCATAGCGTACATCAGTCTCGAAATCGCGGATATTCCCCCGCCTAAACAGCCGTTCAACCATGGGTGCAAAAAACGCAAGTGATTCAGAGTCGTAGTCAGGATCAAAACAGTTCTGATCATAGAACTCACAGAATCGAATAGCGTCATCGTACCACTGATGATCGCGGTAACGATCGCGGGCATTTCGATCACCTCCCAGATGGTGCGCAAAGTAGTACATCTGGAATAGGCCGTGATGCTTGACGATCCAGTAAGTCTTCTCCGACACGAAAGGACGTAGTACTGCCGCCGCTAACTCGCTGTGAGAAAACGGCGCAATCATGTCACCAATGTCATGAACCAGAGCAGCAACCACAACTTCTTCAGGCTCTCCTGCACGATGTGCACGAGTCGCCGACTGCAGACAATGCTCGAGCCGGCTGACCTTGTAACCAGAAATCGAGTCGTTCAGCTTTTCAAGGTATTCGAGAATCCTGCGCGCCAGCGAGTCGGTAAATTCTGCCTCATACCGGTCCAGCAACTCGTATTCCGCGCGTGTGCCCTGCGCCATGCTGGTAAAATTAACTGTTTCCATGATTTACTCCGAATGTCCAGTAACGAGAAGATTCGATTTATAATCGCTAACTTACCCTAATCTGCATCAGAAAACCAGAATCTATGGCCGCTAGAGCACTGTATCCAGGTACCTTCGATCCCATAACCAACGGACATATCGATCTTGCTGAACGCGCCAGCCGAATGTTCGAACATGTGGTTGTGGCGATCGCAGCCAGCACAGCAAAAGCCCCCTTGTTCTCCCTCGAGGAACGCCTCCAACTGACCCAAAAAGTCCTGTCACACATTGATAACGTGAGCGTGTCCAGCTTTTCAGGATTGCTGGTTAATTGTGCGACTGAACACAACACGCCGGTGGTGCTGCGCGGACTGCGCGCAGTCTCGGATTTTGAATACGAATTTCAACTCGCAGCCATGAACCGAAGACTCGCCAGCAACGTGGAAACTGTATTCCTGACACCTTCGGAGCAATTCACCTTTTTATCGGCATCCCTGGTGAAGGAGATCGCCTCAATGGGTGGTGACGTGAGTCAGTTCCTCGATCCTACAGTCAACGAGGCACTGACCCAAAAATTAGCAGAGCAAGGCCCCGCCTGACCCATGTTCAATCGGTGTATCGTGTACGTTTTGCATTGAGACATTTCTTATGGCACTGATAATCACAGATGAATGTATCAATTGTGATGTTTGCGAACCTGAGTGCCCAAATGACGCCATCTACCAGGGCGACGAGATTTACGAAATCGAACCGCTTCGCTGTACCGAGTGTATTGGACACTTCGAGGTTTCACAGTGCGTCGAGGTATGCCCCGTTGAGTGTATTATTGTCGATCCCGAACGTACTGAAAGCAGGGAACTCCTGCTGGGCCGGTATCACATGCTGATGGCACATAATGTTACGGCAAACGGCTGAGTCCTCGTCAATCTGTCGGTAGCACAATGTCCAGTGCGCGCCAGAGATACCAGGTTGCAACCGACCGGTAGGGGCGCCATCGTCGACCTGCTCTTTCCAGCTTGTCCGGGTCCGGAAGTGTCTTAAACCCTCTGAGCTGTTGGTAACCCTTGCGCACGCCCAGATCTCCGATGGGCAATACATCGGGCCGACCCAGATAAAAAATCAGCAGCATCTGTACAGTCCACGGGCCGATTCCCCGGACCTGCGTCAGACGATCAATGATCTCCGCGTCGGCCATTTGTTGCAGTTGACGAACTGTAGGTAGCTCCCGCCTGTGTGCTCTAGCGGCCAGATCTCTTAACGCCAGGCACTTGGAACGCGACAACCCGGCACTTCGAAGTCTGCTAGTCGGCATTTTCAGCAACTGCTCCGCATCAATTCGATGAGTCTGAAACAACGCTAATAAACGCGCGTGAATAGTCGCTGCCGCCTTACCGCTCAACTGCTGATAGACAATGCTCCGGACCAGATACTCAAAAACGGAACGATTTCGCTTAACCGGCAACTCTAGCGCCCCAACCTGCTGAACCAGGCGGTCCATGCCCCGGTCAACACGGCGCAGATGCGCGACGGCAGCCTGGGGATCAAACTGGTAGGTGTTCACCGTCAAAATTCATCTAATTTGATCAGGCCGATCGACTGACGAGATTGATGATCCCAGATGTCTATTTCATCGTTGGCCTGTTTGAATTCCAGAAGATCGCTTCTGCCAAATCGGTCACAGAGCTGTGCTTTAAGCGCCATATTGACGTACTGATGACCCACGATCAGTACGCTGCCGATCTGCTGGCTCAGCCAAGTGACAACGGGCTGCAAGCGGCGGGCAACATCAGTGATACTCTCTCCACCGGGCGCGGGCACACACATCATGGTCGATCGCCATTGATCATATTGATCATCCCCCAACACAGCCCGAACATCTTTTTCCTTGCACCCTTCGTAATCACCCATATCGAGCTCGATCAGAGCTAAATTATCCTGTGCGATCACATGACTCCCTTCGAGCAGTACTTTCGCTGTCTCGACGGCACGAACCAGTGGCGATGTCATTGCGACATTGAAGCGAACCCCCTGCTCTGCAAGCTTGTCCCTGAGTTTTTCAGCCTGTCGATATCCAGTTTTGTTCAGCGGCACGTCCGTTCTCGATTGCCACTTACCCAGGAGATTCCAATCGGTCTGACCGTGCCTTGCGATGTAGATCGACATCAGCCCAGCATAAGGTATTACACAAGTACGCGTAAACAGAACCGCCGATACAGCAAAGAAATTGCGCTGACCCGGCAGCGGCGCAGCTTCGCTGTGCCCGTTATCGTCACCTGTGGTAGTCATCCACCGGTGCGCGATCGAAGTAACTGAGATCGTGGCAGAGCCAACAGCTCGTGTTGATTGACAAGGGTTTTTGCTAAGAGTATCATTTTAAGGGAATAATCCTTTTCGGATCCTGTTAAGGTTGATCTGCTTTATTCGCCCGTCGCGCCCTCCGTGATGGGTTTTTTTTGTGTATCCACCACCCAGCACTGTCATGTCGTGCCTTGTGATCAGGCGCCAGGCAGTCGGCCACGTTAGCCACTAAAATAATACTCCCGAAATTCAACGAGACATCCGTGCCTGCATGTCCCGAAATTAACTCAGGCTTTTATCATGAATCGTCCAAATCAACGAGTTCTGTTTCTATTTCCCGGCCAGGGTTCCCAGTATCTTGGAATGGGCCAGGACCTTTACCAGGCATACGACTGTGTACGTCAGACCTATGATGAAGCATCAGAGATTCTCGGCTATGACATGGCGGCACTGTCCTTCGAAGACCCCCAAGAACACATCCATCTCACCCGCTATACGCAGCCGGTTCTCCTGACTCACTCTGTTGCCTGCCTGCGGGTACTCCAGGAACTCCTGGCCACACCGATTTCCGCCGAAGCGTCCGCCGGACACAGTTTGGGGGAATACACTGCACTGGTTGCTGCCGGGGCGCTGGAATTCAAAACCGCGCTGGACCTTGTCCACCACCGCGGCACGCTGATGGGAACCCATGGCGCTGGAGAAATGGAAGCTCTTCCGCTTGGACTCGAGGAGGCTAGGTTGCTGGCAGAAAAACACTTGTGCAGCATTGCGGCCTGTAATCTACCTGACCAAACCGTTGTCGGTGGCCTTTCCGAAGATCTGGATAAACTGGTCGATGAACTGACTGAACAATTCCCCAAGAAACGCAGTTCCCGACTCAAGACGGAAGGGGCATTTCACACGTACTATATGGTTGAGGCTGCACGCAGATTCAGACCCATCCTCGACAAAGCTCCACTGACATCACCCCAGATTCGTGTGCTCTCAAACTACACAGGTAGATTTCATGATGACGATCCACAGATCATCAAATCACGCCTGTTCTGGCAGTTAACTAATCCTGTACGCTGGCACGAAAACCTTATCAACGCACTGGGCAGTGGCCTTAATACTTTTGTCGAGTTCGGTGGGGGTATTGGCAAAGGTGATACGCCTGCTGACAAGAAACCTAATCTGGCAGCCATCATTAAAAAAGCCACAAGAAAAGCCGACGTGCCGCCGACTTACCATGCAGTGATCAATTGCGACACCCTATTGGAAACAGCCAGTCTTTTTTCAGAGTAAATAATTCGGCCAAGATCGCAGAGAATTCGATCTACATCCTGTAGCCAGAGTGCAAGCGCGATAGCGCCCCGAACCGATCCTCACAAATAGAATAGTAGGGGCGATCTCACACGGTACGATGTTGCATGAGTCGACGACGCCTGCGGTCGAGCCATAGCGTCGCTGCAAAAGCCAACACAATCGCCGGTATCACTGCAAGGTTAATAGTCTCCCAGCCAAAGTGGTGGTGCAACAATCCGGACGTTACCGCGGTCATTGCGACGGTACTAAATATGATCAAGTCATTAAAGCCTTGTGTCTTTGCTTTTTCGGCTGGCCGATAAGCATCGGCAAGCAGTGTCGTACCACCGACAAACAGAAAGTTCCATCCAAGCCCCAAAGCAATCAGGGCTGACGTGAAGTGAATCAAGCTCGATCCATTGAGATTGATCGTGACGCATACCGCTAATAGCAAAGTTCCTGTCACCATAATGCGAGTGACTCCAAAGTGCCGGATCAGGTGCCCCGTAACAAAGGACGGCGCAAACATTGCCAGTATATGCCACATAATCACCGAAGCCGAGTCAGGCAAAAGATAACCACTGCCTTTCATTTCTACCGGCGTTGCAACCATGATCAGATTCATCGAACCGTAAGCAACGGTTGCTCCGATGACTGCAACAAAAAACTCCGGTTGCCTGATAATTTGTGACAGTGGGCGGGTAGCTCCCGAACGTTCCTCAATGGTGGGCATAGGAAGCCGGGCGAAGAATAGAAATAACATTGAGATAGCATAGAGCCCGACAAGCATAGAATAGCTCCCGGCGTAAGGCACAGTGGCAACCATGTCCCACGTCCAGATCGCGATTCCAGGACCGATAAATGCGGCCACGATACCCCCGGCCAAGACCCAGGAAATTGCCCGACTACGATATTCAGATGTCGCAACATCCGAAGCCGCAAACCGGTAGTATTGGCCGAACGCATTGACGACTCCAATCAGGAACGAACCCATACAGAAATAGAAGAACCCTCCATCAATGACCCCGGTGGTGACAATGATCGCACCGATCAACCCAATTATCAGGCCGACATAAAAACCAGCCCGTCGGCCAATTCGTTTCATCAGCATCGACGCAGGGAAAGTTGCGATCAGAGTGCCCGTAAACATACAGGCCACCGGCAGTGTTGCCCACTGAGGATGGGGTGCCAGAATAGCGCCCACGAGTGCTGACGTCAGAATAATCAACGAACTCCCAGACATGGTCAGTGCCTGACAGCAGGCAAGAACCAGCACATTGGAACGCATCCGATTTATCGATTGATTCACTCAACAACCCCTTTAATTTAATGAACAGAAGTTAATTTCTTCTTAAAGCTGGCACAACGACCAGAGCAGAGCAAAAGAAGACTGGGCTAAGACTGCTGCGACGCGGAATTCTACATGTTACGACGGTACTTGCCACCAACTTCAAACAAGGCATCAGTGATTTGACCAAGCGAACAGACCCGGACAGCCCGCATTAATTCAGCAAATACGTTTTGACCTTCCAGTACAGCACGTTGCACAGCATCAAGCGCCTTAACCGAAGATCCTGCATGTTGTGTTTGAAATTCAGCCAGGCGCGTAAGCTGACTTTGCTTTTCTGACTCGGTACCCCGCGTCAGTTCCGTTGTTTCGCTGTTGTCGGTTTCCGGACCCAAGAACATATTCACACCAACAATTGGATAACTCCCATCGTGCTTACGGTGCTCATAGTACAGCGATTCTTCCTGTATCTTACCTCGCTGATAACCGGTCTCCATGGCTCCGAGTACACCGCCTCGATCTGTAATGCGGTCGAACTCCGTAAGTACAGCCTCCTCTACCAGGTCAGTCAGTTCCTCGATCACAAAACTGCCCTGACTGGGGTTTTCATTTTTTGCCAGGCCCCATTCCCGGTTAATGACCATCTGTATCGCCAGTGCCCGACGAACCGAGTCTTCGCTGGGCGTGGTCACTGCCTCATCATTGGCATTGGTGTGCAGACTGTTGCAGTTATCGTAAACGGCAATCAGCGCCTGCAGTGTTGTACGGATGTCGTTGAAACTCATCTCCTGTGCATGAAGCGAGCGGCCTGACGTCTGGATATGGTATTTGAGTCTTTGACTGCGCTCGTTCGCCCCATAGCGATCGCGCATCCCAATCGCCCAGATCCGCCTCGCGACACGCCCCATAACCGTGTATTCCGGATCCATGCCATTGGAGAAGAAAAACGAGAAATTTGGTGCAAACTGATCAACACCCATTCCCCGGGCAAGATAAGCCTCAACATAGGTAAACCCATTGGACAGTGTCAATGCGAGCTGGGTAATCGGGTTCGCACCAGCTTCCGCGATGTGATAACCCGATATCGATACCGAGTAAAAATTGCCAATACCGTTATCGATAAAATACTGCTGTATGTCTCCCATCATCCGCAAGCTGAAATCGGTTGAAAAAAGACAAGTATTCTGCCCTTGATCTTCCTTGAGGATGTCTGCCTGTACAGTGCCGCGAACATTCTCCAGGGTCCAGGAAAAAAGGTGCCGGTATTCCGATTCGTCCGGCTCACGGCCATTGTCCGAACGAAACCGTTCGACCTGCTGATCGATTGCCGTATTCAGGAAAAAAGCGAGTACCGTTGGTGCAGGTCCGTTGATAGTCATAGAGACGGATGTCTCCGGACTGCACAGGTCGAAACCATCGTACAAAGCCCGCATGTCATCAAGCGTCGCAATCGACACACCGGAAGTACCGACCTTTCCGTAGATATCCGGCCTTTGCGCAGGGTCAGCACCATATAAGGTCACAGAATCAAAAGCTGTAGAAAGTCGTTTCGCTACCGTATCCTTGGACAGGTAGTGAAATCGATGATTGGTTCTGAACGCATCCCCTTCACCGGCAAACATACGAGTAGGATCTTCGTTTTCCCGCTTGAACGGGAAAACACCCGCGGTAAACGGAAACCTGCCGGGTACGTTTTCCAACATTAACCAGCGTAGAATATCGCCGTGATCCTGATAACGCGGCAGACTGACACGGGGGACTTTCGTACCAGACAAAGAGGTGTAAGTCAGCAACTGACTGACATCCTGACCTTGAACTGAATAAACCAGAGATGGCCCAGAATAATCCTCGATCAGCTTAGGGAATGCCCGTAACTGCAGTTGAGAATCTTCACTCAACGCCTTTTCCCGCTCGGCTGCGAGTTGCTGCAGTTCATCGGTATTCTTGTCCTGTTCTCCCAACATCCGGATACTGGCCTGTAACTGCTGATGTTCGCGGGCAACCTGGGCCTGGCGCGCTGCCGTATCCCGGTAAGACCGGACACCGTCTGCAATTTCAGACAGGTAACGCTGACGGGATACGGGCACAATACCTCGTTGATCAGAACCAGTGGATACCACGGATCCCCGGTCCTGTTGCCGCGCAGGCAATCCTAAGGGTTCGAGGACCAAACACAACCGGTCATAAAGCGTAGTCACACCCTGATCGTTAAAATTGGACGCCATCGTGCCATAGACGGGCATCTCATCGAGAGATTGGTCAAACGCTTGCCGGTTACGCTGCATCTGTTTACGTACATCCCGTAAAGCGTCTTCGGCACCCTTACGATCGAACTTGTTGATTGCAACAAGATCGGCATAGTCCAACATATCGATCTTCTCAAGCTGAGTTGCAGCACCAAATTCTGGTGTCATCACGTAGAGCGAACAGTCAACCAGTGGCACGATTCCGGAATCACCTTGGCCGATCCCGGGCGTTTCAACTATCACCAGCCCGTAGCCTGCGCGCTTGGTTGCTTCAATGATCTCAGGCAGTTGCGACGGGAGTTCCAGCCCCGAAGTGCGCGTTGCCAGAGAACGCATGAATACCGAAGTACCCTCGATAGCATTCATCCGGATCCGATCTCCCAGAAGGGCCCCTCCAGATTTTCGGCGAGAAGGATCTATCGCCAATATTGCAATTCTGATCGAATCACCGAACTCAAACCGTAACCTCAGTATAAGCTCGTCTGTCAGTGACGACTTACCAGACCCACCAGTTCCGGTAATTCCAAGCACCGGGACATCAATTTTTTTCTCGCTAGCTGCAATACGTAAACCGTTAACAAACGATGTCGGTGCAGTCCTGTTTTCAAGTGCCGTAATGACTCTTGCGAGATCTTCAACTGATGCGCCATCGAGCTGATCAGCCTCTTGAATTGTCTGTGCAGCGGGATAGAAATCGGCTCGTTCGATCATGTCATCGATCATGCCCTGCAGACCCAGTGCATATCCGTCCTGAGGCGAATAAATTCGACACACCCCGTAATCCTGAAGTTCCTGAATCTCAGCAGGAACAATCACCCCACCGCCACCGCCGAATACCCGAATATCCGCACGCCCCCGCTGCGTCAGCATGTCAATCATGTACTTAAAAAATTCGGTGTGGCCACCCTGGTAGGAACTGACGGCGATACCCTGCGCATCTTCTTCTACGGCCGCATCAACGATTTCCTGCACCGACCGGTTGTGCCCAAGGTGGATGACTTCCACGCCGGAGGACTGGAGAATGCGCCGCATGACGTTGATTGACGCGTCATGGCCGTCAAACAGGCTTGCTGCGGTGATGAATCGGACGCGGTAATCCGGTTCACGCAACGGCGCCAATGGTCGTTCCGAAGTAACAGCAGCCTGACTCATGAGTATTGGGGCGGACGGGTGTGGGAAGGTCGATCATTTTAATTTCCGTTTACGTAAACGTCAATCAAAGCTATACTGTAAATATGCTTCAATTGAGTGAAAATGCACGGCAAGGCGAACCCACCCAAGAACAATTCTCAATATCCGAACTTTCCCGGGAATTCGATGTCACCACGCGTGCTATCCGATTTTATGAAGACGAAGGTTTGCTCGAGCCGCACCGTCAAGGGCGGCAACGTGTCTACTCCAGCAGGGACCGTATACGCCTCAAACTGATTCTGCGCGGTAAGCGATTGGGCTTCTCGCTGAGTGAAATCGGCGACATCATCGATATGTACGATTCAGAACCCGGTGAAGTGGGTCAGCTCGGGTATTTCATCGAAAAAATCAGCTTACGACGGAAAACGCTTAAGCAACAGCGGGACGATATCGACGTTACCCTTAAGGAACTGGACAATATCGAAAAACAATGCCGACAGAGCATGGCTCACCTGGACTGACCGTAACAGCGAGCCTGCCTGTATTGCAGCCTGTAGACTCCAAATTGGTCAGAGTTCCTGATTCGTTGCAGCAGACAGGCCAGGGCCGCTAAAACAACCACAGCCAAAATACAAATCATGTCCAGCACAGGCACTCGTGTACTACTCGTTCTGGCTTCACTTGTGATCGTCATTGCGGGCCTTAAAGCCGCCAGTACCATTATTGTCCCACTGTTGATGGCCCTGTTCATCGCCATAATTACAACACCGTTCATGCTATGGCTGACTGGCAAAGGCGCCCCCACATGGGCTGCGCTGGGTCTCATTCTACTCGTGCTTGCGAGTTTCATTCTGACTGTTGGTTCACTGATCAGTTCGTCCGTAGACCAGTTCAGCACTCTGCTCCCGGCCTATGAAAACAAACTGCGTACGACTATTACGTTACTGAGTGACTGGGCCGCCCGTCATCAGCTAACGGGGTTCACCGGTGGCGAGTTCACGGTCGTTGATCCCAAGGCAGCTGCCCGGATTATCGGTGTATTGGTCGGCAGCGTCGGCCGGATCGTGAGTGACAGCCTGTTGATTTTTTTCACCGTCGTCTTTCTTTTGGTCGAAGCATCCACGATACCCGCCAAGATCCGTGCAATCCTCTCCGACCCCGATACCACCCTGAAAAGGCTGTCTGAGTTCCTGAGCGCTGTAAAGGAATACCTGGTAATCAAATCGATCACCAGCCTGATTACAGGAGTGGTCGTCACGGCCTGGCTGTTTTTTTTAGGTGTCGATTTTGCTGTGCTCTGGGGCTCGATCGCCTTTTTCATGAATTTCGTACCTTATGTTGGCTCAATCATCGCTGCGGTCCCGGTGGTGTTTCTGGCCTTTCTGGATGCAGGCGTGCAAGACGCACTGCTGGTGGCCGCCGGTTACGTTGCGATAAACCTTGTGGTTGGTAATCTGATAGAGCCCCGCTTTATGGGTCGAGGCCTGGGCCTTTCGACGCTGGTTGTGTTCGTCTCACTGATCTTCTGGGGGTGGGTCTTCGGCCCGGTCGGTATGTTTTTATCAGCGCCTTTGACCATGCTGGTCAAAATCGCACTGGAGAGCGATCCCAAGAACCGCTGGATCGCGGTACTGCTGAGTAGCGGAACCCTGCGAAAGCAGTGATCGACTCACCAATCTGTCGACTTCTGATCTTTGTCGAACTGATAAAGCCCACTGTTGTGTTAGTATTCCCGCGCCTGATGCTGACCCGATCGGCTCAATGACTGTCTCAGATTCTTCACCGCAGACGATCACGGCCCTCCAGGCCCTGTCGCCTCTTGATGGCCGCTACGCCAGCCGTCTGGCTCCCCTCAAAGATCTGTTCAGCGAATTCGGATTGATCAAACAACGTGTTGAAATTGAAGTGCGCTGGCTTGAACAACTTGCCCGTACACCGCAAATCCCGGAAGTACCCCCACTTACTGATGATGCCTACGCATTCCTCGATCATATTGTTGCTGACTTCTCCGTAACCGACGCAGAACAGGTCAAGGCGATCGAGTCCAAAACCAATCATGATGTAAAGGCCGTAGAATATTTTCTCAAGGCAGCGGTTAGCGGCAAGCCAGAGCTTCAAGAAGTCTCTGAGTTCATCCATTTTGCATGTACATCCGAGGACATCAATAACCTGGCTTATGCTGTTATGCTGGATAAGGGCAGAAACAACATCTTGCTGCCGCTGATCGACCAACTGATCCAGAGCCTGTCTGAGCTGGCTAGATCAACTGCGGGTCAGCCTATGCTTTCCAGAACCCACGGCCAGACGGCGAGTCCAACCACGCTCGGCAAGGAACTGGCTAACGTAACGGCCCGTTTGCTGACAGCACAACAGAAGATAGCGGACGTGCCGCTGTATGGAAAGATGAATGGTGCTGTCGGTAACTACAATGCGCACCTTGCAGCCTACCCTGATGTCGACTGGCCAGCACTATCACGCGACGTGGTGGAATCGTTCGGTATCCGGAATCAGCCTTTGACCACTCAGATCGAGCCACATGACTGTATCGCAGAACTGTGCCATGCACTGATGCGCCTCAACCTGATCGTGCTGGATCTCGATCGTGACCTGTGGGGCTACATCTCGCTCGGCTATTTCAGTCAGCGCCTGAAGGATGGTGAAGTCGGCTCCAGCACCATGCCACATAAAGTTAACCCGATAGATTTCGAGAACTCCGAAGGCAACGTCGGTCTTGCAAATGCAATACTGGGACATCTCGCAGAAAAGCTGCCTATCAGCCGCTGGCAGAGAGACTTAAGTGATTCAACCGTGCTCCGTAATCTTGGCAGTGCATTGGCTTACTCTGTGCTCGCGCTTGATTCCTCAGACCGCGGCCTCAAGAAGCTCCAGGTGAATCCCGATCAACTGCTGGATGATCTGGACAATGCCTGGGAGGTGCTCGCCGAAGCTGTACAGACAGTCATGCGCCGACACGGCATCGCCCAACCCTATGAGCAACTCAAAGCGCTGACCCACGGCCGTAAAGAGATCACCGCTGAGTCACTCAGAGCGTTCATTGATGGCCTGTCTCTACCTCAGGGCGTCCGAGATGACCTAAATCAACTGACACCTGCCCGTTATATCGGTAATGCACAACAGACTGCCGAACAGTTCTTGAGTAACGTCACCGGCAATTGATGGCTGCAGCTGATACACCGCACTGAACATGAGCGGTATCCGATTGTCGAAACTGATGGCCGAACGCGGACTGTGTTCACGCCGGGAGGCCGACCGCCTGATCGAAAAGGGCATGGTTCTTGTTGATGGCCAAGTCGTCGACCGCCTGGGTTCTCGGTTCGATCCAACCGTCTGCATTGCTTTAGCGCCAGAAATTCAGAGCGAGCGTCTGCGTCTTGTGACCGTACTGCTCAACAAACCGCCAGGCGTGGTTTCGAACCAGCCGGAAAAAGGCTACCAGGAAGCCGCTTCGCTGATTACCCGGAGAAATCTTCAGTGTCTTGCGGATCAGACACCCCGAGAGCCTCCTCCCGTGAAAACCCTGCACGTTGCTGGGCGACTTGACATTGACTCCAGCGGTCTGCTCGTCCTGACTCAGGATGGGCAAGTTGCACGACAACTCATCAGCCCAAATTCAGTCATCGAAAAAGAATATGTCGTCCGCTTAACCGAACGGGTACCCACTGCCGCGCTCGTCCAGATGCAGGGAGAACTGACACTGGACGGGCATCTTCTGAAACCGGCCCACATCACACAGACAGACGATCGGACCCTGCGTCTGGTGCTTCAGGAAGGGCGCAAAAGACAGATTCGGCGAATGTGCGATCTCGTCGGACTTCGGGTTCATTCTTTGGTTCGTGTGCGCATTGGTCGGGTAGGTCTTGGAGATTTATCCCGCGGGAGATGGCGCTACCTCGATACCGGCGAGGTGTTCTGAGCTGTGGACAGCTATCGCTTACTGCGCCCCCTGCTGTTCCGGCTGCCGCCGGAGACCAGTCACCAGCTCACACTGAAAGCCCTGAGTTTGGCTGGGCGAATTCATCCGCTTGACCAGTTCCTGGCTGATGCGGTCCGTGGGCGATTACCCCAGCACCCGACCACAGTGATGGGTATCCCGTTTCCCAACCCGGTGGGCGTCGCCGCTGGGCTGGACAAACATGCCAGCGCTGTTGATGGACTCAGCGCCCTGGGTTTCGGTTTTGTCGAGTTGGGTACTGTGACGCCGCTCGCTCAACCGGGTAATCCCAGACCCCGGTTGTTTCGTCTGAGTACGATCAACGGAGTGATCAACCGCAACGGTTTCAACAGTGTCGGGCTTAACCAATTTCTATCAAACCTGGCCCGCAGTCGTCACACCGTTCGGATCGGGATTAATATCGGTAAAAATGCCGCCACACCGCTGGAACATGCTGAACACGACTATTTGACCGTGCTGCGAGCGGTGTATAGCGTCGCCGACTACATCGCAGTAAACATCTCATCACCCAATACACCAGGTCTGCGTGACTTACAGGGTGTAGACGCGCTCGAGAATCTTCTGGCAAAACTCAAGGACGAGCAATCCAGACTGTCAGACAACCACGGGTACTACACGCCTTTGGCCGTCAAAATCTCACCAGACATCGATCAGATGGATATCGACCGGATCGCCGAATCACTCGCTCGCTACGAGTTAGACGCGGTCATCGCCACCAATACAACGACCAGCCGGCCCGGGGTATCTGCCCAGGCAGCCCAATCAATAGAACAAGGGGGGTTAAGTGGTGAGCCGCTGAACGAAATGTCCAACCGTGTGATTGCAAGACTGGCCAGCGCACTGGGCAGCGCACTGCCGATCATTGGTGTCGGGGGAATCATGAACGCCACCGACGCCTGGGAAAAGTTCACCGCCGGTGCGAGCCTGATACAACTGTATACCGGACTTATCTATCACGGGCCCAGGCTGCTGGGTGACATCCTGACCGACATCGATCAACGAATGTCTGGCGCCCAGGCAGGTTCGCTGACCGAACTGCTCGGCCGGTAACACCAGAGCCTCTCCCCT
>JYMV01030404.1_pt1 | contig 31176 bp, 25 predicted proteins | sample 338911 | NCBI WGS metagenome assembly JYMV01 (sample SAMN03354496, study PRJNA234377) | hydrothermal vent metagenome | biome: Deep sea; feature: Hydrothermal plumes at the Eastern Lau Spreading Center, Western Pacific Ocean; material: Seawater | place: Tonga | collected 2009 | depth 2000 m m
GCAAAGGATATTCAGGTTAGAAGGGAAAGTAATCTTATGGATGGGAAGAAACTCTATTTCTTGTTTGCTGAAAACAATCCCTTCTTTACCGAATATAAGATCTCCAAGGAAATCTATACCAACTTGCTCCATATCGCAAGAAATAGGCCTGTATATGATGAGGTTAGACACAACCCATTTATACTTGATCTGATTTATAAAGGGATCTTATGGCTTGAACTCAATACCGTTGACAACAATCCAGTTACTCACCCAGAAAATGCTGATTGGGCAGGGTTTATAGATCCTGATCCATCGCAAGATGCAACAGTTCAATCCCCTGCTGAGGAACAAACTGAAGGAGTGGTAGAGTTTGAAACCAAAACCACACCTACGTGCCTCACTTCCTATTTAAAACAGTAGGTTTAGGTAACCAGCATTTTATTAATTTTGCACCATGAGTAAAACGGTACTGGGAATCATTCGAGAGAGTAAAACTCCACCAGATAGGAGAGTGCCTCTTACACCGGCGCATTGTGAGAGCCTGAGAATTGAGTATGAGGGCTTGGATATCATTGTGCAGTCTAGTGATGTTCGCGGTTATTCAGATGAAGAGTATAGAGATCTCGGAATTACCGTTAGGGACGATCTAAGTCCATGCGACATCATCATGGGTGTGAAAGAAGTAGCCATAGATGATTTGCTGGAAGGAAAGAAATATTTCTTCTTCTCACACACCATTAAGGAGCAGGATCAAAACAGAGAGATGCTTCAAGCAATCCTTAGCAAGAACATACAACTCATCGATTATGAATGCTTAACCTATAAGAACGGGATGAGGATTATCGGGTTTGGAAGATATGCAGGGATTGTGGGTGCCTATAATGCGCTTATAGGTTACGGAAAAAGAAAAGGCCTGTATGATCTGAAACGTGCGAAGGATTGCGCGGACCGGAACGAATTAGATGCACAGCTAGCGGCTGTGCACCTTCCACCTGTTAAGATTGTGTTGACAGGAGAAGGTAGAGTAGCGGGAGGGGCTAAGGAAACGCTTGCTGCACTCAATGTAGAGTATGTCGGTACAGAAGAGTTCTTGCACCAGGAATTCGACCATGCTGTCTATACACAGCTAGGCGTACTGGATTATAATACGAGGAGCGATGATAAAGAAAGCAGTGAGGAAGACTTTTTCAAGAACGGCAACGAATATGAAACAGCCTTCATTCCATACACCAAGGTGAGTGATATATTTGTTTCCTGCCATTTCTGGGATCCTGTGGCTCCAAAGCTATTTGCATCGGAAGATACCAAAAGTCCATTCTTCAAAATTGAAGTTATCGCTGATATCAGCTGTGATATTGGCGGATCAGTTCCCACTACTCTTGACGCCTCTACAATTGCTGACCCCTTTTACGGATACAACAAGGAGACAGGTGAAAGAGGAGAAGCATTTGATGATGGTAATATCACCATCACTGCAATCGATAATTTGCCCTGTGAGATGCCACGGGATTCATCCGAAGGATTTGCAGATGATTTGTCAAACAATGTGCTTCCTCACCTGTTTGGCGATGATTCAGATAACATCATCGGGCGTGCTTCAATAACTAAGGGTGGGAAACTTACCGAGCAGTTCAAGTATTTGTCGGAATATGCTTTGGACTCCTAACCCCTGCTTCAAAAGTCAAGCAGACGCTGCCAAGGCGGTAGATTTCATCACTTTTATGGTCTGAATAGGGTTATCAGTTCCAAAAATCGCACTTCCGGCAACCAGTACATCAGCACCGGCAGCAAGTAGCTCATTTGCATTGTCAGACCCCACACCTCCGTCAATCTCAATCTGAGCTGATGACTTGCTGCTGGAAATTAAATCTTTCAGGGCGCGTACTTTCTTGTATGTGTTTTCAATGAATTTCTGTCCCCCAAAGCCTGGGTTTACAGACATAATACAGACAAGTTCAAGATCAGCGATAACATCGGAGAGAAGATCAACACTTGTATGCGGATTGAGTGCCACCCCTGCGCTCATACCAGCTGCGTGAATAGCCTGGATGGTGCGGTGCAGGTGATCGCAGGCCTCGTAATGTACAGTCAGGTTTTTCACGCCCAACTTGGCGTATTCTTCTATGAACTGATCAGGGTTAACGATCATAAGATGTACATCCAAAGGCTTGGTAGCATGTTCGGCTACGGCAATAACACTTGGGAAACCAAAGGAAATATTCGGAACGAACACACCATCCATCACATCTACGTGGAACCAATCAGCCTCCGAGCTATTGATCATCTCCACATCCCTTTGTAGGTTTGCGAAATCTGCAGCAAGTAATGAAGGTGCTATAAGATGGCTCATAAAAACTCAATGTGTTCGGCTCAGCCTCACGTTATTCTGCTCCCCTTCGACTTCCGCTCAGGGTCATGTTTCACAATTGTATACTACAAAAGTAAATAATTGTACCAAGAAATAAATAGGAATGAACTTACCCCAGGTAAGATTTGAGCAATTTGCTCTTAGAAGTAGACTTCAGTCTTCGAATCGCCTTGTCTTTGATTTGACGTACGCGCTCTCTGGTGAGCTCATAGGCAGTACCGATCTCTTCCAGGGTCATTGGTGGCTTACCGCCCAAACCAAAGAAGCACTGAACCACTTCTGCCTCACGGGGAGGTAGAGTAGCTAAAGCCCTGCTAATCTCATTCTGTAATGACTCATTGATCAATACAGAATCGGGGTTCGGTAAATCATCAGTAGACATCAGGTCATACAGGTTGGCCTGGTTGTCCTCCCTGTTAGATACAGGTGCGTCCATAGATACATGTCGTCCGGATATTTTCATGGACTCGTTAACGTCTTTTTCAGTGACTTCCAGGCTATCTGCAACTTCATCCGGAGAAGGTTCTCTTTCGAACTTCTGCTCCAAAGAAGAGAATGCTTTGTTCACTTTTTGAATAGAACCGATCTTATTTAACGGTAATCTCACAACGCGTGCCTGTTCAGCAAGAGCTTGCAGGATAGACTGTCGAATCCACCATACCGCGTAGGAAATAAATTTAAATCCCCTCGTTTCATCAAATCGCTGTGCGGCTTTGATTAATCCAAGGTTGCCTTCATTGATCAAATCAGGAAGGGATAGCCCTTGATTTTGATATTGCTTGGCAACAGATACGACAAATCGCAGGTTAGCCTTGGTCAATTTCTCAAGTGCAGTTTGATCACCACTCTTGATCGCTTTAGCTAGCGTAACTTCCTCTTCCGCAGTAATCAACTCCAGCTTCGAAATGTCCAGAAGATATTTGTCGAGAGATGCTGTTTCTCTGTTGGTGAGTTGTTTTGTTATCTTTAATTGTCTCATAGTTATCTACCGCTTAGTTAGTTGATTCAATAGCATGACTTTAAACGGAGAATGGGTGCCTGAGGTTACAGTTTATTTGCATAAATGCTTAAAAAACCTAAAAAATGTACTCTACCCGCCTATCCACCAGATACGGGTGTAGTCAATAGGCAAAGTGTATTTATTCAAAAATTATTCCTTATTCCGCCCCTTCGGTCGCTGCAGGAGCAGGTGAAGCTTCAGGCCTGGGTAGCAATACCTTTCTGGACAGCTTGAATTTCCCTGATTTTGGATCTATTGCAATGAGCTTCACTTTGATCTCATCCCCTTCTTTTAGAACGTCTTCAACTTTTTCAAGCCTTGACCAGTCAATTTCAGAAATATGAAGTAACCCCTCTTTGCCGGGCATAATTTCAACAAATGCTCCGTAAGGCATGATCGACTTAACTCTCGACATGTATACCTCACCAACTTCTGGCCTTGCTGTGATCGCCTTGATCTTGCTCTTAGCAGCCTCAATAGACTCTTTGTTCTCGGATACGATGTCAATAATACCTTGTCCATCAACTTCTTCAATCATAATGACTGCACCAGTTGATTCTTGCATTTCCTGGATGATTTTACCCCCAGGCCCGATTACGGCACCGATAAACTCCTTATCAATGATAAGCTGCTCAATTCTCGGAGTGTGTGGCTTGTAATCATCATTAGGCACTGCCATGGTTTTCTTGATCTCTTCAAGAATGTGCAACCTTCCTTCTTTAGCTTGTTCTAACGCCGCCGTAAGAACCTCATGCGACAGGCCTTCAACTTTGATGTCCATTTGACAGGCTGTGATACCATCTTCTGTACCCGTAACCTTAAAGTCCATATCACCAAGGTGGTCCTCATCTCCAAGAATATCAGAAAGTATGCAGTTCTTTCCATCTGGATCCATGATCAATCCCATTGCAATTCCTGAGACAGGTTTCTTAATTTGAACACCGGCATCCATCAGTGCAAGCGAACCTGCACAAACCGTTGCCATTGATGACGAACCATTTGATTCAAGAATGTCAGAAACCACACGTATGGTATAAGGATTGTCTGTTCCTGTTGGAAGAACCGGCTTCAATGCTCTTAAAGCAAGGTTCCCGTGTCCTACCTCTCTTCGGCTCACAGCTCCTTTAAACTTCGCCTCTCCGGTTGAAAAAGGTGGGAAGTTGTAGTGAAGCAAGAAGGCATTCTTTCCAGAATACACAACACCGTCGATTAATTGTTCGTTCATCTTTGTTCCCAAAGTAACCGTAGTCAACGACTGTGTCTCACCTCGTGTAAAGATGGCTGAGCCATGGGCTCCCGGCAGGTAATCAACCTCTGACCAAATTGGCCGTACTTCGTTCATCTTTCGGCCATCCACCCTTACACCTTCGTCAAGCATAACGCGTCTAATGGCTTCCATTTCAACGTCGTGGAAGTACTTCTTGGCCAATTGTTCCTTATCTTCCCTGTCCTCTTCAGACATCCCTTCTATAAACTCCGTACGCACAGCTTTGAAATCCGCAGAGCGCTCAGCCTTGTTTGGGTTTCCTTTTCTTGCTACTTCGCACAGTTTATCGTAAGTGGCTTCCTTAATAGCTGCTCTTAGATCCTCATCGTTATCCTCATGATTGTACTCACGCTTCACCTGAGCTTTTTCAACTTCGGCAGCAAGTTCCTTCTGAGTTTTGCACTGGTCTTTGATGGCTTCATGAGCTTCTGCAATAGCCTCAAGCATTTCTGTTTCGGATATTTCACTCATCTCACCTTCAACCATCATGATGTTTTCTTCAGTTCCAGCAACGATCATATCAATATCGCAACCCTCAAGATTTTCAACTGTCGGGTTGATGATCCAGTTTCCTTCATTTCTGATGATCCTGGTTTCCGAAACTGGTCCGGCAAATGGAATATCAGATACTGATAATGCAGCTGAAGCAGCTAAACAAGCCAGTGATTCTGGTGTTGAGTCTGGCCCAAGAGAAATTAAGCTTACCAGAACTTGAATCTCCGAATGATAATCACTTGGAAACAATGGCCTCAGCGCCCTGTCTATTAGTCTTGAAGTTAATGTTTCGTGATCATTGGGCCTGGCTTCTCTTTTGAAGAAACCTCCTGGGAATTTCCCCGCCGCAGGATATTTTTCTCTGTAGTCTACAGACAATGGTAGATAATCAATACCTTCTACGACTCTGGTATTAGAAACCACGGTTGCAATTAACATGGTGTTGCCTTCACGGACGATTACTGAACCGTCAGCTTGTTTGGCAAGTTTGCCAGTCTCTATTGAAATGGTCCTTCCATCTTTTAGAGTAATGGTCTTAGTAATTGGATTTAATGACATAATTTATTGTTTTTATAAAATCAATCCAGTACCCATTCGGCACCGGGTTTCATCTTAGTTGTTATAGTTTAGACAAGAAAATAATAGGAAAAGCCTGCACCTGTTAGGGTGCCCAGAAGGTAATTACTTCCTTAGCTTAAGCTTTTTTACAATCTCTCTGTATCTCTCGATATCCTTAGTTTTAAGGTAATTGAGTAATCTTCTTCTTTTACCCACCATCAATACCAGAGATCGCTCTGTAGCGACGTCTTTCTTATTGTTATTAAGATGCGCTGTTAAATGCTCTATTCTAGACGTGAACATAGCAATCTGACCTTCAGGAGTTCCTGTATCCGTTTCATTGGTATTGAACTTCTTGAAAATCTCCTTTTTTTTGTCAGCAGTCAAAGACATATTTCTTTGTTTCTATTTTTCTCTAATCGTTTAAATCGCGGCAAAGGTAATATATTCTTTTCATTATAGAAAAGGCATGGTGTATTTTCTTATCAGGGAGATATGCGCGTAATTCAACGGTTACGCCTTGAGTTCGGCCACGACTGATGCCTCCTCTTCAACTGGCTTTAAGCACATCTTAATGAGCTGGGAAATTGTGGACTTAAGGTCTTTTCTATCCACAATCTTATCCAAAAACCCATGCTCCAATACGAACTCAGATGTTTGAAATCCCTCTGGTAAATCCTTCCCAATCGTCTCTTTAACTACCCTCGGCCCGGCAAATCCTATGAGTGCACCTGGCTCGGCAATGTTAAAGTCGCCCAACATTGCATACGAAGCGGTTACACCACCGGTTGTCGGGTCAGTGAGCAGCGATATATAAGGCAATTTAGCTTTAGCCAATTTCGTGAGCTTTGCGGAAGTTTTTGCCATCTGCATCAAGGAAAATGCTGCTTCCATCATTCTGGCACCTCCTGACTTAGAGATTATAATCAACGCTGCTTCGTTTTCAATGCAGTGGTCAATTGCCAATGAAACCTTCTCTCCCACAACTGATCCCATGGAACCGCCAATGAAACTGAAGTTCATGCAGGCGATCACAACCTTTTGCTTGTTGATAGTGCCGTAAGCTGTGGTAATGGCATCCTTCAGTCCTGTCTTTTCCTGAGAGTCCTTTATGCGGTCCTTATATTTCTTAACATCCTCAAACTTCAGTGGGTCGGCAGGAGAAATGTTTTGGTTGATCTCTTTGTATTTGTTCTTGCCATTATCGAACAGCAACTTAAGGTATTCTTCAGCGCCTATACGACTGTGGTATCCGCATTGGCATACATTGAGATTAGCGGCATGTTCCTCTGTAGGGGTCAGGTCACTACACTTAGGGCACTTAAACCAAAGGCCTTCTGGAGTTTCCTTCTTGTCCTTGGTGGAAGTGGTAATACCGCCCTTTATTCTCTTAAACCAACCCATGGTACCTTATTTAGGAATGCACGTATGAGAATTAAGCACTCATTAAATTGCGATTATGCAATTGTAATGTCATCTGACAAATATACGCCTTGAATTGAATTGAGCAATTCAACGCCATCCTTCATAGGCTTCTGGAAGGCCTTTCTGCCAGAGATGAGCCCGGTTCCACCTGCGCGTTTATTGATGACAGCAGTAGTCACTGCATCAGCAAGGTCTGTTGCTCCACCTGAAGCACCGCCAGAATTAATCAACCCGGCTCTTCCCATGTAGCAATTGGCTACCTGGTATCTGCAGAGGTCAATGGGATTATCCGAGGATAGCTCATCATAAACCTTGTCATGCGTTTTTCCGAAGCCAATAGCCGTATATCCATTATTGTTGGTAGGAAGTTTTTGCTTAATAATGTCGGCCTGAAGGGTTACACCAATGTGATTTGCCTGACCTGTAAGGTCAGCCGCCGCATGGTAGTCTGTTCCATCTTTTTTGAAGCCGGAATTTCTAAGATAGCACCACAATATAGTTCCCATTCCAAGCTCGTGAGCGATTTCAAAGGCCTCTGCTACCTCTACAATTTGTCTATTTGATTCCTCAGATCCAAAGTAAATGGTTGCTCCTACTGCTGTGGCACCTAGATTCCATGCTTCTTCAACACTTCCGAACATAATTTGATCAAATGAATTCGGGTAAGTGAGTAATTCATTGTGATTCATTTTTACAATGAATGGAATCTTGTGCGCATATTTTCTGGAGCATGCTGACAGCACGCCAAATGTAGACGCAACAGCATTGCAACCACCTTCAATCGCCAGCTGCACAATATTTGCCGGATCAAAGTAAGCGGGGTTTGGAGCAAATGATGCTCCGGCAGAATGTTCAAGGCCCTGATCGACAGGTAATATTGACACATACCCCGTACCCTTCAGATTCCCATTATTGAATATCGAACCAAGGCTTCTCAAAACTTGAGAATTGCGACTCGTGTCCTTGTATACCCTATCAATGAAGTCTGGTCCAGGCAGGTTCAGATGGTCTTTAGAGATCGTCTTACACTCGTGGTTCAGAAGTGAGGCATTCTCGCCTAAGAGTTCCTCAATCTTGTTGGATGTAACAGCTTTGCTTGACATATTTATTGCTTTATTACCTGCTTCCAATACCTGCTGTGCCTACCGACAGGTAGATAAACCGGTAGGCTGGTCTGGTTATAATAGCAAACAAAATTATAAAAATAACACATGCGAAGTACAAATTCGTAATGTCTGCAACACTTTCGTTAAAGCTCCAGTGAGCAATGCCAACCTGCAGGTTCGCAGTCCTTAGAACGGATATCCGATTCCCAAGTTGAAATTGAGGCTTGAAAAGCTCGCATTGTCTGCTACCCATCTCTGCCCAACAGGTTTAGACGGGTCTTTAATTGGCAATGCTGCATCTACCCTGATAATGAAGTAATCGTAGTTTAGACGAATGCCTAGTCCGGCTCCAATTGCTATTTCGTTGTAAAAGGAATTGAACTCAAACTTTGCGCCTTCTCTAATGTCATCACCGAATTCATCCTGGCGGGCAAGCCATATATTACCAGCGTCGATAAATGCCGCGCCTTCCCACGGGCCTAGAAACTCGAACCGGGATTCTATATTTCCCTCCAACTTAATATCACCTATCTGATCATAGTTTATCGGTCCCTGATAGGCTCCTGGCCCTATATTTCTTGCCTGCCAGGCCCTCAATCCATTAGCGCCTCCTGAGAAGTAACTTTTCTCGAACGGCATCACGGTAGAATTGCCATATGGCAATCCCAATCCAGCAGCAAATCGAAACACAATTGTGCTATGCTGATTGATAAAGTTGTAGCTACGCACATCAATATCTGCCCTGAAATACTGGGCATATTGAATTCCAAAAATACTATAATACCCATCTGCCGGATCAGGTTCTGCATTCGTGAGGCTACTCAAACCCTGGAGAACATTGCCGGCAATTTCTAAATTGCCTCTGAAATAGGTAAAGTTCTTCTTCTTGTTCAATTGCTGGTCAGTGTATATAAATGAGTATCGCGTCGCTGAGATCAAGTGATTTGTGAAACTGTTCTTTATAAAATCGTTGGCAAACGAGCTGGTCAGAATCGGGGAATCATCTTTTATTTTAACGGAACTAATATTGAACGGAGCCAATATGTGTGTTTTCTGGGGCGACTCTTCCCATTTATAGGTAACTCCACCTTCCCAAATCCACCGGGTGTAATCCGATCGCAGCTGGTAGTTGTAAGATGCGTGTAAAGATGTTTTTGGATCATATCTCTTGGGGATCTTTTCCTCTTTTATCGGGAATAGCAGTCTTGGAAAATTCACCTTTAGCTCAGGGCCTATCTCGATTGTATTGAAGAGGCCAAGCTCACCTAAGCCTTTATCATCCTCCGTAAATGCTTTTTGTGATTCAAGTGCCGTTTTCACACTAATCTCTAACATCTCTGCTCCTTTAAATACATTTTTGTTCCGGTAGGTAAAATTTTCAGCAATACCTAAATTGTCAGCAGCGTTCGTACCTTCTGCTTCAATTTGAATAGTGTGTTTAGGAATTGGATTAAGTTGGATCAGGCAGCTCAATTCGTTTTCAACCTGTGTTCGTTCAAATTGAATATTGATAAACTTGAAGATGTTAAGGGAGGCGAGGTGGTGATAAGTATTGTCAAAATCCTCAATTTTGAAGTAGTCATTCTTTTTCATGAACACCTTCCTTGCCACGGTTTTGAATCTTAGGTATGCATTGCGGTCGCCCTTCTCATTCAATGATCCAGGCAAGACGAGAAATTGATAATCTCCATAAGCTACGGTATCCAGGGAGCGTCGCTCTTCTTCAGGAAAGAAATCTGGCTGGATGTAAATGTTGCTCAGCTTATACCTTTGGTGGTTTCTCTCATTAATACCTGATTTGTTTTTCTCTCTGAATTGCTCTATTTGCAGTGTTAAGGCTATGGAATGTTCCCCTAAAGCGGTGTCAGCTTCAAATCGGATGTAGTCCTTAGAAAAGAAAAAATACCCTTGATTTTTTAGCATTCTCACAATCCTATCCCGCTCCTCGTCCAGTATATTCTCATCATACATCGAGCCGATGTTGAGCAATGATAATTCCTGGTCTTGTTTGAGTTTTGAGGCAATGACTGGATCTTCAATTTGGTAGGATAACTTACCAATGCTATATCTGGGTCCTGGCGATATTGAGTAATATATCCACCCCTTACCGCCGTCGTGTTTTAAATAGTCTTTGTACACTACCGAGTCACGTAGGCTATTGTTAAAGTATCCCTTATTAAATAAGTACAGTTGCATCTGCCGAACTGTTTTATCAATGCGATTGGAGTCAATGAGTACTGGAGGTTCGCCAACAATCTTGCTAATGGTTGTTTCTATCTCTTCTGTAACGGAATGCCCGTCTTTTTTGGCTTCCTTTTTACGCATCTTATGCATTGAAAAATTGTAGGCTGCCAGATGGAATTTGAACAAGCCTAGCATTTTGGTGTTTGGTTGCTGCTGGTAGTAGTTCTCCAACTCAGTTATGGTTTCATAGCTCTCCTTAATTTGGGGTTTGGCAATATTGGACCTAGCGCTTCTTTCAAGGAGTACGGTGTTCTTGACAAGTAGATATTCTCCCTTTTGGAGTTTAGCAACCGGATTACATGCTGCTAAGAGGAGCACGCAAACCAATGGTATTGCATTTCGCAATGCAGTATTCAGAAGACAGGTGTTATATTTGGTCCTTGATTTGTTGATAAGGATACACATTGGCGCTGGGCGCGATTATCAACCTGCCTGCAAGGCAGGTTATACCATGGAACAAAACTAAGCATATTGACCTCAAGATAAATCGGCATTCGGGATGATAACAAAAAATGAGATAAAGCTAATTCGCTCACTAAAAATCAAAAAGAATCGTGAGCGGGAAGGGCTCTTTGTGGTTGAAGGCCAGAAAGCACTTTTGGAGATCCTGGATTCACGACTGGAAGTGGTCCAGGTATTCAGTACCGATCCTGTAAATCCCAGTATTACCGCACCCTGGTCGGAGATATCCAAAAAGGAGCTCAGGCAAATCAGCTCATTTGTTTCTCCCAATGACGTGGTGGCATTGGTAAAGCTACCGAAGATAGCGGAGAGGGAACTTGAATCAAAGGGTTTGGTTATAGCACTTGACAATGTCCAGGATCCGGGCAATTTAGGTTCTATCCTGAGATCCGCCGATTGGTTTGGGGTAGGTACCGTTATGTGTAGTGAAGATACTGTTGATGTGTACAACTCTAAGGTGGTGCAGGCGTCTATGGGCGCTGTTGGTAGGATCAATGTAACGTATGGTGATTTGCATTCCCGCCTGGAAGAGATAAAGGGTAGTCATACCATATACGGAGCATCGGTAAAAGGGACGAACGCTTATGAATTGTCATGGCCCAGGGAGGCCGTACTGTTAATTGGGAATGAAGCCAACGGCTTGGGAACCCGATATGATTCAGTGGTTAGCGCACATATATCAATCCCAGGTTTTGGAGGTGTAGAGTCTTTGAATGCATCCGTAGCCTGTTCTATTCTGTGCTCGGACTATAGGCGGCAACACCCAGGAGGCTGACTACTCGAAGGTAACCGATACCTGTACAAGTTTAGAGGTGAGTCTGTCAATGGAAGCGGAGAAGATGTTATCTTCTTCTTTGACCAGCATATTGTTCATCCCCAGCGATAACATTATAACTGGTGATAGCTTGAAGTACTTGAGGTAAAAGTCGATCCCAAATCCTAATTCATATAAAAAGTCATCTCTGTTTAACTTCACCAACTCTTCATCTTCTCTGGCCACATTTTTTTGCGAGGCGAGGTCAAGACTGTAGCGCAAGCCTCCAAGTACATAAGCACGTCCATTGTTAATGCGTACCGATTTGTACTTAAGTGTCAATGGAAATTCAAGGAAAGTCGATTCTATTTTCTTGACAACTACATAAGGCTGGTTGTGCACTCCAACAATGGTGTATTCAAGGTTGCGTTGTGAAAATGACAACGCAGGAATAGTGCGCAAGTCGAAGAATTGCCCAAGGCGGAGGTTGGCAACAATACCTAAGGAAAATCCACTTTCTCTTTGTGATTCAACCACATAGATAGAGTCGAAGTCACGCATATTGGCACTGGGCTCAACGTTGAAATCGGCACTGTTAATTCCTAAAAGGAATCCGAAATGAATCCACTGCCGGTCGTATTTCCTGAGGTTTTCGGGCTTTGGCTTTTGTGCAAAAAGATACTGAACTCCGCCCACTAGGAACAATAGTATTATCGATATGGATAATATTGATCTCAACGTGAAAATAAAAGTATAAAAAAGGGTGGCCGTATGTTGGTAAGCTGATAAACGTTATTAACGTTCATTAATTGCTTGTGAGCGATAAACTACTTAATCCCACTGTATATGCTGGCTACACCAAAAGTTAAACTATGTCGCTCAACTTGTTGGTATCCAGTATCTTCCATTATATTCACGAATTTGCTGCCATCGGGAAAAGCCTTAACCGTTTCAGGGAGGTAGGTATACGCAGCGCTGTGGCTTGAAACCATCTTTCCAATCACGGGTAAGACGGCCCTGAAGTAAAAATTATAGAATTGCTTCATCGGAAATGCCTTCGGGTTGGAGAATTCTAACACTACAGCCATTCCACCTTGCTTAAGGACGCGGTTCATTTCTTCAAGTCCTTTATTAAGATTTTCGAAGTTGCGAACACCAAACGCTACCGTAATTGCGTCGAAGGAGTTGTCTTCAAAAGGCAATGCACATGCGTCAGCTTGCTGTAGTACCACTTTGTTTTCCAGGCCGCGCTTTTTGATTTTCTCCCTTCCGATTTCAAGCATTTTCTCTGCAATGTCAATCCCCGTGACCTTCTCCGGGTTGATGGCAAGAGCCTGAATAGCAAGGTCAGCTGTACCCGTTGCTATATCGAGAATGTATTGGGGTTGGTGCTCAGCGAGCAGCTTGATCGCTTTCTTTCTCCAAATCTTGTCTATACCTGCAGAAAGGAAATGATTAAGGAAGTCATAACTCCCAGCTATGTCATTAAACATCTCCTCAGTCTTCTTTCTCTGCTGTGTGTAGGGGGTGTCTTGAGTAGGAGTGCCCATGTTACGTCTTATATCCTGGTCAGCATATTCTCTTGATAGCACCTCACTGGCTAAATAAATATTAAGCGCAATCCGCAGTCTAAAGTACCTTCTAGTAGTATTTAAGTCTTACTACGTTGCTAATATACTTGGCAAGCCTTACCACCTGACAGGAATAACCATATTCATTATCATACCAGGTGTAGAGTATGATGTCCTTTTTGTTGGGTCCAACAATCGTAGCCGGAGAATCAAAAACAGTAGCGCAAGAGTTGCCAACAATATCTGTTGAAACAGTTTCATTGGAATAAGAATATTGAACTTGCTCAACCAAGTCTCCCTTGAGAGCCGCATCCATCATGAACTGATTCACCTCTTCAATATTCGTCTCTCTCTTAACCGTGAGTTTAAGAATGGCCAGAGATACATTTGGTGTCGGAACACGTACCGCACTTGCCGTCAATTTACCTGCCAGCCCAGGTATTATTTTCATGACTGCTTTGGCAGCGCCTGTTTCAGTGATAACCATGTTTAAAGCCGCAGATCTTCCCCTTCTGTATTTCTTGTGGTAGTTGTCCAGGAGATTCTGGTCATTCGTGTACGAATGTATGGTCTCGATATGCCCTCCTTCAATGCCAATGGCGTTTTCAATGATGTGAAGGATGGGAATAATAGCGTTTGTGGTACATGAAGCCGCTGAGAAAACAGATTCTTCATTTACGTCAAATTCCTCGTGATTCACCCCATGGACAATGTTTGGGATATCATCTTTACCAGGAGCAGTGAGCAGTACTTTGCTAATTCCCTTTGATTGTAGATGAGCACTGAGTGTGTTCCTGTTTCTAACAATACCGGTATTGTCAATCAAGAGCGCATCTTTAATTCCGTGCTTCTCCAAATCCAGTTCTCCAATTTTATCACATGCAATCATCTTGATCTTGTGTCCATTTACAATGAGCGCCTTATTCTCAAGATCCTCAATAACGGTTCCAGGGAAATAACCATGTACAGAGTCTACCCGGAGCAACTCTGCTCTTTTTGTAATATCGCTATCTGATACAGATCGTGTAATAATGGCCCGCAATCGCAACTGTTGCCCTTTACCCGCTTGAGCAATAATCTCTCTGGCTATCAATCGGCCTACACGGCCAAAACCAAACAGTGCAACGTCTTTGGGCTTGAGATAACCATTGTCAGCTTCGACCATATGTGCGAGTTTATTGCCCAGAAAATCCCTGACATTGTTCTTAAAGTTCTCTTTCTCTGAGAGCCACTCAGAACCAAGACGCCCTATATCAATCCAGGATGGCGCCAGGTCCATTTTGGCCAATTCTCTTGCCAAGTTAATCGAGTCGTGGACGCTAATTGGTTTTTTAACTACGTTTCGCGCATACTCGTGAAAGTTCAGAATTTGGCTGGCTCTTCTGTCAAACAACGGGCGACGGAAAATAACCAGCTCTACAGATTTCTCATACCATAGCTCTCCAACCAACTTGACCAGCTCAATCGCCGATTTTTCCCTGCCTACCCAATCTTCGAGCTGGATCTCATATCCGTTCGATTCCTGATGATCAAATTCAGAAGTACCTGTGCTTGGGTTTTCGTCTGTATCCTCAATATTCGCTTCCATTATATTCAATTGCTTTCAACCAAAGCAGGCGTGCTCCCCACCGGAGATTAAATTGTGATTAAGAATTTAGGAGAATTGAATTCTTTATTGAATTCATCTGGGAATTAATGATTTTCTTATGGTCAGATGGTACTCGCCACCCAATCAACCTTCTACGCATCAATTTTTAGCGTTGCCCGTTTCATTGTGGTTTAGCCCAAATATGCTTTCAGTAGTTTGCTCCTTGAAGTATGGCGCAATCTTCTGATGGCCTTTTCTTTTATTTGACGGACTCTTTCACGAGTCAAATCGAACTTCGTTCCGATCTCTTCGAGAGTTAATCCATGATTCATTCCAATACCGAAAAAGTACTTTACTACATCTCTTTCCTTCTCTGTAAGCGTAGACAACGATCGTTCAATTTCTTTTTGCAGAGATTCATTCAGCAGACTTTTATCTGCTTTGGGTGAATCCTGATTTTCCAGTACATCGATAAGGCTGTTTTCCTCACCAGTTACAAACGGTGCATCCATGGACACATGCCTTCCAGATACCTTCATAGTGTCTCTTACCTTCTCAGTAGAGACCTCTAATTCCTCTGCAAGTTCATCTGGAGAAGGCTCCCTTTCGTGGGATTGCTCCAATCTTGAAAATGCCTTGTTAATCTTGTTCAATGACCCTACCTGGTTGAGTGGAAGTCGCACAATTCTGGATTGCTCTGCCAATGCTTGTAGGATGGACTGGCGAATCCACCACACTGCGTAGGAGATAAATTTGAACCCACGGGTTTCATCAAAGCGCTGTCCTGCTTTGATAAGCCCAAGATTACCTTCGTTGATGAGGTCGGGCAAGCTGAGGCCCTGATTTTGGTATTGCTTAGCTACTGAAACTACAAACCTTAGATTGGCCCTGGTCAATTGTTCCAGAGCATCCTGGTCCCCGTCTTTAATTCTCTTCGCTAAAATCACCTCCTGCTCAGCAGTGATCAAATCTTCTCTTCCTATTTCCTGTAAATACTTGTCTAAAGATGCGCTCTCTCTGTTCGTTATAGATTTGGTGATTTTTAGTTGTCTCATTGTAATAAATTAATTGCCTGAATCCCGATTGCTATCGGGAGATCAATACGTTCATGAACTCGGTGAGTGCATCTGCCAGAATGCGTACCTGTCTGCCGGCAAAGGCAGGTTCAAATATAAAATAAACCAGCTAATTTCCCAGTACTTTTTGTTAAAAAATACAGGTCATTTTCCGCAAAGATAGGCAATAAAATACCTGATGAAGAAGGGTTGAAGAATCTAATTCAAGAACTTATCAACAGAATCAGCCGAAATTGTGGATAAGTTTTTCTTTAAATCCCGAATCCGTAATAGGCTTGCACACCGTTCGGATACACTCCTTCTATTAGTACTCCACCTCTTTTTGTTCCAAACGCAGTGCTTAAATCGTCGGAAGAGCGGATGGGCTTTTTATCTACCTTTGTGATGATGAAGCCTTCCTTTACTCCAGCATTTCTAAACTTCCCATCGCCAAGTTTTTTAATTTGAAGTCCATGATCCATAGCCAGTTTGCTTTTTTGATCTTCCGAAATCGGTTCGAAAGTGGCACCAAGCAAAATGAGCGCTGACGAAATTTTTGCGGTCAGCTCGGTATTGCCAAATTTGTTTTTCAAAATCACAGGCAGGGCCAGTAATTTCCCATCTCTCTTCAGGGTAACTGTTACTTTGTCGCCTGGCCTGAATCTTCCAATTTGTTCTTGTAACTCTGGTACAGTTTTCACGCTGATACTCTCCACTCTACTGATTACGTCGCCTATTTGAATACCTGCTTCTTTGGCTGCACCATTGTCTCTGATACCATTTACATAGACTCCTTCCAAATTATCAAGGCCTATTTCATCAGCTATTGCTTCATTTAAATTTTGGATAGTTACGCCTATAAATCCTCGTTGAACAGTTCCAAATTCCTGCAGGTCGAGTATTACCTTTCTCACCATATTCACTGGGATCGCGAAGGAATATCCAGAATAAGAACCGGTAGGAGACGCAATGGCGGAGTTGATGCCTACCAACTCTCCTTTGGTGTTCACCAATGCTCCGCCGCTGTTACCTGGGTTCACAGCTGCATCTGTTTGAATAAATGACTCAATCTTGAATTTGTCTCTTAGAATGTCGATGTTTCTTCCCTTAGCACTGACAATTCCCGCCGTTACCGTGGAAGTAAGGTTGTAGGGATTGCCTACTGCCAATACCCATTCCCCAATCTGCACGTGGTCCGAATTACCCATTGTTATATAAGATAGGTCAGTTCCTTTAATCTTTAGCAGCGCAAGGTCAGTGGCAGGGTCCAATCCTATAACCTTAGCGGAATAATTGCGCTGATTGTTTAAGGTAACTTCAATCTTATCAGCACCGTTCACTACATGGTTGTTGGTTACAATAAATCCGTCGCTGGAGATAATAACTCCTGAACCGCTTCCCCTCTTATCTGGTGCCTTATACATTTTTTCCTGGCCCCTGCCCCAAAGGAATTCGTAGAATGGATCTTGGTAAGCTACTGTTTCTCCTTCATATATTGTCTTTACATGGACCACGGTATTCACAGTGTTGGACGCAGCAGCCGTAAAGTTGATATTGGTTTCTGGTGCATTGTTGAGATGGGCAAGGTGATATAATTCACCGGAGTTTTTTTCCTTTTCCTTGACGATAATTTGAGGTTGTACCGTCTTCGTTTCTAATTGCAAGTAGATTCCTAATGTGCTCACACTTGCTACAAGTGCCACAACAAATAATCCTGCTATTCTTTTCATTGTTTCGGAGTTTTATGTTCAATTTTACCTCTCAAGAATTGTGCCCATTTATAGGGTAAAATACATGAAGTTAAACGTACCATAATAACTCAAATTGCAGAGATGATATTATATTAACAACTTTTAACATAAAGCTGTGCCTTCGTTTTTGAGGCGTGTAATTTTGGCATACCTTTGGGAAAATGAACATTGCTTTTTATAAATATCACGGAACGGGGAATGATTTTATCATTATTGATAATAGGACCCTAAATTTCTTGTCCGAAAACCTCGAGCTTGTAGCGAAACTCTGTGATAGGAGGTTCGGAATAGGTGCGGATGGATTAATATTGTTAGAGGATGATTTAACCACTGATTTTAAGATGGTTTATTATAATTCAGATGGTCATTTAAGCAGTATGTGCGGAAATGGAGGACGCTGCATTGTTCACTTTGCCAGGCAACTGGGCGTGATAGATTCTGAGACATCTTTTACAGCGGTTGATGGAGTTCACCACGCCACGATAATGGGAGATCAGGTAGATTTGAGTATGAGTGATGTAACCGAGGTGGAATTGACTGAAGCATACAGCTACATGGATACTGGTTCACCTCATTATTCGGTATGGTGTGACAATATTGAAAAGATAGATATCAATGCGGCAGCAAGAGAGATAAGGTATAATAAAAGGTTCACCGAAGAAGGTACCAATGTCAACTTTCTAACCTGGTCAGATGGAGCTGTGCAAATGCGCACCTATGAGCGGGGAGTGGAGGGAGAAACACTCTCTTGCGGAACCGGCATAGTCGCTGCTGCCTTACATGCCAGCTTGACGGACAAATTAGGGGCTGACGATAAGTGTACATTATATACTAAAGGTGGACAGACAGAAGTTACCTTTGCTAGAGAAGCGGATGGTACATTCAGGAATATACATTTAATTGGCCCGGCCATTCTCATTTACAAGGGTAATATCGATGTCTGAATACACTTTTAAAAATATAGAGGAGCTGGATATTGCAGGTGATCCACCAGATGCGTTGTCAACGGGTATCCACATTATCTTGTTCAACCCTATAACCCCTCCGCCACATCTTCTGATTCTGGTTCAAGGGGCAGTCTTCTCGCTTGCGGTCTCCGGGCCACGGGTGAATTGGGCCCTGGCAGAGCTCGTCACTATGTTGCACAAACGAAAAATGCCAACCTTGTTCATAACCCTGCATGAGCCGGAATCTCTGGTGATTAAAGACAGCAGTGTTAAGGAGTATATACATGATTTAACAGTAATTCACCCTGGTGTCAAGGCCAATGAAGCCTCGTGCTTGTTTCCTATTATGGAGTTCTGCAAAACGGTTTATAACATTGACATTAGTAAGGTTAAAGTCATTTTTGACTTATTGGACCAGCTAGAGCATAATGATTTAATCGATAAGCTATGGCAAGTAAACATGTCCAAATGGATCGTTGGTGGAGAATTCCACATCACGCGTTATAGCGAGGAAGAAGTAAGTCAAATGATCACTAATTTGAAGATATAGCCATCATGGTACTGTCAGGAACCAATATCAAACTACGCGCGCTCGAACCTACAGATGTAGATCTCATTTACACATGGGAGAATAATATGGCAATCTGGAAGGTGTCAAATACAATAGTGCCTTTTTCAAAAGAGACGATCTCTCAATTTATTTCATACGAACGCGATATATATGCAGATAAGCAGCTCAGACTGGTTATTTGCAAAGTGAAGGATGAAAAAGCAATCGGCACCATCGATCTTTTTGATTATGACTTAAGACACCAACGAGCCGGTGTTGGCGTGTTACTGGCAGATCCATCGGAGAGAAGAAAAGGGTATGCTTCCGAGGCGCTGGATATAGTGATCAAATATGGATTCAGTACATTGATGCTGCATCAATTTTATTGCAACATTCCTGCAGATAATGAAGACAGTATTAAACTGTTCGAAAAGCATGGATTCAAGCAGATAGGCTCTAAGAAGGACTGGATTCGATCATCCGATGGCTGGACAGATGAACTCTTGTTCCAGCTCATTAAATCAGACTAGCAGCTTCGAGGGGGAAGGCATTTATGAAGAAGTTCTGGATCTCCCTTATACTGGTGACAATAGCCTACACAGGCTACTGGGCGTACGGGCAATACCAATCTGTTTTCAAGGCGAATGTCAATGCTCAGGGGGCGGCGGAGGTTTACGTAGAAATCCCAACGGGGACAAATTATGAAAGCCTGTTGGAAATTCTTAAAGAAGGTAATATTCTAATTGACTTTGAATCCTTTGAATGGCTTGCTGAATTTCGAAATCTCCCTAACCATGTACATGCGGGCAGATATAAGCTGTCATCTGGCACAAGCAACTATAAACTAATCAATATTTTGCGTTCTGGTGCACAGGAACCTGTTAAGTTCGTATTGCAATCTACGCGCACCCGTGAAATGATTGCATCCAGGGTGTCAAAGCAGATAGAGGGGGACTCTGTCTCCATCTCAAGACTTCTTTACAATCGGGATAAACTAAGAGAACATGGCCTTGGTCCGGATACGTGGATGACCGTATTCATCCCGAACACCTATGAGTTGTATTGGAATACCTCGGCAGAGCAATTTCTGGAACGGATGGTGAAAGAGCACAAGCGGTTTTGGAATGAAGAGCGCATGGCTAAGGCCAACAAACTCAATTTGACAACTGAGGAAGTTTCAACCCTCGCTTCAATTGTTCAGCAGGAAACTGTGATGGAAGATGAACAGGCAACCATAGCAGGAGTCTATCTCAACCGCATAAGATTGGGGATGAAGCTTGACGCAGACCCAACACTGATCTTCGCCGTAGGAGATTTTAGCATTACGAGAGTTCTCAACCAACATAAAGAAATTGATTCTCCTTACAACACCTACATCTACGCGGGCCTTCCTCCAGGACCAATTTGCATTCCCACCATTTCTAATATCGATGCGGTATTGAAGGATGAACGCCATAAATACATTTACTTCTGTGCAAAGGAAGACTTCTCCGGCTATCATAACTTTGCGCGTACGCTGGGCCAACATCAAGTCAATGCCGCCAAGTTCCGGCGGGAGCTCAACCGGAGAAGAATCTGGAATTAATACATTACTTTTGCAACCCGATCGACCGACTCTTGTGAGCAGGGTTGAACTGTTGGAAGGACTCAATTTCGGGAATGAAATTTCCCCATTTTACAAAGTATTATGAATGATATAAAATTTGGGACGGACGGATGGAGGGCCATTATTGCCAAGGATTTCACAGTTGAGAATGTAGCCAGGATTACCCAAGCTACAGCGCAATGGCTGGTATCCAATTACGATAAGCCCTCCGTCGTTGTCGGCCATGATTGCCGGTTCGCTGGTGAAATGTTCGCGGAAGTGGTAACGAAGGTGCTGGTCGATAATGGAGTGAAGGTCTACTTATCGAAGGGCATTACCAGCACGCCAATGATTTCCCTGGCTTGTGTGAAACTCGAAATGAGTATTGGGATCGTCCTTACGGCAAGTCATAACCCTCCATCTTATCATGGCTTTAAGCTGAAAGGGGGATTCGGGGGGCCTATGTTTCCAGATGATGTAACTGCAGTTGAAGCACTTATTCCGGATAAAAATGCAATTGATCTCGATGCAATTTCTTTGGATGATTTGATAGAAGGTGGCAAGGTGGAAATTGTTGATCTGGAGACCATGTACTTCGATCATTGCAAGGCTAATTTTGATCTGGACCTGATAGCAAAATCTGACATAGGATTTGGCTACGACGCTATGTACGGTGCCGGACAGGATATCATGAGGAGACTGTTACCGGGCATTTCTTTTCTGCACTGTGACTATAACCCGTCGTTTATGGGGCAGGCACCAGAACCTATTTACAGGAATCTAATAGAGTTTTCAGAAAAGATTGCCAAAGACAATAGTATTAATTCTGGACTTGCCACAGATGGAGACGCGGATAGATTGGGCATGTTCAATAGCTCCGGAGAGTTCATTGACTCTCACCATCTTATCCTGTTGCTCATTCACTATTTGTGCAAGTATAAAGGAATGAAAGGTAAGATTTGTACGGCATTTTCGACGACGGTGAAGATCAAGAAGATGTGTGAGCACTATGGGCTGGAGCTGGAAGTTGTTCAGATAGGGTTTAAGCATATTTGCGAGATAATGGTCAAGGAGGATGTACTTGTGGGTGGTGAGGAATCTGGCGGTATTGCTATCAAAGGGCACATTCCGGAACGAGATGGAATTTGGATTGGCTTGATACTGTGGGAATTTATGGTAAAGTCAGGAAAGTCGCTGGATGAACTTATAGAGGAAGTATATGAGATCACTGGTGCCTTCGCCTTTGAACGCTCGGATTTACACATTAAAGAGGAGGAAAAGTTGGCGATTATCGAGAAATGCAAGTCAGGTGGATTCGATGCCTTTGGTGATCGGAAGGTTCAGCGCATGGATGATTTAGATGGCTTTAAGTACTTCTTCAGCGACAATGAGTGGTTTATGATCCGTCCATCAGGAACGGAGCCTGTTTTGCGAACCTATGCAGAGGCGGGGAGTCGTGATGAGGCCCTGGATATTCTAAAAGTTGGGTACAACACGCTCTTAAATTGAGCTGGAGCACTTTACGTTTTCGACTTCCAATTTCAATCTTAATCTTGGTTGTTTATCCCTTGTTGTGTCAGGGGAAGGGCGACACGTTGAAAGCGTTTGAACCTGCACCGTCCTTCAACAAGGGAAGAATGGTTAAGGTGATTGGAACTGAAGTAATCCTATACAGCGCTACCATGATTGGCTTTAGTAGCATGTGGTATGCAGGTTATCCAAAGTCAGATTTTCACTTTTTTGACGATGCCAAAGAGTGGCAGCAAATGGATAAGGCCGGGCACTTCATGGCCGCCTATTACCTCAACAATGCCGAAGCGGGCATGTACAATTGGTGTGGGGTCGATAAGAAAAAGGCCCTGTGGCTAAGCGGTACGATGGGTACGATTTTTCTGATGTCCATTGAAGTCTTTGACGGTTATTCAGCGGAGTGGGGTGCCTCAGCAGGAGACATAGCAGCCAATATTGGCGGGCGTTTGCTCAGCATTGGAGAGGAATTGATGTGGGAAGAGCAAAGAGTAAAGGTAAAGTTCACCTATCACCCTACAGATTTCGCGGAGTACCGTCCTGATTTATTGGGGAGTGGCGGTATGGAGAGTTTATTTAAGGACTATAACGGACAATCTTATTGGCTCTCAGCTAATATTGCTTCATTTCTGTCAGAGGAATCCAAATTTCCTCCGTGGCTAAATATAGCCTTTGGCTATGGTGCTGACGGTATGGTCGGTGGCTTTGAAAACCCTGAGATGATCGATGGTGTTCCACTATCGTTTCCACGCTATCGACAATATTACCTGTCTCTCGATGCTGATCTCTCGAAGATCCCAACCAAGTCAGCATTTCTTAGATTCGTATTTCGAACAATGGGGTTCATAAAGATTCCATTTTCTGCTTTGGAGTACAATTCGCTTGGTGTTCTCAAATTTCATCCTTTGTATTATTAAGATCCCCATTCCCTATTTTCCATTTTCCATCAACCATTAGTAGTATTTTTACACTCTTCAAATATCAAGAATTTCCCAATTTATTTTTGGTATCAGTTGCAAGTGTGTATTTTGGGAAATTACATTTGCATAGAACGCAGATGACGCGGATTTAGCAGGTTTGCACGGATGATATCCAAAACAATCAGTGATTATCCGCACGATCAGCGTAATCTGCGTTCTCTGGTTGAGAATTGGATCTTAGAAGTTAAAGAACTTTGCATACAATCGATCTAAACTGAATAAATAAATAAAGCGCACAGTGAGAATAGGAATTATTATTGGCCGGATAGGTGGAGTAGACGGGGTTGCATTAGAAACGGAGAAGTGGATGGAGGTCTTTCAGAGAATGGGCCATGAGATATTTATTTTGTCGGGACAATTCGAGGAGGTGGAACTGGATGACACGCATGCCACCTTGTATCCTGTGCTCTCTTTTTTTTCGCCTGAATGCGAATGGGAACAGAATGAAGCCTTCTTTGATCCTGTCGATGATCCTACTGCGCTGCTTGAAGATATTGAGGAGGTCTCCAATATTATTGCTGCAAGAATCAAGAGTTGGATAGGTGAAAAGCAGATTGATGTTCTTTTATCAGAGAATGCCTCGGCGCTACCCTCACATTTGTCCATGGCACTGGGCATTTGGAAAGCGGTAGAAGACACCGGTATTCGAACGATTACCCATAATCATGACTTCCATTGGGAACGTGGCGACCGCTACGTATCTCCACATGAAGGCATCAATGAAATTGTCAAAAAGTACTTCCCTCTTGATTTACCGAGCGTAAAGCACGCTGTAATAAATACCCATGCACAAAACACGCTGAGAGATAAGTTCAATATGGATACCGTCAATGTGCCCAATGTTATGGACTTTGATATTCCCTATGGGGAGCGTAAGCCTGAAAATGACAACTTGCTCAAGGATTTAGGACTGGACAAAGGTGATATTACCCTATTCCAGGTGACGAGAATCGTAGGTCGGAAAGGGATAGAGGTGGCTATTGATTTGGTCCATAAACTCGAAGATAAAAAGGTGAAGCTCATCATCACTGGAAATCACCATGATGATGAAGGAGGGAAATATTACCGTAAACTCATCAATCAAATTCATGATCTGGGTCTTGCTGATCAGGTGGTATTTGGTGAGCATGTAATACAAAATCACGCATGGAAGGGGCATAAGGGTAGCGTGAAGTATTCCCTTTCTGATGCTTATGCATATGCAAATTCCTGCACCTACTTCAGTACCTACGAGGGATTTGGAAATGCGTTTGTAGAGTCGGTATTGGCGAAGACCCCTATATTCGTCAACAACTACGAGCCGGTGTATGCAACGGATATAGGAAGCAAGGGATTTAAAACGGTTATGCTCACCAATAATGAGCTTACAGACGAAGCTGTGAATGAAATGAAGGAGATTATCTACGATGAAAAACTGAATAAGGAGGTAGCCGAACACAATTTTGAATTAGGAAAGCAGCACTTCTCCTATGCGGTCCTTCAGGAGAAGTTAGAGGAATTGCTTAAATTCTGATAATAAATGAGTGTTGCCGAACTGATATCGCTGTTGAATGAAAAGCAAATCAATACCTGGTTTGACTTAGGCCTGTTCATTGATTCAGTTAAGGAGGACGCGTATAACTATTCACGATCCACCTCCAGGAAGTCCCAACAAGCCTCCCTGCGACAACCTTCGGTATTACAGTCCAACACGTTTAATGGATTTAAAAAGAAGCTTGGCAATTCGGGCATCGGTTTTATCACGTTTCATTATTCCGTAGATGGAGTAACCGTAGAAATTCAGAAGTATGCCAAAGCCCTGCAGGGCCTGATTCCGGGGATTCCTATTCATTTTATCGCGGGCGACTTCCTTCCAGAGGCAGAGCGATTTATTGACACGTCAATTACCAGACATACCATTAAGGAGATATCCGGTTTTGACAACTGGAAGCTCTATGAACCCTTCTTCACTACGAAAATGGAGCGGGGTAGTGATGAGTACAATAAACTGATTAAGCTATTTTGGAAAGACACCTGCGGCATTGTAGAGAAACTGGGTAGTTATATTGAAGAGAAGAATATCAAGTTGCTCTACCTGGTCAATGTATGTTCGAACCCAGGCAATGTCTCCCTGTCCCTGGCTTCAGCCTTGCTCTCTGAATATCTCAGAATACCTGTGATCAACAACAACCATGATTTCTATTGGGAGGGTGGTCATAGCAAGATTGATCTAGAGACCAAGGATTTGAAGAGTGGCCCCAGGGATTTCTTTTTTACTAACTCCAATGTAGGTGAGTTCTTTTCACAGATAGAAGTGCTGTTCCCCTGGGAGTCCAGGCATTGGCTTACGGTGAATATCAACCGGAACCAGTCGGAGCATGTGATCAACAGAAATGGGCACAACCCCGCGAATGTGAACGAGATAGGCACAGCGGTTGACACCGAGCGGTATACTACATTGAATAAACGGAAGAAGATCAATGCATTTCTTCAGGTCCACCATATGCTGGCCCACTACAAGAAGCGACTGCAGGTCGTGACACCGGGAAGTATCAAATCGGAGCTGGAATATGACCAGCGCCCGATGCTATTGGGTTACAAGAAAAGTTCATCCTTTGATTTCGTCAATAACAATATTGTATTTCTGCAACCTACGCGGTTGATGCCACGCAAGCGTATCGAGGTTGGATTTAAACTGATTGAACGGCTGTTTGACAACGATCACTTTAGAGCCAATTTTGAAAGCAACCCAGGCCTTTCTCTGACACTTTTGATTACCGGGCCCATACCCCTGGGACAGAAAGCTTATACCAAAAAGCTGATAGGATTGTTCGGTGAACTCCTCGATTCACTTCCCGTGAAATTTAGGCATCGTGTTTTCCTCGGGTTCTTATTCAGTGAATTTGACAGCAAGCGATTCAAGAATCGCTATCCCGATCCGGTCGATATCCCAAAGCTTTATAATATCGCATCTCTTATCATGTTGCCGAGTGAGACAGAGGGTAGAGGGCTGCCGCTCATTGAAGCCACGGCTTGCGGTATTCCAATTTTTTGCCGGCGTTATTATCCCGAGAATGTTTATGCGGAGGTTATAGGAGAGCATCTCAGCGAGGCAGAGCGGCTCCGGGTTTTGGATTTCAAGGGTCATAACTTCAAGGATCGCCTGGTTCAGGGTGTTGCCGATCGCGTCTTTTTCCCTCAGAACTTTTTGGAAGAGGTTGAACATAACAAGACTGTGGTGGAGCGGAGGTATAGCCTCAATGCCCTCACCTGCAATCTGGACGCATTACTCAACCAGTTATTCGTGCAAATTTCGAATGATGCAGACTCGCGTAAGGACGCTGTCAAAGCAGTAGAGGATTATGTCGGGGCCCTGCAGTCTAAATCAAAGCTGCTTGAGAGCCTGATAAATGAAAAGAGCAGACATTTCATGCCTGGATTTGGCCGGCTTAGGTTTATGACCTATTTAAAATCCCTGATAGATCCGAGTTTCTTCAGGGTTGAAGAGCAACAAGTGCGGGCAATGGCCATGCGTTTCGCCAGAAAACTCGTTGCCGAAGACACAGGGTCACAAGATCTGTCCATGGAGACCTTGCATCAATTCTACAATACGGTCGATAATGTGTTCAAATACTACAGCGGTAGCTCTCCGTTGCGCCACGATCATTCGTTCTCTTACAGGCACAGAAACGAGAAGCATTTCCCTTATCAGGATCTGACCTTACAGGAGATGACAGGGTTGGTCAACAAGATATACAATGAGGTCGCTGCTCCTGCTGGCAACCTTACGTTTAAGATTTCACCTCACTTTTTTACCGATTGGAATCTGGCCTTGTTCCAACTGACCAACAGCCAAATTCTAGAGATCGATGATCGGCCGAGGTTGGTGAAGAAGCTCAAGGAGAATGTGCCGCTGGCATATTTCCCTGGAGAATATGTCAAATACGAAATTGAGTTTTTTGTTCTGCAACCATTGCGAGCCAGGCTGGGTTTAAGAATTGAAGAAGAACTGGAAGAAGAACATCTGCTAAAATCTAAACTCAAATTGGCACCTGTATATATCTTCTGTCAAAAGAAATCTTTGGGCAAATGGTATACTGCTGAGGCACTTGACAAATACCTAAAATCCACTGACGATAAGGAGCTACAGCTACTCTATAAGCATGGCATTTGTAAGCTGGTAACAACGGATCAATGGACGGTTGGTGTTCACTTTAACCAGTTAGGAACCAGTGGATTAAAGATACTTAACTATATAAAAGATAAAGGGGGATTTATTATCACGAATGGCGACAACGCACCGGTGATGACAGACATGATCAACCTGGATCGATTCCATATCGGTAAGGTGGAGAACAATAGGGAGATCATCAGTTCGATCATGGGTATTAAGCCGGGAAACGGCTTCATTCAGTTTGTTCCAGCGGGAGTCAGGGCGACCCTGGCTTACCCCACTCCCGTCCAGACTGCAAAGGATTTCAGCGAAGCACTGCACAGTCCGTTGTTCAATAAGCTAGCTCGTAGCATTGGTGAACGTAAGCTCTTTAAAATGATGAGGGAGGATGCAGAAGTAAACGGTACACCTATAGCAGAGCTTTTGGAAAAAATTGATGCTGCCCGCGACAGCAAGTCTGGATCAAAAGACGAGGCAACATATCGATATCTTACAGGCGTCTATTCTGATAATATGCCGTGGAGCGGCGTGCTCGCGACGGTAAGAAATAGGTCCAGGAAGTGGAGATTTGAAGTGGTTACATCAGGTAAAAAGACAAAAACAGTAACGCAACTTGTGCATGGGTTTGAAAAATCCAAATTTCGAAAAGCACGCATAGCCTGGAATGGCGGTTATATCCTCAATCCAGAATTGGTGGGTAAACTGGCGCTTTCTGAATCGTACATCGGGTCTCCTTTAGGCATGTTGGTAGCTAATGGAACAATTGAATGTCCGCCACTTTTTAACAAACCCGCATTTATCATTTATAAGAACGGAAAAATTGACATTGAAAAAGTCAGTTGTGCGCGAGGGATCAAGATTAAAGTAGGACCCGACAGCGATCAGGGTGAGACGATAAATTTTGAAGCGCTGGGCTATAATTGTCATTCAAGTGAACTTCCTTGTTTTTATGACCTGTTATACGATAAGCGAGAGCTCAAGGCAGACGGAAATACCATCGTTAGGATAGCAGGGAGGACAGTGAAGGAGATAATATCGACACGGAAGGGACAGAAGGTGAAAAGTATTCCGGTCGGCCTTACACTTTCATTGCCCCCAGCGTTTACTTCAATCAACTTTAAGGTGGGGCAAAAACTCACCATCCGGATGAAGGGTGGAGGTACGATAAACTGGAATGAGATTGAACATGCCATAGAAGCAGGCCCAATGTTGCTGGATGCAAAGAAGGATGCTATTGATATGAAGCTTGAAGGGTGGAAGACCAATAACTCTATCATTACTCAGGCTGCCAGATTGGATTTTACCGATATGCGGGGGCCAAAAATAGCAGTTGGGCTGGACTCAAGAGGCACTGTGATGGTATTGACCATCAATGGAAGGATCCTTGAATCGGTAGGTGCTACACATGGTGACATGGCGGACATACTACAGAAGCTGGGAGCAGAGAAGGCAATGGGATTTGATCCGGGTGGAAGCAGCACGTTGGTGATGGATGGGCGGGCACTGAACATCTCACCATATAACAGCGAGTACGAGAAGAATATTTATGCCTTACCTCCTGAACCACGGGCCGTGGCCAATGCAATTATAGGATGGAAGGGTTAATTAAGACAGTTGTAGTTCTAGGCGGTGGCATATCAGAGGAGGGCGTCTTGCCAATTTGGGTCCACAGCAGACTGGAAAAGGCAATTCAGCTTTACTCGGGCACCTACAATACTCAGCTCATTGTGTGTGGTAAGGGGAGGGATAACTTTCCTGTTACAGAGTCTAAAGCCATGGCGGATTACCTGATTGAGAGTGCTGTTCCAGCAGCTGCAATACTTCAGGAGAGCCTGTCAACAGACACGATACAGAACGCCTATTTCACCTGGTTGCTGTACATCGAACCTCAGGATATTCATGAATTTACCGTAGTCACCAATGAGTTTCATCTCAAGAGGGCGGAACATATTTTTAATTGGGTATTTGGACAGGACTACCATATTGAATTCATTGGAGCGGCAGATGAATCGATTGATATAAAGGATCTGGAAATCAGGAAAAACACGGAAGCTGAGCTGTTAGGCTACCATGAGTCTGAACTATCTAAATCGATTCAGGCAGGAGATACAGAAGCGGTGAGAAGCTTCATTATGTATGATGAAGATGCAAATGCTAAGGCATACAAGAAGTTTACCGCACCCTACGCACACGTTAAAGCACTCTATTAAATGGCTTTGAAAGTTGGAGATATAGTTTCATTCCTCGACGATGTTGGGGAAGGAGTTGTGGTTGAAATAATTGACGTTCACCGGGTGAAAGTTTTGGTAGATGGTTTTGAACAGACTTTCAACAACACCGAGATAATTCGGATTGACCCCGAAGAGAGAGAGGACTTTTCAAAGCGTGTGAGTGGTGACATCTTTTCCGGTTCATTTGATGAACCTGACGAACCAGACCCTCCCAAAAAGAGTGTTCCAAAACAAAAGACACGTCTTCCCAACGAGATCAATCTGCACATGGAGGATCTAAGAGACGAATATTCAGATCTTTCTGCCGGAGAAAAGTTGCAACTTCAGCTGCGGTACTTCAATGAGAAATTGGAAGAGGCTATAAGGTTAAAAAAGAAAAGTCTCATTGTAGTTCATGGAGTGGGGAAGGGCACCTTGCGTGCAGAAGTGCGATTGATACTGGATGACTACCCCAATATTACGTATTGCGATGCCTCTTATGATGCCTATGGTTACGGAGCCACCGAGGTGATGATAAACTAGATCTGCACCAACTTCTTTCTTTCTAGATCTATTGTGGTCTTCTCACTTTTTCTGCCGATTCGTTACAAACGCAATCACCCTTCCGTTAACATCCGCCCGGTGATACATTGATCGTATCGGTGGCAGGGGCAGTGGAAGTGTCTATTGGCGTAACCTGAAGTGTGTAGCTTGTGTCCTGGATGATCTGAAGAACCCTGCTCATTGAGCCAGTTGACCAAAGGAAATTATAGGCAGTATCTGTACTTCCATCCAGTGTCAAAGTATCACAAGCGCAGCGGGTCGTATCTGCAGGTAGTGTCACATTGGTATAAGTTCCCGCTGAGTCAAAGATGGTCGTTATTGTTATAGGCATGATCACATTAAAGCATGTATCAGTTACAATAGGAGGGGGAGGAGTCGGTTCCGTTACTTTTAACTCATCCTTCTTGCATTGGGCAAGAACAGCGAACATACCTATGCCCAGGAGCACAAGCGCATTTAATTGAGATCGGGAAAGCATCTTAAGTTTCATAACAGCTCCAATATATCAATTTAGCTTATAAAATAATCCTACTCCAATTCCTATCGTATTTGTGTAATGGTCTACAGCAACACCCTTGAAGGTAGGATGCTTTATTATTGGAGAAAATGCATAGGTGTAAGCGGGTTCAATATACATTGATAATTTTGGACTAACATCAAATTGAACGCCCATGGCAATCAATGCATTGATACCTGCTGAAGCTGGCATTAGTGTTACTGTGTAGGTGGTTTTATAGTCTAGATGCTGGTAGGTGCTCCGAGTTTTAGCTGGAAAATTAAAGTTGAACAACACTCCGGCTGATGCATAGAAGGTCAGCTTTTCCAGTTGCAGGTGATACTTTAATCTAACGGGAATATCAAGATATTTCCCTGAGTAGTTGAAGGCAACACCGGGAGTGGAGTCTAAGGCTAAGAATAATGTTCTTTCCTGGGAATACCATACACCAGCTTCTACTGCAAAGTTCTTTGAATGCCTAAAATTGAAGTTGATACCAGCCGAGTATTCGAACGGACTCGCCCCACCAAGATCCCTG
>JYMV01030672.1_pt1 | contig 31165 bp, 24 predicted proteins | sample 338911 | NCBI WGS metagenome assembly JYMV01 (sample SAMN03354496, study PRJNA234377) | hydrothermal vent metagenome | biome: Deep sea; feature: Hydrothermal plumes at the Eastern Lau Spreading Center, Western Pacific Ocean; material: Seawater | place: Tonga | collected 2009 | depth 2000 m m
GCACTACAGCTCGAATTGGTCGAAAAGGCAGACGTTCAGAAGAAAGAGTACACCGTTCCGGAGCCGGATGGGATCTATGAAACTCTCAAAGACCGGTTCTACGAAGACCTCAAGTCGGCCCAACAAACCGAAGGCAAACAAGCCCGGCACGACGCTTGTGCAGATTTGAAAGAACGGGTCAAAACCGAACTCATTCCTGATCCCGACGCAGAGGGTGCTATGGATGCCGGGGCTTTCAAAGAGGCTTGGCACGACTTGGAACAACGTGTAGTGCGAGACTTGATTTTGGCAGGAACCCGGTCGGATGGACGAGACAACAAGACCATACGGCCCATCGAATGTCTGATCGATGTCCTGCCACGCGTCCATGGCTCGGCGGTCTTCCAACGCGGTGAAACTCAGGCCTTGATTACGATCACTTTAGGAACTGGACGGGACGAGCAACGTGTCGACGGTTTGGCCGATGAGTACTCGAAGAAGTTCATGCTGGATTACAACTTTCCACCGTTTTCAGTAGGCGAGTGCCGTCCCATACGAGGCCCCGGTCGCCGAGAGATCGGCCATGGTGCATTGGCGGAACGCAGCGTGAAACCTGTCCTCCCCGATGCCGATGAATTCCCGTATACGGTACGCGTTATTTCCGACATTCTGGAATCCAATGGTTCGTCATCCATGGCATCGGTGTGCGGAGCCACACTCGGACTGATGGCATCCGGCGTACCCATCACCAATCCCGTGGCGGGGATTTCAATCGGTATGGTCAAAGAAGGAGACGACTGGGTGCTGCTGACCGACATTCTCGGTTCTGAAGACCATTATGGCGACATGGACTTCAAGATTGCCGGGACGCAAAACGGCATTACGGGCATCCAATTGGATCTGAAGCTCAAAGGCGTCAGCGAAGAAATTATCCGGGCAACCTTGACGCAAGCGAGGGAAGCGCGAATCGAAATTCTACGCAAGATGTTGACGACGATCCCCCGGCCCCGAGAAGAAACGTCTCCTTCGGCGCCGCGTCTGCTTCGGACGAACATCGATCCAGAAAAGATTGGCCTGCTCGTTGGACCTGGTGGCAAAACAATTCGTGGCATCCAGGAACAAACCGGTACGGTTATCGAAGTTAACGATGAAGGTGTTGTGACGGTAGCCAGCACCAACCAAGAATGGGCAGAAGCGGCCATGACTCAAGTCGAAGCGATCACCGCTTCGGTGAAAGTCGGCAAGATCTACGACGGGAAGGTCAGTAGTGTCAAAGATTTTGGTGCTTTTGTCGAAATTCTACCGGGTCGTGATGGATTGTGTCACATCAGCGAGTTGTCCGATGACTATGTCAATAACGTTTCTGACATATGCAACGTAGGCGATCAACTCAAAGTCAAAGTGATTTCCGTCGATGACCACGACCGAGTGAAATTAAGCCACCGCGAGGCGATGAGTGAACTCGCTGAAACCAGTGCAACCGCTGACGACTGACAACGTCGTCGCTCGCAAGATCGACGACCGATTTACATTTAACGCACGAACTTGCTGGAACTCGTTTGTGCAGTCAACCTGCGATTTTTGCGGTTCGATGGAACTGCCGCCGTCGCGCTCGATATCCTTGATAGTCAGTTGCCCGGTGATCCAGCCTCTTGGTTCGCCGGGCTTTCTTCACCGCATGCAGTCCGTCTGACGCGCCCATCGGACCCATTCGCATGGCAGAATCCGAGAGTCAAAACGCTCAAGAACAGCACCAGAAAATCTGGAACCAGTACCTCGAAGTTTCTGAACTGGCAGGCGAGTTAGCTCATGAGATCAAGAACCCGTTATCGGTAATTCGCATGAATATGGATCTTCTAGCGGAGGATCTAGAAGAGGCTACCAGCCAGTGTGAACGTCGCGGGCTGGGTAAAGTGGAGATTGTTCAAGCTCAATGCAAGCGATTGCAGAACCTGCTTGACGACTTTCTAAAGTACGTCCGAGTCACCGACCTGGATCTTAAGGCTGGGAATCTCAATGAACAGATCCAACGAGTACTCGACTTTATCAGCCTCAAGGCTCAAGAACAAAAGATTGAGGTACTCCGTTACCTGGATGCAGATTTGCCCGGCATCCTGATGGATGCGGGCCGCCTGTACGCCGCCCTCTTGAACCTGGTATTGAACGCCATTCAAGCAATGCCACATGGAGGGACCTTGGTCGTGCGTACACGATTGACACCCTCGCGCGTCGCGTTGGATTTAATCGATGATGGCTGCGGGATGGAACAGGAGACCGCCATTCGGATGTTTGAACCCTTCTTCACCACGAAGGAAAATGGATCTGGGCTGGGTCTACCAACGGCTCGACGGATCATCGAAGCAACAGGTGGTCGTATTGCCGTACAGAGTGTCGTCGGACAGGGAACCCAGTTCACCCTTGAGTTCCCGATTCCGCCTCGCCTGACAGCAGACGAAAGCGATGAGTCGAGCCACTAGCACGTCGCCTCCCACTTTCCAGGACAATCCGTTATCATCACTGCCATGGCCACCGCTAAAAAAACCGCGTCTGAAAACGATCACACCTCGCCCATCAGGGTCTTGATTGTCGATAACGACAAGCACCACGCGCAGGCCATGTCGGAAATCCTCGAACGCGTGGGATACGATTGCATACAAGCTACTTCCGGACCCGAAGGAGCAAAAAAAATCGATCAGCATAACTACGACGTCGTAATTACTGATTTGATGATGAACGACATCGATGGTATGCAGGTCCTTTCCCGGGCCAAGGAATCGCTTCCCAACTGCGAGGTCATCATGGTCACGGGACATGGCACCATTCCCAAGGCGGTCGAAGCGATGCAAAAAGGTGCCTTCACTTTCATTGAAAAACCCATTCATGCCGACGGCCTTCGCGCAGCAACAGAGAAAGCTGCAGACGCCGTCCGGTTACGCCAAACAAACCTCGACCTTCACAAAAGGCTGGACGATAAGTTCGGGTTTGATCGCATCATCTATACCAGTACCGAAATGCAGGCGGTGATCGACCGCCTCAAACGCATCGCTCCCACGGAAGCACGAGTCCTGATCACAGGACAAAACGGAACGGGAAAGGAGTTGGTAGCCCAAGCCATCCATCAGAACAGTCCCCGCAAGAAAAAACGGTTTGTCGCAGTGAACTTCGCCGCGCTGAGTGAACACCTGCTGGAAAGTGAACTGTTTGGACACATCAGGGGCGCCTACACGGACGCTTCCACCGATCGCGTAGGACGTTTTGAGTATGTTGATGGTGGCACCCTGTTTCTGGATGAAGTCGGTGACATGCCAATGCCAACTCAGATCAAGCTCTTACGAGTACTGGAAAGTGGAGAAATTACTCGAGTCGGTGAAAACAAGCATTTCAAGGTCAACGTACGTGTGTTATCTGCGACCAATCGTGATTTGGAACAAGCCGTTGCCGCGGGCACTTTCCGAGAAGACCTTTATCATCGCTTGAAGGTGATCACGATCTCCTTACCACGCCTCGCGGATCGCCGAGACGACATCGTGCCCCTGCTGGACCAGTTTCGCAAAGAGTTTTCCAAACAGTACGGAAAGTCAATCAAGTCAGTTTCACCCGAAGTGATCAAACGCTTGTTCGCCTACGATTGGCCTGGAAACATACGCCAGTTGCGAAACTTCGTAGAAACAATGGTAGTCCTGGACACCGACGATCTTTTGGACGTCGATGACTTACCGCCTGAGTTGACGGAAGTAGAGATGGCTGTGGAAAATCCGGCTCAATCCGGCCCCTGGGACTTGATTGGCCAATCGATGGAACAGATTGAACGCTGGGCGATCCAGGAGACCTTAAGACTTGCAAACGGCAATCGTGAAGAAGCTGCCCGCCTATTGAAAATAGGTGCCCGCACTTTGTATCGTAAGATTAAAGAGTACGAGTTGAATTAGCTCCGGTCTCTGCAACTGCCAGTTGTACACCGTGGAAAAGCAGGTGGCGTGCTGCTAATGTGGTGGGTTTTTTTGTAATGGACCGGACCATGCAAGAATCAAACTCAAAAGACACTCGCACTGTGATCCCGAAGTCAACCATCCCGGTCCAGCGCTCAACCATCCAAAGTATGAAACTCCTACCATCGGGCCCATTTGAGTAAGCAAAATATCCATGACCATTCAGCAGCTTCCACCGAGTGTCGTAAATAAGATTGCTGCTGGAGAGGTCATCGAACGTCCTGCGAGTGTCGTCAAGGAACTGCTGGAAAATTCTGTCGATGCAGCCGCTACACGCATCGACGTGACGCTCGGAGAAGGAGGCGCCGATTTCATTCGTGTCACCGATGACGGTATCGGAATTGTGGCCCAGCAACTGCCTTTGGCAGTTTCAAGTCACGCCACCAGTAAAATCCGAAACGCGGAGGATCTGTTCAACGTGGGAACACTGGGTTTTCGCGGTGAAGCCCTGGCGTCGATTGCCGAAGTTAGCCGTTTCACGCTGCGCAGTCGTACAGCCGAATCTGATTCGGGTTATGAAATGACCGTGGTCGGAGGAAAAACGCAAGAGTCCGTTCCTTGCGGATGTGCGATAGGAACCTCTGTGGAAGTACGGCAACTGTTCTACAACACACCGGTGCGGCGCAAGTTCCTGCGCACCAAGCAAACTGAAATGGGACACTGCAACGAGGCTTTGACCCGCATCGCACTCGCCAATCCTGAGGTGCACTTTACACTCACTCAAAACAGTCAACTCATCACTGATCTGCCGCGCGTCGATGATTGGCGGCAAAGGATTGTCGCATTGTTTGGTGATCAGATTGGCCATTCCCTGATCCCAATCTCTGGAGAGGACGATGGAGGTATTCGGTTGAGGGGATTTGTAGCCGATCCCAGTCAAAGTCGATCGAACAACCGGATGCAGTACTTGCTTCTCAACGGCCGTTACATCCGAGATCGATCTCTTCAGCATGCCTTGGTTGAAGCCTACCGGGGTCTGTTAATGGTAGGCCGCTTCCCCATCACTTTCTTAAGAATCACGTTGCCCCCTGAGATGGTGGACGTCAATGTCCACCCCACCAAACTGGAAGTCCGTTTTCAAGATTCAGGACGTTTATACAGCAAACTGTTGGGCACGCTTCGCACGAAGTTTCTTTCAAGTGATCTTGTACATCCTCTACAAGTCACTTCACCGCGGTCCGGAATTCCCGCGGCCGATCACCAGAGTCCGACGATCAGCCCGCCAAGAAATCAACTGCATCTGGAAGTGCCAACCCTTTATCCTGACGGAGCGACCAACCGAGCGCAGGTGTCTTCTCCAGGTTCAGCAACCATCCGCCAGGCTTCCTGGAACCATTCACGGTCTCACGATCCAAAAAATGACACAATGGGACTGGGCGAAGACCCGTCGAACGAGATCTCAACGGGCGAAACAATCGTGTCCACCAGATCGTCTCAAGATATTCACTCCGGGACGTTGCCGGAATCTCATCCTGCAACCACCAGTCTACACTCGAACGCTACTTCCCAAGCTGCAATGCAGATTCATGACAGCTACATCGTCACGGAAACCGCGGAGGGTGTGGCTGTGTTGGACCAGCATGCATTGCATGAAAGAGTCCTATACGAACAGCTACGTAAGAGAGTCCTGGCAGGTCAGGTGGAAACTCAGCGCCTTCTCGTGCCTGAACCGGTGGACTTAACACCTGCCGAATCCGCAACGGTTTTGGAGAACCGGGCCTCGCTCGCGGAACTGGGTATCGAGGTCGAACCTTTCGGTGGAAACACAGTGATCGTGGCAGGCTATCCTGCCATGTTGGCTAAACTTAACCCGGGTGAAATTTTGCGGCAAGTGATTGAGTTGTTGCTGACCGATGGTAAGAAGCCCGAACGCCGTGATCTGCTGGACGACCTGATGCACATGATCTCCTGCAAGGCAGCGGTCAAAGCGGGAGATCATCTGACACCGGAAGAGGTTTCAGCCCTCGTCGAACAACGTGAATTGGCACAAGATTCCCACCATTGTCCACATGGCCGCCCCACCGTTCTCGTGTTAACCAAGCAGGAATTGGATCGGAAATTCGGCCGCACCTAGGACCTTCATCCTCCTCCGACTTGCCGTTGCAGCGTCGTTGATTCGCTACATCACCATACAGAGATCCGCAACAACAAATCAAATCATCTCAGGTTTCTTATGATCTGCGTCAGTATCGGTAGAGGTCGTCACCGGCATATGATTGCCGAGCATCGTCACCTGGTCGAGCAAGGTGCTCAACTCGTTGAACTGCGACTCGACTACATCCACGGCCAAGTCAATCTCAGGCGCCTGCTCACGGACCGACCTTGTCCCGTCATCGTGACATGTCGTCGCCGGGAAGATAGTGGCAAGTGGTCCGATTCGGAATCCTCAAGAGAAATGCTATTGCGCCAGGCTATTGCAGAAGGCGTCGAGTATGTCGATTTAGAGGAGGATTTGGCCACGCAAATTCCCCGTTTCGGAGAAACCAAACGCATTGTCAGTTTCCATGACTTCAGCAAGACCCCCGACGATTTGTCTGCAATCCATCAACGTTTGAGCGCAGCCGACGCGGACATTGTCAAGGTCGCCACGATGGCCAATCAACCGCACGACAACCTGAGAATGCTCCGACTGATAAAATCTGCAACAATCCCCACCGTCGGCATGTGCATGGGCGAAATAGGAAAACCTTCCCGCCTCCTGGCGGGTCGTTTTGGTTCACCTTTCACCTATTCGACCTTTCATCATGAGCGTTCTCTGGCGCCGGGTCAGCTAAGTTTTCATGAGATGCGAAATGTCTATCGGTATGAGTCCGTCGATACAAGAACGGAGGTATTTGGAGTGATCGCGGACCCCGTCGGTCAAAGCCTGAGCCCAGTGCTGCACAACACGGCGTTTCAGGCCATGGGTATGAACCGTGTCTACTTGCCCTTCCGCATTCCCGCAGAGCATCTCGAGGCATTCATAAAAGACGCTCAACATTTGGGCATTCGCGGAATCAGCGTTACCATTCCCCACAAAGAGTCAATTGTTCGTTTGTTGACGAAGGTCGACGGTGCGGTACGCGGTATTGGTGCGGCAAACACGGTGATCTTTGATAAGGATGCCGCCCTCGGCTACAACACCGACTATCGGGCGGCGATGACCTGTATCGACCTTGCGACGGAGACAAATGAAACGGATGAAGCACCATTGTCAGGCATGGTCGCGCTCATGTTGGGGGCCGGTGGTGTGTCGAAAGCGATCGTTTTCGGATTGGTTCGAAGGGGTGCTGACGTGGTCGTTGCCAATCGAACACAACAGCGCGCTGAAAATCTAGCCTCCCAATTTGGATGTCGCACTGTTCCCTGGGCTCGCCGCCACGCGATTTCAGCCGACCTGATCATCAATGGAACTTCGATGGGCATGCATCCCAACGTCGACGAGTCGCCATACGACCACCGCTATTTACGGGCCGATGCGGTCGTCTTTGATACCGTCTATAATCCAGAATCAACTCTTTTGATCAAACAGGCTGTTCAACAGAACTGCAGGGTCATCACAGGTGTCGAAATGTTCATCCGTCAGGCCGCGCAACAGTTCCTACTGTTCACAGGCCAGGAAGCACCTATCGAATTACTCCATGAATCACTCAAAAGAGCGACCGGAGCGGTGAAAATTTAGATGAAACTTTTTCTCATCGGATATCGGGGCACCGGGAAAACCAGGATTGCCGAAATTCTGGCCACAGCCTGGAACTGTGAATGGGCTGATTCGGATAGTGAAATTGAACGCCGATCAGGTAAATCCATTTCCCAGATTTTTTCCCAGGACGGCGAAGCATCATTTCGAAAACTGGAAATTGAAGTCGTGCGCGATCTGGCGGCAGGCCCTCACAAGGTGGTTTCCTTAGGGGGAGGCACTGTCATGGGGATTGAAAACCGTACAACAATTGCCGCACAAGGGCTGATCTGCTGGCTTCAGGCAACGCCGGCCACAATTGCGCAACGCCTGGAGCAAGACTCCGCCACAAGATCCCAACGGCCCGATTTGACACCCCTGGGAGGGCTGGAAGAAATCCAGACCGTACTGGACAAACGCTCCTCGGTTTATCAAAGCTGTGCAAACTTTAAAATTGATACGGAAGGAAAATCCCTCAATCAAGTCGCCGAAGAGATCCTGGTTACCGTCGCAAAAGACCAGAAGATGAATTCTTAGCTACACAGTTCAATTTCTACTATGGGGCCAGCAGCTTTTCGACAGGGCAAACTGGACGAGTGATTCAAATTCATCTCATGGAAGCGCGGGACAGTGTACCCTGAAAATGACGGAATAACGAAATGCCATTCTGGTCTGTCTTACTGCTGTTCGTTGTGGGAGCGATCGTCGCCGGCCAGTTAAATCGTGGCATCTATCGTCTGCCCTACCTCAACAAACAATCCATCAGCCCCTGGTCGGTTCCGCCAACCGACTCCGTCTGCCGTAGATGGTATGATCGCATTCCTATTCTGGGATGGATATTTCTTCGCCGCGAGTCCGGAATTCACGGTGCTTGGTTCTGGGTTCGACCACTGCTAATTGAATTCTTCGTCGCGACGGGATTTCCCGCACACGTCTGGTGGGTATTTCAAGACGGTCTGCTTCCATCTGGCTACGGTCCCCTATTGCCGGTGACGGCGATGGCGATCAGCGGCAGCCACCTTGCCTTATTCGCATTGATGGTAGTCGCCTCGTTCATCGACATCGATGAGAAAACAATACCTGTTGAGATCACGGATTACGGAGTCCTGTTGGGCTTGTCACTGGCGGCCATCTTTCCTCATTCGCTACTGCCCGAGCCTGTTCTCACTGCTCCGCCGCAAATTCAGCCATTATGGTTCACCCTCGGCAGCCTTCCCGCATGGACAACTGGTTGGTGGGGATTGGTGGCCGGATTAAGTTGTTTTGTATCGTGGTTCTATGCGATTTCTCCCAAAATCTGGTGGTCACGTGAGGGGATTCTGAGGGCGTTATGGTTGCACGTGGTGAGCCTCCTGCGTAAAGCGCTGAGAATCAATTTATTGATGACTCTCTTCTTTGTGTTGGGATGCTCGCTCATTGTGTTTACTTGGAAAGTCGGTGGTGAAAATTGGCAGGGTTTGCTGACATCGCTAATCGGTGTGGCGTTTGGGGGGGGACTGATTTGGGCAGTACGAATCGTAGGCTCTCTGGCACTTCGCCAGGAGGCCATGGGATTCGGAGACGTCACCCTCATGGCAATGATCGGAGCCTTTGTAGGCTGGCAGCCTGCGGCGATCATCTTCTTCATGGCCCCATTTGCGGGATTGTTTCTCAGCGTGACTCGCTGGGTTCTCAGTGGCGATAGATACATTCCCTACGGGCCCTTTTTATGTTTTGCAACCCTCCTTCTGATCGAATTCTGGTCCGAGTTGTGGTTCGGCTACCTCCAGGACATCTTTTACGCACTGGGATTGGTGGTGGCCTTGATTGTGGCTTGCTGTCTACTGATCATGTACGGGATGCTTATGTCCTGGAGGCTCCTCAGGGAAGGGATGACCAGCCGCTCCAGACGGCAGTGAGTCCGGGGGGCGTCATCCTTAACGCGCACTCCCCTCGGCAAACAGTTTTAGTCCTTTCAGCGGTTCACAGGGCGGAGACAATCGTTACCACCAGACCGCTAGCAACGCTGCGATTGCCTGCGGTTTATTGCACTTGCAGACGGGTGGGGGCAAGACTACCATCCTCCCACAATTCTCAGTGGGCGCATCGCGTCCCTCACCCGCGCAACTTAGCGCAGGTGGTAACTTATTTTGGACCCTCCGGAACACTTGGCTGTGCGGCTTGAATGTACGATCATCTGGCTGGCAATCGCCACATGTGGCGTATCGAGCGGCTGTCGCTACGTTGCTAACCGTGCACAACAGGCAGCCCTTGCAGATCAGCAAGCCGGCGAAAGACAACTGGCTCTGCAGGATTTCGAGTACCAACGGCGAGCCGACAATCTGGACGTGAACAATCGGGAACTACACACTCAACTGGCTCAGTCACAAAGGGAGGTTCAACTTCTCAAGGATGAAGTGAGTCTGCTGCGCAACAGGCTAGGAGAAACAGTCGACCTGCTCGCCGAATCTCAACTGTCCCAAGAGGATTCTGACCAACGGTGGAAAGCGCTGCAAACGTCAACACAACGACGGGGCGGGGCGGTCATTACAGCCAACAGCAGCCTGCAACAAGATTTGCCACACTTGAATCTTCCAGGTGTCGAAATCCGACAGGACGGAGACGTAATCCGCATCGAACTGTCCACGGACCGACTCTTTCTGTCCCGATCAGCGACACTTCATCAAAACTCACTGGGCATACTCAATCCCATCGCAGAGTTGCTGCAACAAAAATATCCCCATCAGAGAATTGGCATCGAAGGACATTCCGACAACCGGGATGTACTTTCGACTCAGTGGCGTAGCCAGCATCAACTCACCCTGGCTCAAGCTGGTGCCATTTTCGACCAGCTTACCACTCGTTACCGAATCAGTTCGGCTCAACTCTTTGTCCTGGGTCACGGAGCCAATCATCCCAGAGTTTCCAATGCCACTTCTGCGGGGCAGATCAAAAATCGCCGGATCGAAATCGTGATCTATCCCGAGACGACCAGCGGGCGGTGATCCAAACTCGCAACCCCTTAATCGCTCGCCAGCTAGTGGGGACTTGCAGCTAGGACTTTTGGTTGCGAACGATTCCAGACTGTCTGGCAAGGTGCAACCCCCGCTCCAAGTCACATTGTCTACCGTCGCTGACCATGCGCGCAAACTGCGTTTGAGAACCTTCGAAAGAGGGTCCGCCCGACTGGCATAGCTTCAGAAGTAGTCTTAAACTGGCCCTGAGCATCTGGTTGTTACACCTCGCTCCTGGAGAGCCTAATCTGCCAAAGGGAATCGTAGTATGAGATTGAAAGACAAAGTCGCATTGATTACAGGTGCCAGCGTCGGCATTGGCCGGCTCACGGCAGAAATATTTTCCAACGAGGGAGCACAGGTTGTTGTTAACTCTCAAAGCGATCGTGGCGCATCTGTCGCCCAACAAATCGTGGATCGGGGCGGTGAATCTCTGTTCATCCAGGGGAAGGTCCAAAAGGTCGACGATGCGAAAAGGATGGTGGACGGTACAGTGGAGCGTTTCGGAAGAATTGACATCCTGGTCAACAATGCCGGAATTGTCAGATCAGGAACGGTTGATAACAGCCCGCTCGAGGACTGGGATGATACATTCGCGATCAACTGTCGCGGTGTGTTTTTGATGTCCAGGTTTTCAGCTCAACAAATGTTGAGACAGGGCGGGGGCGTGATCGTTCATAACGCATCCATTGCCGGCGTGAAAGGTTTAAAAGACCGTGCTTCATACTCCGCCTCGAAAGGCGCGGTCGTTGCGCTCACCAAAGCAATGGCCATCGACTACGTGGACAAGAACATACGCGTTAATTGTGTCAACCCTGGCACTACTCTGACACCCTCGCTACAAGAACGCATCGATGCTTTCGACGACCCTGTGGCGGCGAAGAAAATGTTTATTTCGCGCCAACCCATGGGTCGCCTGGGAACACCTGAGGAAATCGCCAGCGGAATTCTGTACCTGGCCTCCGACGAAGCGTCGTTTGTGACAGGCGCCATCTTGAACATTGATGGGGGACTCACCATTTAGTGATACCGCCATCGCTCCCGGATTCTCTTTCGGCCCCGGCAAATCGCGATGGAATAAGTCCAATTGGTGACAACAGCGGTTCTCGGATTTTTCGGACTGCAAACATGGCACCTGCACTCGGGTTCAAATTTATGGAGTCGCGTTGTCGTGTTTCACTGCTAACTAACAACCACAGTTCTCATACTGAAAATCATGCGGCTGGCTTCGGAGAGCGTTTCGATTCAGTATCCGACCGGGACTCGAAACAACAAACGCGACGTGCTACATTACTGGACCACAAGTGGCTTTTGTCCAGTGTTTCGTGACCTTCGAAATTCCGAATCATTGCTCCCAAGACTCCAAGCGACAGTTAATCTGCTGAGAGCCATATGCCGGAGTGAACAACATGAAGGATACTCCTCGAGTCGGTGTGATAGGCCTCGGCCTACTGGGAACCGCCCTTGCCGAACGTTTACTCGATGCCGGCTTTCAGGTCGTCGTTTACAACCGCACCCGGTCCAAGGCCGACTCCTTGATACAACGCGGAGCCAGCTGGTCCGACAATCCACTTGCCGAGTGTGATCGAGTGGTAATCAGTCTTTACACCACAGAAGTCGTTGAACTGGTCCTTGAAGACCTGGAAAGCGAACTGAGACCAGGACACCTTTTACTGGATACGACAACAGGTGAACCTAGCCAGACGGAAACCCTGGGAACTCGCCTGTACGACCGTGGCGTCGAGTATCTGGAAACGCCCATTGCCGCATCCAGTGAACAGACACGTCGGGGCGAGGCGGTCGCGATTGTTGGTGGCACCAGCGGGGGGTTTCAAACGGCTCGCGACTTGTTGAACATCATCGCCGCCAAGTCCTTTCACGTCGGCGGATGGGGTGCCGCGGCAAAAATCAAATTGGTGAACAACCTGATTCTCGGGCTTCATCGAGTCGCCTTAGCCGAAGGCCTGGCATTCGCACGGGCAATCGGCATCAACCCGGCAGATGCACTCGACGTCGTCAAGCAGGGAAGCTCCTACTCGAACGCTATGGATGCAAAAGGGGAGAAAATGGTCAGGCGTGATTTCAGCACACAGGCGAAACTTTCCCAACACCTTAAAGACATCCGGCTGATTCTCGAAGAGGCCCGGTTGGTCAACCTCCCGTTGCCATTTACCGAACTTCATCGACAATCGCTCGAACGGCTCGAGGAACCGGGATTTGGTGAAGAGGACAATAGCGCTATCATTCGTGCTTTCGACGTGAAGTAACCATGGTAACCTGACGTCATGAAGTTGAAAAAGCGATGATTCCTGGGTCACTCTAGTCGCATTTTTTGATCACTTGGTCCAGCAAGTTCCGTGAAAAATCGAAAATATACTTTGCCATCCGGGATTAGGTAGGGCTAAGATACCTGTCGTGAACTTATTGCGAATCGAACCCAAAAGATGCCATCCGTTAGGACGGCTCAAAACATATGCGGTACAATCCAAATAGTGAATTTGCATCCCGTGAAACAACTCGGGAAGAAATGCGCGGGGTCGACCCGGTATGAAATCTCTGAATTTACACCCTGATCTCCAAGTCGTCCAAGTCAAAGCGTCCCTCGAATCCACCAAAGCTCAAACCAACCGAAAACTCTCAATAGTAATACTACGAATATGATTGCCATTATTGACTACCAAATGGGAAATCTACGGAGCGTCCAGAAGGGGTTCGAGAGGGTCGGGCACCAAGCTGTCATTACGAGCGATCCTGTCGAGATAGCGCAAGCGGAGAAGCTCGTTCTTCCCGGGGTCGGTGCCTTCGCTGACGCCATGTCGGAATTGAAGCGGCGCGAGTTGGTCGGTCCTATCCGCGCCGCGATCGACGACGGCAAACCTTTCCTGGGGATCTGCCTGGGCCTCCAGTTGCTCTTCGAAACCAGCTACGAGGACGGTTGCCATCAAGGCTTAGGAGTGCTTGCCGGTGAGGTAGTGAGGTTTGATCTTCCCGCTCCATTCAAAGTCCCCCACATGGGATGGAATCAGGCCCGCATACGGCAGCAAGCCCCGCTGCTGACTGACGTTGAACAGGAAACCTATTTTTATTTTGTGCACTCCTATTACGTAGTCCCTCGAGATCCTGAAGTGGTCGCCATGGAAACTGAGTACCACCAACCGTTTTGCTCAATGATTTGGCGAAACAATCTGGTTGCCACCCAGTTTCATCCCGAGAAAAGCCAAACCAAAGGTTTGGTGCTGCTGAAGAATTTCGCTGAGCTCTGAGAACCTCCCTACCTTGTATAAGTCCAATCCCTGTGTCATATTGCGGGTTTTGCAACAATCGCAGAAGCGAGGCCTGAGAAGGGGTTGCGAGCATGCAGATCTGGCCCGCTATTGATATTCGTGGCGGTCAATGTGTGCGGTTGAAGCAGGGAGACTACGATCGCGAAACCGTGTTTGGCGACGATCCTGCAGAGATGGCGGCACATTGGGTGGACCAGGGGGCTGAATGCCTACACCTTGTCGATTTAGACGGTGCAAGAGATGGACAGACATTCAACCGAAAAGTGGTGCAGAAGGTGCTGAAAGAGATCGATGTACCATGTGAACTGGGGGGTGGAATTCGCGACGAAACAGCAATTGATGGTTGGCTCCGAGACGGCATCCAGCGTTTGGTCGTTGGTACGCAGGCCCTCAAACGGCCGGATTGGTTCCGAGAGATGTGCCACAAGTATCCGGGCAAACTCGCCCTGGGACTCGATGCGCGTGATGGCTGGGTGGCGGTCGAAGGTTGGCTAGAGACCAGTGATGTGACGGCGAGCGACTTGGCAAAACATTATGCGGACCTGCCACTGGCAGCAGTCATATACACCGACATTTCCAAGGACGGCATGATGCAGGGCCCCAACCTGAAAGCGATGGATGAAATGAACCATTCAGTAGATATCGAAGTCATCGCATCAGGTGGAGTCACAACTATCGAAGACGTTCGAGCACTTGCCCAACTGGGATTAGGCGGTTGCATTATCGGGCGAACATTATACGAGAAAAAAATTAGTTTACGCGAGGCAATACAAGTTTCACGTCAGTCTTAGTGCAATCATTTTTTGCCTGCTCAGTGATTTGAATATAGGAGCAAAACCAGGCATGGCCAATCGGAAAGTCGAAGACATTCGCAACGTTGCGTTCTGCGGTCACGGATCAAGTGGTAAAACAACCTTGGTCGATTATCTACTGGTGAAAACAGGGACTCTAAGTGGCACACCCAGTGTTGATGACGGCACAAGTATTTGTGACTTTGATCCCGAGGAACAGCGGCACAAATACACTATTGAATCCACGTTTGCTCACTGCGAATACAACGGAAAACGGTTTAATCTGTTCGACACTCCCGGCTACCCCGACTTTATCGGGCAAACTATCGGTGCGATCAATGGTGTCGACACCGTTGCGATCACGATCAACGCCCAAGCGGGAATCGAGGTCAATACCCGTCGGGTATTTGACGAAGCGGAAAAGGCCGGCATCGGACGCATCATTGTGATCAACAAGATGGATGCGGAAAACATAGAGTTTACGGATCTGGTTGGCAGCATTCAGGAACTCTGGGGGCCAAAATGTGTCCTGTTGAATGTCCCCATCGGTCATGGGACGGACTTCAAGGGTGTCATCAGCACACTGCAGGTGCCTGACGACACCAGCGGCGCGCTCGTGGATCCTACCGAAATCAGTGAACCGCTCATGGAGTCGATCATCGAGGTGGACGATGAGGTCATGGAACGTTACTTCGAAGGCACACCGCCCACCGAAGAAGAACTTTCGCGCCTGATAGTGCGTGCTGTCGCTGAAGGCAGCCTTGTGCCGATCCTCTGCTGTTCGAGCAAGACCGGAGTCGGTGCTCCCGAATTATTGGACGCGATAGAAATGTGCTGCCCACCTCCGATGGCCATCGTTCGTCAGGGGACAAATAAAGAGGGCGATGCCGTCGATTTGACAAACGATGCGAATGGTCCGCTCGTCGCCAGAGTGTTCAAAACTCGCATCGATCCTTTTGTCCAGAAACTTAGTTTCATTCGTATCTACTCCGGTTCGATCAAAAAAGATAGCGTCGTGGCCGCTTCCACGGCACGCAAGGGGATCAAGCTCACTCAATTGCTAGAAGTTCAAGCGGCAGAAACCAGCCCTGTCGATTCTGCCGGACCGGGTGACATTGTCGCTGTCGCCAAGATGGAGGAGTTACACACCGAAACCACCTTGGGTGAGATCAATCTACCGGAGATATCCTTTCCCACGCCTATGGTCGGCCTGGCAGTCACGCCCAAGAGTCGTGGCGACGAAACCAAACTCTCTGGTGCGCTTGGAAAAGTTATTGAAGAAGATCCCACGTTCAAACTGGATCGAGATACCCAAACAAAAGAATTAGTCATAACGGGTATGAGCGAACTACACCTCAAGATCGTTCAGGAACGTTTGAATCGTCGTGACAAAGTCGAGGTGGATACAAGAGAGCCAAAAATTCCCTATCGCGAGACTATCCAGGCCAATGCCGATGGCATGTACCGACACAGGAAACAGTCGGGCGGGCGCGGCCAGTTCGGTGAAGTACATATTCGTATGATGCCCTTTCCACGTGGCACGGAGGTGGAAGAATTCTGCAATAAAACACGATTTCCTTCCTTCAAAGAATCTCACTACGACGACACGCACAACTTCCTGTGGGTTGATTCCGTGGTGGGTGGTGTCATTCCCAGCAATTTCATGCCGGCGGTGGCAAAAGGTTTCAAAGAGCGTTTGTCGCGTGGGGTGATTGCCGGGTACCAGATCCAGGACGTGTGCATTGAAGTGCACTTCGGCAAGCATCATCCTGTCGACAGCTCGGAAACTGCGTTCAAAACAGCAGCGTCGATGGCTTTCCGAAATATCTTCCAAAAGGCCAAGCCCAGTCTGCTCGAACCGGTCGTCACCATGGACGTAACAGTCCCGGAAGCTAATGTGGGTGATGTCTACAGTGATATGTCGGGCCGTCGTGGCCGCGTGCTGGGATCGGATGCGGCAGGAGGAAACCTCCAAACGGTACACACCGAAGTACCTTTGGCTGAAGTGATGACCTACGCGCGCACGTTGTCGAGTATGACAGGTGGACAAGGCAGCTATTCCATGGAATTCAGCCACTATGACGTGATGCCACCCAATGTCCAGCAGGAAATCATTTCTAAAGCCAAGTTACGGGAAGAGGAAGAAGACTGATCCTCTGTTAAACTCCTGACCGCACGCGAACCGAAGACTGAGATAGATTGTCTTGCGCAAGGTAGGCTTCGACGGTTGTGCTAACAAGCTCCGAATCAACTTTCATTCAGGATCCTAACTCGAAACCTCCTATGGTTTTCTTGCTCCGTCACACTGCTTCCCACTGGTTGTGTCGCTGTCCGGTCTAACCGGACAGCAGCCACCCCCCGTCTTCGACCCGTCACCCCTCTCTCCGACACCGTCCTAACGGCAACACTGCTAGCGTTCATTTCGCTGGAGACAATCGCCATGGCTTCTGACTTCCGCTTGAAAGAACAATTGCCCAATCTAACGGATCGTATTGTCAAGACCTACACGGAAATCGGCCACATGAATCATTTGGGCCACGTAGCTTTGCCCAATTACGATATGGTCATTTCCATCGCCCAAGATTTAAAGGATGTCATTTATCCCGGTTACCGTCGCCGGGAAGGTCTACATCTTGGGAATATCACCTACTACATCGGTGACTTGATCGATGGACTGCACGACAAGTTGACAACTCAAATTGCGCGTGTTCTCCGGCACGACGCTGACGCCCAAACCGAGGAAACACAGGAACCGGATCATCCCACGGACTATGAGGCCAAGGGACAGGCAATTGCCATCGCGTTTCTGGAACGGATTCCTAAAATTCGAACTTTGCTAGCCACCGATGTTCAAGCGGCCTTCCAAGGTGACCCCGCCTGTAAAAATATTGACGAAGTCATTTTCTGCTATCCCGGTCTGGAAGCAATCACGATCTACCGCCTGGCGCATGAGCTGCTTGATCTGGGAATTCCATTCATCCCCCGCATGCTCTCGGAATGGGCTCACAAAGAGACGGGCATCGATATCCATCCAGGAGCAATCATTGGGAACCATTTTTTTATTGACCATGGAACAGGTGTCGTGATTGGTGAAACTTGCGAAATTGGCAACCACGTCAAGCTCTACCAGGGAGTCACACTGGGAGCGTTGAGCTTTGATACCGATGCCGATGGAAACTTGCTTCGGACCGCGAAGCGTCATCCGACGCTCGAAGACCACGTCGTCATTTACGCCAATGCGACGGTACTGGGGGGCAAGACACTAATCGGACGCAATTCGATCATCGGATCAAGTGTGTGGCTCACCCAGAGCGTCAAACCACATACTACTGTACTGCTCGAAAAACCCGGTCTGCGAATGCGAGACGACAGGCCGGACGAACTCCGCCCGGAAGCTAACTATCAGATTTGAGGAACACCGCGAAAGCAGCCGAAGCACGACCCGCACCCCATGGCTACACCATCAGGGCATGAAACACAAACGAAGATGCCGGGGCCGGGCCAAGGCTGACAAACCGTGAACGCAGAAAAGATTCGGGGTTTTTAGAAAACAAAACCCTGATCACCCGGCATCAGTCTTTCGTTGTGTCATCCACCTCTGCTCGTTCAGTCAGTGACACGAAACCCACAAAGTTTTCCCTTACTCCGGTAGCAACTGGAGGGTCATTACGCCATCTTCCCGACGTCCCCTTGTTCGACCTTATGCTGCCATGAACACCCCGGAGGTTGAGGCGTCGGTTTTTCGTCCCTACCAATAAACACTTGCGAAAACACAAACAATCCTACGCCCAACCAACCCACCGCGCTGCCAACCGCACCCTGGAAAAATTCAACCGGCTGATACTGAAATACCAACCGATGCGTTCCAGCTGGTAAGAACACCCCCCGCATGACCAGGTTAGTCTGTTGAATCGGCTCGCGACGAAAAACTCCACTAGCGTCGGATTCGACCAGGAGTTTCCAACCCGGCTCAAATTGATCCGCTAGAACAACCAGTCCCTTTTCTGACAGCTCGACTTGCAGTTCAACGCGTTCAGGTTCGTCTTTCACGATTTCGACTGCAATCGTTCCTTCCGAGGAAATTTCTTTCGAATCCCGCATCAGCCATTTTGGTGCCGCGTCATTAAAAACGACAGCTGACTGACGCAGGTCGTGTTCCAACACCCGCTGCGCCAGCTGGCTGACATTTTGAACGCTTACATCGACAGGACCATAAAAATCGACTGCCGTCACTGGCACGAACCAACATCGCTGTGGGTCACGCAAACTGCTCCGAAGTGATACTTCTCCTGAATTGGCAAGCGAACCATGTAGTTTTAACGGTCTGAAATCCTTTGCTGGACCGAAATCTGATTGAATGATCAGGCAATGACTGACTCCTAGTGCCTCCAGGAAAGACGCATCGTAAGAGCATTTTAATCCCGTCACTCGTTGGCTTTGAATAAACATTTCGCGCCACGTGTAGGATTGCATGGTTCCCGGCACCTGAATCAATCGTTGCCGTGCCGACAAATGGAAGTTGGGATACAATGTATCACGGTCCCATGCAAGCGCTTGCGAAAGGCGATCGCCCGTTTGCGGATCGTCCCAGCGCGGATAGCGAGTCGAAGGGGGGACCCTCATCAGGCGAAGTCTGCCGGGTTTAGAACCACTTTGTGCGGCTAAAGTATCCACAACACAACCCAACGATGCCCAGTTGCTGCGGGGTGCACACTGCACCATCCACGCGTGTGCCACCACCAATTCAAGTCCCGTGACCAGTAGGACCACGCACGGCACCAGTCGCGCCGGCACGTGCCGTTTCCTTTTCGATCCTGAGACCTCACACGCGGGTTTCAAATCAGAATCAGCCACTTTCAGAACCCAGCGATAAATCCAGCAGAGCACCAAGCCGTGTAGCAATGCGCCAACGAAATCAACCTTGGAAAGGTGCTGATAAAATGGTCCAAACAACTCATCAGTTTGCAAGGTTTGCACTGTCCGGTCACGAAACAACAACAACGCTGTCATGCTCAGAACGAGCACAGCGAGCGTAACTCTTCCCAGCCATAACAAACCGCGCCGTAATACATAATGATGGTTGCGATTGGACTGTTCCCAGCCGTGCCCCGACAACAGGCACAAAGCCAGAGTCGCCACCACAAACAATTTTGCTGGGTACCGAAACAAACTGTAACCAGGCAGAAAAGTCACCATCATCCAGTAGATCCCGCCGACCGGATCGCCTATTGAAGACTGCAGCGGCCCGTCTCCGCCGCTCACGTAGGCCAGCTCTTGCAACAGCCATCCGATTCCGTAACGCCCCAGACTTCCTGCGGCGAAAATCGCCACCAGAGCCCAAAGCCACTGATTTCCGGGTGATCGCCGTCGCTTACGCCAAGTACAACCAGCCATCAGCAGTGGTAGTAGACCCACATAGAGAGAAGGGGTCCAAACTCGCCCCTCAGCGGGGATCAGATTGAACCAACGACGATGGGTAGGAAACTGCCGGCCACCAACATTGGGCCAGACTAACTCCATAAAACGCCAGGGTGCGTTGCTGAACCGATAGGTGAATTCATCATGTGTACCGCTCTCTGTGGGGCCCACCAACCCGGACAGGATTTCGTGTGCCAGTGTGCCGGCTGAAACCGTGTCATGACGACAAACGACATGACCAGGAATTTCCCAAACGCTGCGCGGGCGCTCACAAAACTCCCGGTCGCTCTGCCGAACCCAGAACCAGGAGGGCAAAATTTGCACAGCCGCCAGCAAGCCGCCTACAAGTCCCGCTGCGATTATCAGACCACATCGACGGCAACAGATAATCAATTCCTGAGAACGCCAGAAACTCGGCTTGGAACCCGAAGCAAAATGACGTGACTGCCAATCGCGGTGTAAAAGAATGAGCGCATAAACAACCGCGGCAAAACCAGCGTGATAGGCGCTTTGAGGATCACCGCCGAGGGTCATCATCGCCAGCACGCTTCCCAGCAGGACTGCCGCGCCGGCACCGTTACAGCGGAACAAACGTTCTATCGCCAGAAAGGCGAATGGTAGCCAGGACGCACCAACTAGAAAAACAACGTTGCAATACTGAAACAGGACGCTTCCGCTCATCGTATAGGCCAGTGCCGCAAAGACTGCACCATGAAAACCAACGCCCCATCTTCTGGCACACAGAAAACAGCTTCCGGTCGCCAGGCAAACATGCCCGAGAATGTACAAATTAAAATTCGTGTCGTGGGAAAAAGGTAAAGCGAAGAGCAGCTTTCCTGGATACAAAACGGCACTGGTCGGATTGGCCAGCAGAGGTTGGCCCAGGTTGTCGTAGGGGTTCCACAGGGGAATTCGTCCCTGGTTCCACTGGTCGGCCAAATACCGATACAAAGGAAAATAATAGTGCCCGGCGTCACGGTAGACAAAATTCTGCTGGCTGGTCAGCACCGGCCAAAATACACATAGCAGAGGAAAAGCTACTGCGAGCAGCATCCAAAGTCGTTGTCGGAACGTTGGCTGGCAGCTTTCGATCGTGTTGTTGGGAGATTTGAACACGGTTTCATCGCCATGATCAGAAACGAAAGTTGCTTTCGCCGCTCGTACCAAAAATTCTCTTCGGGCAGCACATCCAGAGCCTCGACAAGGGACGTGGAGAACCGTCGGATATCACCATCCATGGAGCGGGAATTGAGACCCCGCCTCTGAACCACTATGGCCGAAAGACCGATCTTCGGAAAGGTCGGAGTGACAAGATCGATCACCGCCTCTCAGGTGTTGCCAAAATTGACCAGTGTGGCTGCAAGTGAGAAATTACCGTGGCTAAAAAACAAGAGGACCGGTTGTTGTCTTGCAGCTAGTGACGTTGAACCCGAAACGTTGATCGTCGACTTCCAGACTTTCCCGACAAAAAAAGGGGGCGATTTATCTCCGGGTCAGGCAGGTGCTGCCATGCACGTCGCACACTACACAACAAGTCATTCACCTCCGCAGTCGCCTGGTCAGTTGTCATCTTCCTTACGAGGTCTTCCGATGAGTTCCGTAAACCGGGTTTGTCGTTATGGATCCACTGAATACGGAGGCAGAACTGGTATCGCCCCATGGACAACACGTCTCCATCAAACAGCGGGGATGATTGCACCAATCGTCCATTGACCGTCAATACCGGCCCCGTACCCAGACGTCGCACTGAAACTCCGCGTTCAGTGAGAAACAGATAGGCAAAGACTTCGGGAAACTGCAAATCGCCAAGTACCAGATCACAGTCGACTGTCGTACCGATCAGATAAACCGGTCCCTGGACCTGTCGACTCATGTTCCGGGCTTCTCCCTGGGTAATCTCGAGTTCAACCACCGGTAAATTAGACCGAAAGTGCGGCCCCGGTAAGATTTTCGGTTCAGTGTGACGGGATTTCCAGTTCATGAGTTTTCCTTCCACGTCCATCTCGAGCGTTATCCGCAGGCCAGCGACATTCTCCTTTTCGGAATCTCGTAATTGAACTCTCAAACTGTTTTGTCCAGCCCCTCAATATTGGGCCGAATGTAGTGTCGATCGAACATATTGGCGAAGATGTGCCAGATGCTTGTGCCATTCAGAAAACCTGGCCATGTTCAGTCGGCCACCTGCGACACCGTCGGCTGATCCTTCTGAGAATTGGGATGACAACCCGGGAATAGCTGATCGGTTCAAATCATCGATGAACGCTGATCTGTCTTACTTTTCAGCCTGTCCCACGGTTGCAGAACCACCTAACGGCCAGGTCAAAAAGCACATCCGTTTTCGAAATCGGACATGCCCGCAGCGTAAAATTTTCTTCGGATACCTTCCCCAGATGCGATCTGAGACACCATTCGATCCGACTCGTACTTCCACTCGGCTGAATCAACCGCTTATCCGGGGACCCTGCGGGCGATCTTCGTGCACTCAGGTTGCCTTCCTGACCGCAGGCCCCGAACAAAAACGCGGAAGTCTGTTGCTCAACGCTACCAGATCACGGATCCTTACTCATTTTTGTTCGGAGCAGGCCTGCCAGACAGTTCAGCGCGGGTACAAGCAATTCCCTAGTTCTGCAGAATAAGCTTCTCATTGCGAGTGCGGCGCAAACGGTAAATTTGATCGCCATACAAAATCAAAACTTCATTTTCTTCACCTAAGAGGTCCTCAGAATGCCAAATCCGGGGTGACTGCCGTGCATTATCATCGCGACGGGCTGGGTCCGAAAATTCGTCCATCAAAATATATTCTGGCTGGAGACTGGCGTGCTCAAAGAGAGGGCTCGACCACCGCTATAGAAACTTGTAAGACAAGTCGTACAGACCACTAGTGGCCGGTGTTCAGAACGGATTCGGTTTCACCACTGGCTTTTGTAAAGGACGCTCGCCAAATGACCAATGCAATCGAGTCACTGACAAAACGTACCGACCCATCCATCAGGCCGATGTTGACCCCACCAGGATGATAGCTACGGGATGTGACCGCCGCAAAGGTTTTCGTCGTGGCCGACTTCCCCTCCTGCTGATTGGTCCAGTCAGCATCATATTCCTGGCCATTTTCCTGACAAAGGACCTTGGTATTCGGTAGAAAAGTCGCCGTCACACCTGTCTGATGCGCGCGACCGTCCACCCATTCCGTATGTCCGCTGTTGGACTTGAAATCGCCTCCCAAGGTGCCAACGCTTCCTGGGGAAACCGGAACCGGCGGATTATCTTGTCCCGCATTTCGATAATACGGAGTCCAGGATTTAACTTCAGCCACAGCAACCGTATTGCTTGTACCATCGCGAACATCACGCAATTTTGTCCTTCTCGCCGGCTGAAAGAGCCCCTCGCCACTGTCTCGAACCGCCGGATCAAATACAAACCAGGTGCCCACATTAACACCGTAGTTAAGCGGATAGTGGTACGGATTACCATTCTTCGTACGTGGATGATCGCCAATCTCAGACGGACATAAATAGGTCGGAACACGAATTGAAGAGAGTGGCTGGGGCGCCATTCCGCCGATGCTGACCGTCGCAGCGTTGTAACTTTCATCGAAATCGATGTGATCATGCAAATCCAACTGCTCCAAGAAAGGCAGAATCTGTCCCTGGACGGACCAGCCATCCTGCGACCCGGAGTTCATGTTTGCCGCAGGCGCCCAACTGGCAGGCAACTCTCCTTCACAGGACTCAAAATTAAGTAGAGCCACACCAAGTTGTTTCACCTGATTGACGCATGACACGCGCCGGGCGGACTCCCGAGCCATTTGAACAGCCGGTAGCAAAAGAGCAATCAAGATGGCGATGATCGCAATCACCACCAACAATTCAACTAAAGTAAACGCCTTACGCCATCTTCGAGGGAACATGGCCAACTCCTTTTCCTTTAAAACGCAAGTAGCCACAGATTGGAACTTACGAACGTGGCTGGCGATCGGGCATCAACTGCCCAGCTGGCGAGTCCATTAACGATACTGAATCTCAATAGCGTTATCTTAAGAATGGCGGCTCATTTGTCAAGGGGCAAAAAGGGGGGCAGGCAAAAAATTCAGCAACGCCCAAGTTTGCGCGCTGAGGGAACACGGGGTAAGCCAGTGTGTTTGCCCCGTGCAAAGGCCACCTACTGGGAGAACATTAATTGACGCCGCGCAAAGAGAAAGAAAAAAATTGGCGCCCCCACTGAAACCGGTGGGCAAGTTCTGCCCGTTCGTCGGTTCACTGGAGCCTGAGCCCGGGACGACGACTGAGCCACCAACGAATCTCACAGCAGGCGACCCCTATTTCTTACCGACCGGAGGGTCAGAACTTCACTGGAACTCTACTGAACGAGACGAATTTCGTACAACTGCGGCCAATTTTTCCCGGTGACGAAGATCCGCTTGTCTTCCGAGTCGTAGGCAATCCCGTTCAGAACCGCTTCACGGTCGTGCCGGAGACTGGTGGGCTTCAAACCGCGCAGATCAACCCACCCCAGGACAAGGCCCGTTTCCGGTGAAATGCGTGCGAGATACTCCTCGCCCCATACATTCGCCCAAATCTCCCCTTCGATATATTCCAACTCGTTTAAGCGAGTCACACGCTGTCGACCACTTTGAACTGTCAGTCGTCGCTGGACCTGAAAGGTATCGGGATTTAAAAACCGCAAGGTCGGCGAGCCATCACTCATAATCAGTTGCCTGCCGTCATGCGTGATGCCCCAACCTTCCCCCGAAATCTTGAATTGCATCAACTGCTCGAACGAAACTTTGTCGTAAACTATACCGATCCCCGACTTCCAGGTGAGCTGAATGATCCGATCACCGTAGACTGTCGTTCCCTCCCCGAACAGTTGGCGATGAAGATCCACCCGTTGCAAGACTTTCCCACTGACAAGATCCACCTTTCTCAAGGTTGACTGTCCGTAACGACCGGTCCCCTCGTAGAGAACCCCATCCCGGTAGACCAGCCCCTGGCAGTAGGCATTGTCATCATGTGGATACTGGGCCACGACTTCAAAGCCGTAGGCGGGCACTTTCCTGGGACCTGCCATGAGCCAAGCTGCAAAGGCAACTCCAAAAACAGACACCAACAACAGCAAGATCCAACTTCGCCTCGCTCGCCAAGGTGTTGCGTTCGACACGGGCGAAACAGTGGACTCAGCAGGCAGACGTCTGGCTTGCGGGCGGCGTTTTACGGAGCTATTCATGAATCTGGTCGATTGGAATGCCCCGATAAGCTCGATCAAGAATCTGCATCGTGTGCATCACCGGAATGTGATGGTTCAAATGGATCAAATGCGTGTTAATTTGGGTCATGCAACCAATGTTTCCTGTTGCCACCACCTGGGTATCTGTCGATCCAATGGCGCTGGCCTTTTTCTGTCCAAGTTCGGCGGCCGTTTGTGGTTGCTCGATATTATAGGTTCCTGCGGAACCACAACAGATATCACTTTCAGGAATCTCGACGAGTTCCAGGTTTTCCACTGCAGTAAGCAGGTCCCTGGGTTGTTGTCGGACACGCTGTGCATGGGCCAAATGACATGCGTCGTGCATGGCAACTCGCGTCGGTTTTTCGAGTCTGGCCATGGCGCAAAGCCCTAATTCCGCCAAGAATGCAGCCACGTCCTGCACACGTCGGACAAATGCTTCCGCAACCACCTGCTCCGGTTCACCCCGCAACCACAAGGCGTACTCGTGCATTCCCGAACCACATCCGGCCGCGTTCGTCAAAATGGCGTCCACGTCGTCAGGAAAAACATGCAAATTATGACGGGCAAACTTCCGGGCCTGCGCAGCGGCCCCCGTGTGAGCAGCCAAGGCCCCACAACAGGCCTGCTCCCGCGGAACAACCACCTCCACACCGTTCTTCGCCAACACTCGCAGCGTGGCCCAGTTGATATCTGGTGCCAACACCTGCTGGGCACAACCAGCCAGTAAAGCCACACGTGCACGACGCGGACCCTCAGCTGGATAAACCTCGGGTAATCGTTCCGCATGGGGCAGGGTGGAGGGCAGCAGGTCAAGCATGTTACCCAGGCGCCCCGGCACCAAACCCCGTAGCGGTTTCGCCCAGCCTCCCATCCTGGCTCCCCAACGGAACCTCGACGGATAGGGCAGTGTTGCCAGTACAAACCAACGCAGCACCCGGTCCAAAAGGGAACGGTTCCTGCTTGCTTCGGCAAGACTTCGAAAAGGCGTCAACAGTTCACCATAAGCAACTCCTGACGGACAGGCCGTCTCGCATCCAACACAACCCAGACACCGATCGATGTAAGGCATTGCTTCATCGAATTCAAGACGGCCTTCCAGTACTTCCTTCATCAAAATAATACGTCCGCGTGGGGAGTCCATTTCCTCTCCCCAAACCTGGTACGTCGGACAAGCCGGCAAACAGAATCCACAATGGACACACTTCTGCACAGCCTCGGCCATGGGTTGCCCCCAGGGGCCTATTTCGTCGACAGGGATCGTGTGTTGCATGAAAAAATGAAGGCTAGGGTAAGTGTGCTGTAAACTTGAACTTGAATTTAAACAACTAATCGTATCACTCTTTAACGGGACTCCCGGATCTACAAGCCTTATGCCTGATCACAGCATTTCATTGACCAACTCCCGTGGGAACCCTCGCCAACTTGGACTCGGGGTCAAAAACGGACGACAAACGCTGTCGGTAGAGATTGTCTTGACGAGGTCCCAGCCAGGGAACCGGCCAGTTTCCGGTGACTGCCAGAGCGGGACGCTGCAGCTGGATGCAAAACTCATCTAAAAGGCCCCGCTGCTGTTCCCGTGGCCAAGCAAGCCACAGAAGATTGCCACCCATACTGTAGCGGCGGGGAAATTCGCAATCCAACCGGGTCAAGTAGCTTTCTGAAACCTGAATTTGCTGAGGAAGGATCGGCATTTTGACCAAGTCATGTTCGGGGGGAACCCAGTGAAATTCTCGGGCACTGCGCCAAAGTTCTTCGTCCTCTTGATCGCGATAGATCCGAGCGGACTCACCCACAAACTGACACAGTCGATCAACACGCTTTTCAATCGCAGTCGCCATCCCACCAATCCGCATCCAAAGCGTGCCGGGTGGAACGAAATCCAGGCAAGCGAGCTCCAGAGGAGAAATCATCAGGTCAGACTGGAAATCGAGGGCCTGCTGTAGAAATTCTAAATCAACACTCAGCGACACATAACGCTCCGGGCGAGGAAACACTTTAAAGGTCAACTCGACGAGAATCGCCATCGTACCTAAGCCACCCACCATGAGTTTCGGGATATCAAAGCCGGCAGCATTTTTAACAACCTTGCCACCACCAAAGACGATCCGTCCCCCCCCGGTGACAACTCGTGTCCCTAACAAAAAGTCGCGTAAACCGCCGTAACGAAGCCTTCCCGGTCCGGAGAGTCCCGCTGCCACTGTACCCCCAAGAGTAGCTCCAGATTCAACCAATGGCGGATCAAACGGCAGAAACTGATTGTGTTCCACCAGTGTGTTCACGATATCCTGCAAAGGAGTGCCCGCCAGGGCGGTAAACGTGTATTCACTCGGCTCGTACTCCAACACCCCTGACAACTTACGAGTTGACAACGTAGCATCGCAAGACAGTGCCGACTTTGTGGCGCCACCGGCCACTCGCAAGTGCTGAACCGAATGGACCGCCTGCTGAACTTCGGTGATCGAACCAGGAACCATCATAATCGTCTCCAGCCGTCAAACTTTCGTTTCAGGAGAGAAGGGCAGGGGGGGCCAAGGATGGAAAATACTCCTGTCATCGGAAAACTGACTCGGAATGACATTGGTTACAGCGCCTGGGTGACTACAGGACCAAGACTTCGTTTTCTTTTCATTCCAGGACCTTCAACATCTCACTCGCGAGAAATGATGCCCTGCTTCTCCAGCGGATGGGCGCCGCGCGTCGTCAAAGCGGGCGCCTCAGCCAAGGGCAACATTTTCCCCCGATTGGCCAACTGCAGGGGATCCACGGCGCGGCGAAGTTCGAACATGAATTCCAAATCACTCTCGCCAAACATCTCCCGCATGTATCCACGTTTTTCCAGGCCCACACCATGTTCTCCCGTGATCGATCCTCCCAGTCGAATACAAAGGCGAAGTATCTCGCCTGCCAGGCATTCCGCCCTCTCCAGGGCACCGGGCTGACGACCATCGTACATGATCAGAGGATGCAGATTTCCATCTCCTGCATGAAATACGTTCGCTACACGGATATCGTATTTTCGACTCAAGCGATCAATCTCAGCCAGCGACTCTCCCAGCTTCGTGCGAGGCACCACACCGTCTTGCACGATGAAGTCCGGGCTCAACCGCCCCACGGCGGAAAACGCACTTTTGCGACCAGTCCAAATTTTTAGCCGCTGCTCATCGTCCTTGGCTACTTCAACAAGATAGGCGCCACTCTTTTCAATGACTTCATGCAGACGTGGCTTTTCGGCTTCCACCTCTTCCGCGATGCCTTCGAGTTCCACAATCAGAATCGCCTTGGCATCGCTGGGATACCCAGCGCCGACTGCCGCATCGGCTGCGTCAAGTGCCAGGCGGTCCATGATTTCCATAGCCCCCGGCAACAGGCCCGAGGCAACCACCAGGGCAACAGCGTCACCAGCCTTGGCAAGCGAATCGTAGGCCGCCTGGATGGTGTAATAGACCTCCGGTTTGGGCAATAACCGCAAAGTGATTTCCAAAGCGACGCCAAACAAACCCTCACTACCGACAAACATACCGGTCATATCGGGTCCCACCATTTCCAGACTGTCTCCGCCCAGTTGGCAAACTTCACCGTCAGGCAGAACGACCTTCAGTCCCAGAACATGATTGGTTGTCATTCCGTATTTCAGACAATGAGCGCCGCCCGAATTGAAGGCCACATTTCCACCCAGAGTACAAACAGATCCACTCGAAGGGTCGGGAGCATAATACAGGTTGTCGAAAGTGGCCCGTTGCGACACGGCCAGATTAATCACCCCCGGCTCCACGACCGCAATCCGTTGTTTGGGCTCGTACCGCAAAATGCGATTCATGCGATTGAGCCCAATGAGCAGGCCATCCTGAATCGGTACAGAACCTCCGCTCAAACTCGTGCCACTCCCGCGGGCCATGAAAGGTATCTCATGCTGATAACAGAGTTTTACTGTCTGAATGACCTCATCCTGGGTCTCCGGTAACACGATCCCGGCCGGTCTTGCGCGAAAGGCCGTCAGTCCATCCGATTCGTACGGAGCAAGCTGTGCCGGTCGTGTCAGCAACCGGTCAGGGGGGTAAAGGTCCTGAAGTTGTTCAAGTAGTTCAGACGCGTTCATCAGTCCCCCTGGCTTACGATCCATCATCAATTCCGGCTTTCCGAGGCCAGCATTTCTCGCACTTTCTTACGCAACTGCTCACTGTTCCAGCCGTTCGTCTCCGCTCGCTTCAACATCAATCGCTGTTGGTCGGGGGACAAGCGCGCCACAGCCGCATGGGCCGACCACGAAAGGCTGGGATTTCGGACGCGAGGCGGTACCCGTCGCGCCACCGACTCGTAACGCTGCAACATTTCGGAGGAAACATGCCCCTCGCAAGCCTGCGAGAACGCCTCGCCGAAACGAGCATCCCCGGAATTTAACAAATCACCAATCCACCAGGGACTCGCGCGCTGGCACCAAATGGCAAACTGAAGAGGCCCTGCCCAATCTTCGACAGGTGGTTTGCCATGTACTTTCACCGCAGCAGGCAAAAATTCGAAATTTCCCAGCGCGATTTTGGGCTGCATGTGTTCACCTCAGCCTGTCCTACGACCATCTTCCCTCCTGGCAGCATAGCGAATCAGTGCCGGCCGAAAAGGCCAATTTACGGTTTGCACCATCACTTATCCAACTACAATCGTTGCGTGGAACAACGGACAGGTGCACCGCAGATCGTACGATCGTTGAGCATGTGTTTCCAGTCTTGGCAGATCCGCCAACGTGCAAGATTTGATCCAGGATGTTTTGGCAACGTTTGGCCCGGGTTATCCCATCCTCTGCGGCCTGTTCAACATCTGCTACCAAGCGGCGAGAGGTTCCAGCAGGCAGGGCTGGGCTCACAAATATGTTTCATTCAACGGTTGACTCGTCCAGACCCCGATCCCTGCATCAACGCTTCCACTTCCGCTCGAGTGGAATAATTCATGTCGCCTGGAATCGAATGCGCCAGACAGGAGGATGCTGTGGCAAAAGAGACGATTGCCTGCAAATCATCGAATTCCGGGGTACTGCTGGCGAATATCACTCCGGCAGCAAAGGAATCGCCGGCGCCCACTCGATCAACGATGTTCGTAATTTCGTAAGGGCGATACTCACCGTCTCGCAAAGGGGCGAAACAAGCTTGATCCGTCGACCCGTCGTACAACATCGCGCCCCATCGGTTGTGAGACGCCGAAAGGCTCTCGCGAAGCGTAATACCCACTCGTGACACATTAGGAAATTGCCGAATGATCTCTCGAGCAACAGCCGGGTACTTCGTCGCAGAAACTGCGCCCGAATCCACATCGGTACCGGTGGCATGAATCCCCAGAACGTTAGCCGAATCTTCTTCGTTGGCAATGACAACATCTACGTACGGCAAGATTTCTCGCATCGTCTGTTGAGCAAGCTGTATCGGTTCAACCTCCGGCTTCCACCGCCACAGCTTCTTGCGGTAATTCAGATCGCACGAAACCGTGAGGCCCAGTTGTTTGGCCAATTGAACTGCCTCCTGTGCCGCCTCGGCTGCCACTGCGGAAATCGCCGGCGTGATACCCGTTACGTGAAACCAGGAAGCGGCTCGCAGCGCCCCAGACCAGTCATAATCTTTCGAAGGCGTCATACTGATCGAAGATCCGTCTCGATCGTAAACGACGTTGCTCGGACGCTGATTGGCCCCCGATTCGAGAAAGTACAAACCCAGGCGTCCCTCCGGATGCCGCACGACAAAGTCCGTGTTCACTCCGAAATGTCGCAGGCTCGATAGACAAACGTCGCCCAGCACATTCGTCGGCAAGGAGGCAACGAACCTCGCTGATCCACCCAAATTAC
>JYMV01040286.1_pt1 | contig 31136 bp, 35 predicted proteins | sample 338911 | NCBI WGS metagenome assembly JYMV01 (sample SAMN03354496, study PRJNA234377) | hydrothermal vent metagenome | biome: Deep sea; feature: Hydrothermal plumes at the Eastern Lau Spreading Center, Western Pacific Ocean; material: Seawater | place: Tonga | collected 2009 | depth 2000 m m
TAGGCCTACTTCTTGCTAAATACTTGTGAGAGTATCATAAACGCTAATTATTGCCTTAAAAGGTACCCTGATACAAATACCACATGGAGATGACACCTAAAGTTGGAATAAGAATTGTTAGAAAAACTTGTCGCCAGTTCACTTTTTATCGATAAATTAAGTTTAGTAGCGAGAGTGTCTTATCGATTGGTATCCAGATAATGTTATGTCTCTAAGCATTAATAGCCAGAAAATAATTTATGAGTATTTATTAATTAAATTTTTTATAAAAATCAATAATTATTGCGTAAACCCGGGGTAAATTTTCCCCTAAAGGACATTCTCGATATTGTCGATAAGAGGCACATAAATTATTTCATATTTGCGAAAGGGCCTCAAATATAATGAATGCTATTTTGATAACTCTCTTAATTGCTTTTGGTTTTGTTATGCTACTTGCTATTGCTTATAAACCAGTGCCTAGGAAAAAGCCGAAAATAGATCGCTTTTCAAAACAACCAAAACCTAAAAAAACAGTGATGGGCCCAGAAAACCCAGCATGGATGAAGATGTATGCTGAAGAGATGGCTAAACGAAAAACAGCGCTAACTGCAAATGTTCTTAAAAAGTGGATCGCTGACGATATAAGAATTGAACTTCGACCAGATTTATCCCGATGAGAGGGGGAAGCCACCTCACTCAAATTGGTTTAAAGGTCATATGCTTGAGTTCTAAAAATTAAACATTAAATCAAGGCCCGTATTTTTCTTGTGTACCTACATCTCTGGAGTCATGTCTATAAGGGGCGCACTACTAGAGGCCTCACTAGAACTTTTTTGTTCATCCTTTCCAAAATTATGAGTCATTTCGAGCCGCCACCTCCACCATTTAGCCTCTTCTTTAATGTCATCTGAAGCATTCGGTGGTAGTTGGATGCCAACCTTGACTACAGAAGCTTCCCCAATCTTGCATCCCTCGGGTATGCTGAGTCCGTTTTCAACCATAACGCTAGCCGGATCTTTGACGAGTTTTTTCTTAAACTCCTCATCACTCAAGGCTTTCAAAACGATAGTATTCCACTTTTTGTCGAGTTCACTTTTTTTATTTTTTTCCATATCGCATCCATTTATTTATGAGCCCCGGATGGGGAATGTTAATCAACCTTTCGACATGTACTGATGGTTTGTTTCCAAGAAACAGTTTAAATTATCCTAGAGATACTTTGAAAACCAACAATCTTAATTAACTGTTTTGTATTATTTCTCTGGCTCGGTCCAAGGCTTCCTCTAATTTTTCTGTATGAATGCCGCCTGCTTGAGCCATATCGGGTCGTCCGCCGCCGCTCCCACCGACTATGCTAGAGATTTCTTTCAGTATGTTACCAGCATGAAAACTTCCTTCCAAATCCTTTGTTACACCAGCTGCAAGCAAAACCTTTCCATTGGTAGTAGATCCAACGATCACGACACCAGATTTGATTTGATTTTTTGCATTATCAATAAATGATCGCAGGGTCTTAGCATCCATCCCCTCAAATTGCTTAACCAGTAGAGACATGTTGCCGATCTTTTGGGTGTCATTATCTAAATCCGGTCCCTTACCACTAACCAGTTTTTCCTTTAGGAGGCTAATTTCTTTTTCCATTTCGCGTGATTTTTCGAGAACTTTTTTTATTCGATTGATTTCCTCTTCCGGTGATACTTTCAAAAGAGAACGAATCGAAATCAGCGTTTTGTTTTCTCCCTGCATTGCAAAATACGCAGATTTTCCCGCTACGGCTTCAATACGTCGTACTCCAGAAGAAATACTCCCCTCTGACACGATTTTAAATAAGCCGATATCCCCAGTTGCCTCTGTATGCGTTCCTCCGCAAAGTTCTTTACTAAAACTTCCTATCGATACTACCCTGACATCGTCACCATATTTTTCTCCAAATAGGGCGAGAGCGCCCTCCTTAACAGCTTTTTCGATAGGTAGTTCGCAAGTTGAAACGGTTAAATTTTCACGTATTTTTTCGTTAACACGCTCTTCAATCGTATGTTTTTCTGATGGACTCAGAGGAGAAAAGTGAGTGTAATCGAACCTTAATCTTTCGGCGGTTACCAATGATCCAGCTTGTTTAACATGATCGCCCAAAACTTCTTTGAGTGCAGCATGAAGCAAGTGGGTTGCTGAATGATGCAACGCGGTTTCCGATCTTCTTTCTGAGTCCACCTTTAAAGTCAGGGTATCTAATTTTTTTATTACTCCCTGAGTGATCTTCGCTTTATGAGTAATAAGCTCTGAAATTGGCTTGGTTGAGTTATTGATATTTAGTTGAGCGGATTCATTCCAGGCAGTCCCTGAATCTCCAATTTGTCCTCCTGATTCTCCATAAAATGGGGTTTGGTTCATTAATAACTCAACTTCTTCACCTTCGTTAGCAGAATTGACAGGTTTTGATCCTTTCAGAATCGCCAAGATTTGTCCTTCTGCCAGATTCTTATCGTATCCCAAAAAACGAGTTGGTTTTTCAGTTTTAATGAAGTTATTAAAAAATGGGGAGACTGATTTTTCCCCTGAGCCTTTCCATGAAGCCCTTGCTTTCTCCTTTTGTTGCTGCATGGCTTTGTTGAATCCATCCATATCAAGAGCCAGGCCTCTTTCTCTTCCATATTCTTCTGCTAGATCGACGGGAAATCCAAAAGTATCGTATAGCTTGAAAATTTCATCTCCTGGAATGTGATTAAGTTTTTCCTTAAACACATGATTAAGAATTTCGTCCATCCGTTGCATCCCAAAGTTTAGAGTGTTTGCAAAGTTCGACTCTTCATTTTGTATCACTCGATGGATAAAACTTGAATGTTGTTTGAAATCAGGATAAGCATCAGAGAAAGTTTGGACCACATAATCTGTGATTCTGAAAAAAAATGGTTCACTTTGTTCGAGAAGTTTTCCGTGCCTCAGCGCACGTCTAAGAATTCTTCTGACTACGTAGCCTCGGCCTTCATTGGAAGGGAGTACTCCGTCTCCAACGAGAAAAGCAACTGCTCGAGCATGGTCTGTTATAACCCGAATTGAAACATCATGTTCTATGTTAGAACCGTAAGGTTTTCCGGTAACTCTGCAGACTTCTTTTATGATATTCATTAGAAGGTCGCAGTCATAATTTGAAAATTTTCCTTGAACTACCGCCGCTAATCGTTCCAACCCCATTCCCGTATCTATGCACGGATTTGGTAAAGGAGTAAGATTTCCAGACTCATCACGATTGTATTGCATGAAAACTAGATTCCATATTTCAAGGTAACGATCACAATCACAGCCGACAGCACAGGTTTGCTTGCCACAGCCAACGTCTTCTCCTTGGTCAATGTGAATTTCTGAACAGGGACCGCATGGACCTGTGTTTCCCATTGACCAGAAGTTATCTTTTTCTCCAAGTCGGCTTATGCGATTGGCCGGAATCCCAATGCCATGATTCCAAATATCGAATGCCTCATCGTCATCCTTGTAGACAGAAACGTATAATTTATCCTTAGGCAACCCGACTATGTCTGTTAGAAAATCCCATCCATATTCAATTGCATCTTTTTTAAAATAATCTCCGAATGAAAAATTTCCAAGCATTTCAAAAAAGGTGTGGTGCCTTGTGGTTCGACCAACCATTTCTAAGTCGTTGTGTTTCCCTCCCGCGCGAACGCATTTTTGTACTGACACAGCTCTTTTATTGGCACTTGTTTCTTCCCCTAGGAAAATATTTTTGAATTGGACCATGCCAGCATTCGTAAATAATAGACTTGGGTCGTTACGGGGGACGAGAGGACAACTTTGAATTCGTGTGTGTTTCTTATTTTCAAAGTAATCTAAAAATTTATTTCTAAGTTCGCTGCCTGTCATAAGGTTTGGCTCGGTTGCTCAAAAATTGAGTATTTTGTGATTTGCATTATGGAGTTTAGATGTGAAGGCCTGCAGTTTTTCAACGCTTACGATGTTAAATAATTCCTGCTTTAAGGAGATCATGTAGATGAATAATTCCATCAATTTTTTTCCCATTTGCGCTGACAACTACCGAGGTAATCGAATATTTTTCCATAAGTTGTACTGCTTTTGTGGCCAAATGGTTTTGTTCTAGCCATTTTGGAAAACTATCAGATAGATCTCGTGCACGAATTTTTAAGATATCTTTTTTGCATTCAATCATCCGACGCAGATCACCATCAGTGATAATTCCTTTGAGCTGTTTCTTTTTGTCTACAATCAAAGTGACGCCAAGTCTCTTTTGAGTCATTTCTGAAATAATGACTGAGAAATCAGAATTTTCGTAAACGACGGGTACTTGCTCTCCAGTATGCATTAAATCTCCAATGGTAGTCAGCATTTTTCGCCCAAGGCTCCCACCTGGATGGTTGCGTGCAAAAACTTCGTCTTTGAATCCATGTAATTCAAGGTATGCGATCACTAGTGCATCTCCCATAGCCATCATAGCCGTAGTACTTGAGGTCGGAAGAAGCCCATTTCCCCCAGCTTCTTCTTTGACGCCAACATCAAGAACAAAGTCACTACGTAATGCTAATGTGGACTTAAGGTTTCCCGTTATGGCTATCAGTGTGCAATTAAGACGTTTGAGGGTTGGGAGGAGTTTTATAATTTCCTCGGTCTCTCCGCTGTTGGACAATGCAATGATAGTCTCATTTTTGGAAATTAGACCCAAGTCACCATGAATTGCCTCTGCAGCGTGCATATAAACTGTGGATAATCCAACGCTGGACATAGTTGCAGCAATTTTTTGACCAATTAATCCTGACTTTCCCATTCCTGTGATGATTAAGCGTCCATTTCCATCGCTTAATGCATGGACTGTTTTTGAGAAATCTGTCCCAATGCGCCTAGCTAAGGAAGCCACTGCATCGCTTTCAACTTTTAAAACGCGCTTGGCTGTTTTTAAAAGTGCACGATCTTGAATTTCTCTGCTTTTCAAGATACTCTTGTCGTTGGCCATAGTGTTTTAACTATATATTTTTAAAAGCCCTTAGGGATCAGTTAAGTGATTTTATATTAGCATAACTCTGTTTGCCCAGCAATCCAAGTCACTGAATTTTATGCGTTTAATTTGATTGTGGTTTGATGTTTGCTGAATCACAATAGTTTTTAAAGTTTTAGTTTATGCCCAAACGTAAAACATTTTACTTGGTAGACGGTTCTTCTTACATATTTCGTGCTTTTTTTGGCGTGCGACAACTCTCCACATCCAAAGGTTTCCCGACAAATGCGCTGTACGGGTTTATAAATATGTTGCAAAAAGTAATTCGTGAGGAAAAGCCGGATTATCTTGTCGTTGCATTTGACAGCCCCGATAAAACATTCCGCCACAAGATATATCCGGATTATAAGGCTAATCGGGAAGCGCCTCCAGAAGAACTTGCCAAACAATTTCCTTATTTTGAACCCCTTGTGCAAGCATATGGACTGTCTAGTGTACGTCGACCTGGGTTTGAAGCTGATGACATCATCGGAACGCTGGCTAAAAAGGGAACACAGGAAGAACTGGAGGTCGTTATAGTCAGTGGCGACAAAGATATGATGCAACTGATATCACCCAATGTTTATATGCTAGATACCATGAAAAACAAGAAGTTCATGGATAAAGAAGTCGTAGAAAAATTTGGTGTACAGGCAGACAAAGTTGTCGAGGTAATGGGTTTGATGGGTGATTCCAGTGACCATATTCCAGGGGTGGCGGGAATTGGTCCAAAAATAGCGGCCGAATTAATTCAAAAATTTGGCTCTATAGAATCTCTCTACAAACAGATTAATGAGGTTGAAAAGAAAAAAGTTAAAGAGAAATTGGAGCACGATAAGGAGAATGCTTTTATGAGTCGTGAACTTGTTTCTATTGATACTGAAATGGACTTGGAATTCAATTCGGATTTAATGAAACCAGGTAAAATTGACAGCGCTAAACTTAAAAAAATGTTCGAGGAATTTGAGTTTGTATCCTTCCTTGAAGGAATGCAGGGTGAAGTGACTAACTCTCTCAAGATTGATCGCTCAGGTTATAAAACTATCCTGACTGAAAAATCATTCAACGACCTTATAAAATCCTTGGTAAAGAAAAAATCTTTCGTATTTGACGTCGAAACTACAAATAAGCGGCCAGTCTGGGCGAGGATGGTTGGTATTTCATTTTCATTTGAGGAGGGCAATGCCTGTTATCTCCCTTTGGTTCATAGATATCTGGGATCTCCCGATCAATTAGAATTTAAAATGGTCTGTGAAAAACTAAAACCCATTTTCGAAGATAATAGGATTAAAAAGTGCGGTCATAATATTAAATATGATCTTATCGTTATGGCCAATGAAGGTATTGCCTTAGATGGTGTAGATTTTGACACGATGATTGCGTCTTATCTTCTTAACCCATCTAGTCGAGGGCATGGATTAGATTCGCTGACTATGGAGTACTTTGGGCACAAAAATTTAACATATAAAGAGATAGTAGGTACTGGGAATAGGGAAATTGGTTTTGACGAAGTTGAAGTTAATCGCGCGACAGAATACGCTGCCGAGGATTCTGATATGACCTGGAGGCTTAAAGGGAAACTTCAACCTCAGCTTAAAGATAGTACGCTCAAATTGTACAAGGAAATTGAATTACCCTTACTAGAAGTTCTTGCGGAAATTGAATTAAATGGTGTTTATGTTGATAGAAAACATTTGACGGAACTTTCAAGTAAAATAGACAAACAGCTACTTCGTTTAGAAAAGGATATATATGTGCTTGCCGGTGAAGAGTTTAATATAAATTCGCCTAAGCAACTTTCTGTAATATTGTTTGAAAAGCTAAAGCTACCGGTCATCAAAAAAACAAAGACAGGATATTCCACGGATGTGTCTGTGCTTGAACTATTGGTTGCAGAGCACAAACTCCCCAAGCAGATTCTTTCCTACCGCCAGTTAGCTAAACTCAAGTCAACTTACGTGGATGCCCTTCCTGGGGAGATTTTTAAAAATACAGGACGAGTTCACACTTCTTTTAATCAGACGGTTGCCGCAACTGGACGTTTGAGCAGTAGCAAGCCTAATCTTCAAAATATACCAATACGGTCTGATATGGGAAAGGAAATCCGTAAAGCGTTTACTGCTGAGGGGGACAATATGCTTTTATCCGCGGATTATTCTCAAATTGAGTTGCGACTCCTCGCTCACCTATCAAAAGATAGGGCGTTGAAAGATGCTTTTGATAAGGGCGAGGATATTCATGCACGAACAGCAGCAGATATTTTTGGGAGTTCACTTGATAAGGTTGATGAAAACTCACGACGTATGGCTAAAGCTGTTAATTTTGGAATTATTTACGGTCTCAGTGCTTTTGGGCTTTCTCGTCAGCTTAATATTAGCCGGAAAGATGCTAAGGATTTCATTGATCAGTATTTTTTACTATACAGCAAGGTTAGGGATTTTATGGATAACACGATTGCAGAGGCTCGTGAATGCGGTTACACACTGACTATGTTTAACCGCCGAAGATACTTACCTGATCTTAAAAGTGATAATAGGCAGGTCAGGGAAAGTGCCGAAAGGATTGCCATTAACTCTCCAATTCAGGGTAGTGCTGCCGACCTTATTAAGGTAGCCATGATTCGACTTTCTAGAAATCTAAAAAAAATGAAATTAAATTCAAAGATGATTTTACAAGTTCACGATGAATTGGTTTTTGAATGTCCGGTTCGGGAGAAAAAAGAAATAGAATCTTTAGTACGCAAAGAAATGGAAGGAGCTTGCACACTTTCCGTTCCCCTTGTTGTTGATATAGGTTGGGGAAAAAACTGGAATGAAGCGCATTAAATGATGAATGGAGTTATTAGATGTTTGAAGCTGAACACAGAGACCATGTAATATGGTTGTTTTGAAAAAATATGAGGGGAGGGTTGCTTTTTCGATGAGGGTATTTAGTGGTTTGGATAATACTCTTTTAGAATCAGATGAAGAAATAAAAAACGACCGCAGGGATGGATGCTCCGCAAATTGATGCCATGATTGATTCTACAAGATGCTTTTGAAGTCGATTGAGATGCCTATTTTTGTTTTCGTGGGTAGAGATAGGCGTTGCAAATTTGAAATCTTCCATAATTTCCCCTCATTCTTTGATTAATCGCTGTATCGTATATCAGAATCCATTCCCAACTCTTATCGGAAGGTATTGCTTTATACTTTAGCTTGATTATGAACTCGCAGAGTATGTATGCAATTCACTCTAGCAATCGAAGAGGTTAGCTATTTTATTGTTTCTTGTTGGAGATTAAGGGTGTGTTGTATTTGGAAGAGGATTAGCTATTTTTTTTTAACTCAAGTGATGCTGAGTTGATGCAGAAACGCAATCCGGTTGGTTGGGGGCCATCAGGAAAGATATGGCCCAGGTGCGAGTCGCATTTGTTACACAGTACTTCTGTCCTCTTCATAAAGAGGGAACTATCTTCTTTGGTTGCGACTTGCTCTGAGTTTATGGCTTGATAAAAGCTCGGCCAGCCTGTGCCAGAGTCAAACTTTGAGCTTGAATCGAACAGTTCGTTGCCACAGCATATACACTGGTAAATGCCGGTTTCTTTGGTATTCCAATAGTTTCCGCTGAATGCTGGTTCAGTTCCCTTTTTTCGGCATATTTTAAACTGATCTGGGGATAACTGCTGCCGCCACTCGTCATCATTTTTTAAAATTTTCTCAATCATTTTATAGCTCTGGAAGGGCCATCTTTACTTGTGTTATGCCACTTTATTTGGACACCCTGTTTTCTTGACGTCCTTCTTCATGGGTGGCATCTATTGGTTCATCTTGTAAATCAAGCCGAAACAAATTTTCCTGTTCTTTTACATCGTGGTACTCAATACTGTTTTTTGTGTGCTGCTCTAGCTCTCTGCTGCGCGGAATGTTTGGTTTTTCTATCTTGGTGGTTGTTGTACCACGCCAAACCCATTTCAGAATTCTGACAAAAAAGATGGCGCCTAGATAAAGAAGCGACCAAATGGCAAGAAAGGATATAACCATTATGGTTGCGGTCTTTTTGAAGCCCATATCCCCAATTGAATTAATAATCGCATTCAACTGATGGGCATATTGAAACGTTGCTGCTAGTAGTACAGTGGGCAAAATAACTGTCCAAAGTCGGCTAACTTTGTAAATTATGGCCATAACTTTTCCCTATGATAATTCCCGGTTTTAAATAAACAGGTAACGTTCAAATTGTTATTATTTCCCTGTTTTTATTATAAATATAATTCCGCCACTGATTATACCAAAAATTGGGTGAAAAACCATTAATATTTCAATAAAACAGTGGTTTATCAGTTTTCTATTGCAGAGTCGTTAATTAAAAAATATCCACAAATAGGCTTTTTTTTTAAAGTAAAATGGCTAAATTATCGATAAACTTTATATAACCAAAGTAAAGAGGCATTGCTATGAGAATCCCTGAAAATCATAACGATAAATACACTTTGAATATCTGGAAGAGAAGAGATAAAAAAGTTCAAAAATCTTTTGAAGAAGAGTTAAAAGAGAGTATTAACAAGGGAAAATCCAAGGTTATAAAGCAACTTCAAAAGAATATTTTGGACACTATAATTTAAAGAAAACGGAATGTTGAAAAAACATCAAGTGCGTAATGCACAGGCCTGATATTAACTCAAGCGTGGTCTGGTAGAGGTTTGTTGGTTCTATCGAAAAAATTTGTTTATTAAGCCATCCACAGAATATTTCCCTCCACCATTAATCAGAAGTGGAATACTAATTCCGATGACCAACAGGTGATACTCAAAACCCTCTCCCGCTTGTTTGCCAAACCAGTTCATAAAAAAACCATTGGGAATGTGAACGGTTATAATAGCGCCCAGCATTATACAAATTAATCCAAATGCGGATAATCTAGTAAAAAAACCTAAGATCAATCCTAGCGAACCGAATGATTCTCCCATGATAATCAAAAACGCGACTGCCCAAGGCAAACCCGCTGTTTGAGTAAAATAAGTCATCGAATTGGTAAACCCAAACCCACCAAACCATCCAAGAAGTTTTTGAGCTCCATGAGGAAACATCACGCAACCCAACATCACTCGAGGTACCCAATACGAAAAATTATTATTGGTTTGAAATAAATATTTCATAAAAGTTCCCATCAATATTCCCCTTCTCTATATACCTAATATACCTAGATTTTTCTACTGGCTCATGCTCTGCTCTTCGATTGGTTGTGTGTTGTTGAGAGTTGTTGCTGAAGGACCTTCTTCTGCGTTTTGAGAGATGGGCTCACTGTTTACTGTGGGCTGTGGTTTTAGCGCATCGGGTAAAGAAAGGTCGTTTGTGTTTTTCTGCGTTTCAGTCTTTTCCGGTGTCTTACTTGTTTTGTAAATCAGATCTGAGTAACTCCATACAGCTCCTGACCAGCCAAGTAAAAATACCAACAAATATCGTGCTAGCGCATTCATTTATTTTCTCCTTACTCATAGTTTAAGTTAAATCGGAGCCTTCTCTTGACTAAAATAATGGTTTATTAGCAAGAATAAAATAAAAAAACTAAATTATCGTTTAAATTAAACCCATTAAAGTCAGCTGGGTGTGGGCAATCTATCTTAATGCTAGGCGGTTTTTCATATAAGTTATTGAAAAGGTTGACTATAACTAGAGTTCCCTGTAATATAGAGTCAATATTGGGCATGGTTATAAATCTAAGGGATCAGAGCACGATGGAGCCAAAACTTACTAATAGCTTGTGTTATGAAAGTTTTCAGTACGGATCAGGTGATATCGCGGTTACCAGCGAAAGGGATGTGCTACATCTCTACGAAGTAGTCGATTCCGTAACACGTTCTGGAAACCTTGTCCGAGGAAATTTTAGTTTTCAAAAAGAAAATAAGTTTGTAACTGATCACGGAAAATAAATTTAAAGAGGACTTGGTATGCTTGCAAAATTTAGTTCAGCAAAACTTTTTGGAGAGGCGCCAAACAGATCTAATATTTGTCCCGAATGCGGAGAGGCTCAAATGTTTAAATGGGATAATACGGGTGGCGGAAGAAACATTATCCTAACATCCTCAAGTCATGAAGAATGCTATAAAAAGTATTGGGAAAATATTAAAAAATTTGATTATGAGGTAACTGTTAAACCAAGTCCGTTAAAGGAGGTTGCGTAACACAAGAGTTGTTAGGGTTGATTACGCCAATGCGATTAGATAAGAGCCGTTTGCTGCAAGGTGTTCTTAAGAATTCAAAGGTTTTGAGGGTGAGGGGAAAGTCTGAACCTCATGTATATTTGCCTCTCAAGCAATGCCGTAGTTTTATGCCATTTGATCAAACTTAGGTGGGTTTGAGTGAAGAGGGTTTCCTATTTGTCTTTCTATATTGCATAGGATTCGTGATTAACATATCAGCCCTTTTTTTTAATTCTTTAGACGAAATTATTTTTTTAAGGCTGCCCGACTTGTCATAAATTTTTACTTCGTTCATAACTATGCCACCTGCTTTTATTAGGAAAAAGCCGGTAAGGGGTTTCCCCTACCGGTGAAGTTTGTTTAGATCGGTTTATTTAGGTCTTACATTAGATGCCTGCGGGCCCTTCTGGCCCATTGATTTTTCAAATTCTACGCTCTGACCTTCATTTAGAGTTTTGAATCCTTCACTTTGAATCTCCGAAAAATGAACAAAGCAGTCCTCTCCATCCTCTGACTCAATAAAACCATAACCCTTACTTTCGTTAAACCACTTTACAGTACCTGCTGTCATTCTAATATTCTCCTGTTGATAACTCGGGAAAGCTTTTCAAGTCATTTTGAATATAGCTTCCCGATTTTTTTGAATTTGGGGTGACATCTACTTACATTTTTCGAAGCAGGTTTTCAGGGCAAAAAAAAACCAACCAAGGCTGGTTGGTAAATCAAAACTGTGCGTCGCAACCATTAAAAGTCAACCTGAGACAATCCTATCACATGTAAAGCCAGATTGCTACATTAGGATTTGAGGTTTATTTTCGAATGCCGCTATTGAGTCGCAGTTCTTGCTTATTAGAGCGAGGTTTACTCATTATTTCGCGACGTAAGTTAAGAAATGATGGCTATTCAAACCGTAAGTTATTGCTTTCTCTGATCTATTGATTAGGTCTTGGTTTACCCCCGGTTTTATCCAAGCGTGTGTCAGCGTTCCTGTCAATGAAATAAGTGGGTAGTTTTAATAAACAGAAACTCGCATATGTAGTTTTTCATCTCCTTTTTTCTGCGTTAAGCGAATTTCATCTGACTTATTATAAGTTCGGTCGCAGTTGTTGCAATAGCGACTGTCTTTATAGAGGGAAATAAATGTTTCGGTTGACTTACAATAAGGACAACTAGCATTTTTTGGTCTTGGTTCTAGTTTATAAAACATGATGTTTCTCCTATTGAAAGTTTCTCTACTTTCTTATCGAGGATTTAGCTTATGTCTTGAGAGATGAATTAAAAACCCTTTTAAATAAAAGGTTTAAGAGGCTTGATCAATCAAGCTTCGGGGGGGACGGCAGCGAGGATTGGTTAGATTTTGGAGTACCAACAACTTAGTAAACATATCCAAATGGGCTACGGCTTAAATCGTAACCCATTGAATAATGGTCGGAGAGGGAGAGGTTGACTTTCAATCCATTTAGTTTTATAGAATGTCTAAATTTTTTGTGTCAGGGAGGGATGTTGCATTTTGATTCGCAGTAATATTTTCTAACCAAAATTACGTCTAACTAGTTTTGAGAAGTTCTATCAATTCTTTTAGGTAATCAGTATTTGCAGGTATGAATCTCAAACCAACATCATAGATATAATTACCATCGTTAAACTCTGAGCGTGTGACCTCGCATTTTACTATTGCCCTATCGAGTTTTTTAATCTTTGGTATTGTTAGCTCAAAGGATGTACCTTTTATGAATTCATCTTCTGATTCTATGCGTAAACCGCCAGTGGAAATATCTTTAATATCAAGCAGGGTAAGATCTTTTTTTAGAGCTTCCTCTAACAACTCATACTTTCCTTGCTGTTTTACGATGCTGGTTAACCGCCTTACCTGTAAGCGGATAAACTTTCTTTTTTAGGCCAGCCATTTTAGTAATTTATCCCCTCTTAATTTTGAAAAAATTATCTAATTTAAAAAATGTAATTTAATCCATAAATATTCCTCGGTTCCAAGATCCGTGGCAAATTTTTTCAGGAGTTGCTAATAGGCCTTCTCCGTGATATTGGTTTTTAGAAAAATAACCTACATAATGTCCTCCGGTAGCAAATGTTATCTTCCCTTTGCCGTGCATTGTATTTTCGGACACCGAGCCAATATATTTATCGCCATTCGTAAAGGTAAATTGTCCCTCACCCTGTATTTTCCCAAAACGAAATTCACCTGCATATACGTCACCATTTGGATAGGTATAAATACCACGACCATGAAACTTTCCACCCAGTGTCATCCCCTCATATTTCGTTCCATCGGGCCATTTCTGATCGACCATTTCAACAGTCTGGGTGGGTGCTACTTCATCGTTTTCCCAGTTCGTTGATTCCCGGTGATATTCATCGAATGATGGTTCTTGATAAACTCTCGAATAATCATTCTGCGAGGATTCTTCGTGGTGTTTGACCAATCGGCTATAGGATTCATTTATAAGCCGGAACATCTTATTAGCTTTTTCTTGAGCTTTTGGTTGGTTCGATGGGAAAAGATCAGGATGCCATATTTTAACAAGTGTCTTGTAGGACTTTTTAATGCTATCGAGAGATGCACCAGGTTTTAGTTGAAGAGTTTTATAGTCACTTTGTGTGGTAATTTTTTTAGGAGGCATTTTTTATTAAAATTGCAAAACCTATAAAATTAAGTTGAATAACGTGGAGAAGTCTTATTTTTTTTCTTGCGCGGTTTTTCCGATATCATTACGAATTCCTTTTTTCGATCCCCTTGATTATAGACGTACCCTTAGGAGCGTGATTTTTAAGATGCTCCCGCACAAGCATGACAGCATGGTTGTCATCCATTGCAGTTATGAAGATACTGAAGTCATCTTCTGACTTGTCATTTTCATTTACCAATACACCTTTGACTTTGAAACTATAATGTTTTGGGGGCATATTTTTTCAGTCATATAAAATCATTAAGTTCCAGTGAGTCTTTCACTAGAGCCCATATCTATAGGGCTATAACGAGACTGCTTTACTTCATAACAATCCCAGTCATTTTACCCTTGTTAAGAATGTACACCATCACCAGAATGTCATCAATTTGAATGTGCTTCATAGAAGTAGACTCGCCAAATGCCAAATACTCTTTGTATTAACGACCTTTTAATCGATGCTGCTTCCTTTAAGATAATTAGTTTCCCACCGGGAAATAGTTTCTGGCATTTTAACTAAAATCTTATAATAAGGATATTTGAAAAATATTTAATTCCTTGTGGAGCAAATTAACATGAATATATTTGTTTATTATACTGCTGCTGCAATCGCAGAGATTGCAGGTTGTTTTGCATTTTGGTCGTGGTTGAGGTTAGGAAAGACTGTGTATTGGATTCTTCCAGGAACTATTGCCCTTTTGATTTTTCCTATATTGCTTACCCGTATTGAGGCAATATTTGCAGGCAGGACTTTTGCGGCCTATGGCAGTGTTTATATAGTAGCCTCTTTGATATGGCTTTGGTTAATTGAGGGGCAACGTCCAGACAAATGGGATATTTCAGGTGCAATTATTTGTATAGCAGGAGCTATGATAATTTTATACGGACAGAGACCATAGTTTAGAATAAACTATTTATTAAGACAGCTATTAATTAATCATTTTATTTCCTTAGAAACTTGGTATTAATAACTTTTAAAAACAATAAAAAAAGTGAAATATGAACATAGCAACTTTATTACCTTCGGCAACGGAAATCGTTTGCGCATTGGGGTTAGAAAAAAAATTAGTAGGGATTTCACATGAATGTGATTTTCCTGCTTCAATTGCAGGTCTTCCAAAGCTAACTTCATCTAGCATTGGTAAACATGATAGTAGCGAAAATATCCACCATAAGGTAGAAACTCTATTAAAAAAATCACTCTCTATTTATGATTTGGATCTTGAGTTGCTTAAAACTCTCAGGCCTGACTACTTAATTACGCAAGATTTATGCGACGTTTGCGCAGTTTCATTTAGCCAGGTAGTAGAAGCCTGCAACAAAGTATTGAATTCGGACACAAAAATAATTTCCTTACGGCCACAGAATTTAAACGATATCTGGGAAGACGTCCGAAAGGTTGCTCGCGAGTTAGATGCGATGCCAGCTTATGAAGCATTTAAAATGGATGTCGATCAACGTATTAATTATATTGCTAATAAAATTCCTGTTCCTTCATCGGTAAAACGGTCTGTTTTAACAATAGAATGGTATGGTCCTGTAATGATCGGAGGTCTTTGGATTCCTGAGATGATAGAAATTGCTGGAGGAAGTTGCTTGATGGCGGCTCCAGGTGAAAAAGCTCGCACGGTGACTCGAGAAAACCTGAATGAAATTAATCCTGATGTGGTTATTGTAAAGCCCTGCGGGTATAAATTAGAACAAACTTTACAGGAATTGGAAATGATTAATAAGAATCTCCCGCTTGAAAATTGGAAGGCGTATAAGAATAATAATATATTTATTGCAGACGGTAATGCTTATTTTAACCGCCCGGGTCCCCGTATTCTAGATTCAATTGAAATACTATCCTATTGCTTATATCCCGAAATTTTTCCCGAATTTCTTAAAAAATACGGACAATCATTAGTTCAATTGAGTCAAGACTTAAAGGTGTCTTCTAATTAGTCAGCATAGGTGTTTCAAGTTCGAGTTACTTTATAATAGCCTGTAGTTTTGAAAAACTATTCTATGAACGACTTGGATCCAATTATTTTAGAAGATTCTCTTAAAATATTAAGAGAATCTTCTGACACTCCTGGGCAACTTCAAAAACTATATGAATTAGGAGATTTATTTCAATCCAAGCGCCAATACCAAAAAGCTTTAATTTACGCCAGGCAAGCCTTGGATCTTTCAAACGAAAAATCTAACCTTGATCATCAGGTTGTAGCTTTAGTTAATATTGGATGTGTTTATTGGGAGATGTCACAGTTGAAAAAAGCTATGAAATTTTATCAGGATGCCCTATCCATTAGTGAACGACTCGGAGATAAGAAAGGGCAGGGTATGTTGCGTGCGATCATAGGGATTTCATATTGGAGGAAAGGGGAGTGGTCAGTGGCGATCAATTGGTTTGAAAAGGCGTTACAGAATTTTCCAGATGGTGAAATAAAACCAGAGGTTCTAGAACCTATCGGTACATGTAAGTATAAAGGCTTGAGGATTGTAATGGATAGAGGGATTGGAATATTAAAAAATCGAATTAAAATTGCGCAAAGCCAAAATGATCCCAAACGAATTCTATTGCCAAGTTTTTCCATGATTCCACTAGTATTTTTTACGGGGAGAAAAGAAACTATCTCTCCTTTGCTCAAAACAATTATCCCGCTAGCCCAGCAACTAAAAAAAAATAATATTCTTAATTTTATTCCAAGATTAAAAGAAGTAATGAGGGTAGACTAGATTTAATTTTATGAGCATGCTTTGCATTCATGTGCTTCGTCTGAAATCCATACTATTTCAAGATAATCAGGGATTTTGGTTTTTTTATCAATGATTGCCGAAGTAACCTCTTCAGGAGAAAGGTTGATAGCCTGACTCAGGTCTACCCCTGTCAATTTAGTTTCCGAAAGAGTCGCGTCTTTAAAATTAGCACCCGCCAGGATGGTTTTGCGAAGGTTAGCTTCGCTCAAGTTCGCCCCTGTTAAGTTTGCGCCGCTCAGATTGGCTCGTCTTAGGTCAGCTTCGATTAAATTAGCATTGGATAGATTGGCTTCTCGAAGATCGGTGTCAGGAATATCGGCCCCATGACAATCAGCTCCGGTTAAATCCGCCCCTTTTAAAATACATCTAGTCAAATTGGCACCTCGACTAAAATAACCCTCACGTGTGAAACGACCTACTAATTTCGCCTCTTTGAGGTTAGCCCCTGTAAGGTCTGAATCAATCAAGTTGGCTTCAATTAATGAACAACGACTGAGGTTGACATTGGATAAATTTGCAGCGGAAAGATTAGCCCCCATTAAGTCAGACTCTGTGAAATTTGCTTCTGAAAGGTTGGCTTGAAAAAGTATTGTTTTAAAAAGTTTGGCGGAACTAAAATTAGTACAACTTAGATCTGTTTTTGTGAAATCAGCTGAGTCAAGTTTTGCTGAAGTAAAATTAGCATTTTTTAAACTCGCCTCTTTAAAGTTAGTTGATATAAAGTTACCAAAACTAAAATCTATTCCATCAAGATTGGAATGACTTAGATTCTTAGAACTGAGATTTTTTTTTGACTCCTGTAGCATTGGCAAATCGTTTTTATCAATCTCTGTCATGGATGTATCATCCTTATTCTTTTAAATTGATAGATTTATATATATGAAATCAATTGCTAACTAAAAATGTATGTTTAGTCATTCATACCACATTTTCACTGATAGAAGTTAATTGTTGTCTTGGGAAGCTTTGATAAAAAGACGTTCTATTTCTTCCATTCTATCTCTATTAACCCCCATGTCCGAATGACCAATACGTGAAGCAGATCGAAAATGTATGACCCCTGGTTCGTCAAAATAGAATTCGACATCATCAATAAATCGAAATATTTTTGAAGTAAACTCAATATGTAAAAACTCACCTGTATTCATTGATACCCGGGCTCTTGGCATCGACTCTAAAGCTATTAATAAGTTATTTTTAGCCTTTAATTGAGTCCCTTGATACTTTAGTGGGGGAAACATGCGAAGGCTATTGGAGCTCTTCGAGGAGATACAGTTTGGTTTGTCCGGGCACTTAGCAAACTGTCCAATCGATAGGGGTTTAGTCCCCGAGCAACCATTCACTAAAATAAAGAAAAAGATGAATGGCGTAGAAATTTTTTTTAATAGTGCTAGTTTATGTTTCAGCATTAAAGTATTCTCGAGTTTTTAAGTATTGGTTATATTCTTTTAAGGCCTAATTAACTTATGCTAATATTCGATTCTTAATTTAATTTTGAATAAAGTTTATCACTTACTCTTTTAATTTGAATATTAGACGATTCATATTTCAATTATTTGTGAAAATCGGACTATTTTATGCTAGTTGGCGGCGATAAACAATTTGGGTGGCGGATGCGATACAATTTCAGCATGAAAATTAGACCAATTATACGGGTCTATTTTGTTAACCTATATGGGGCTTGAGATTGAGGAAGGCTGTATTTCATGTGGTCTGTCAGAAGGAAACTGCCCAGAGGTCTTTAAAATTAAGGATGTAGGGGCCACAGTAATAGAAGGGGCGAACTATTCAGGATTAGAGGAAAAAATTAAGGATGCCGCTAATGCATGTCCTGTTCAAGTGATTATGTATGATGAGACTTGAAGATTTTTCCTATGATTTTGTGCGATGAAAATCAGGTTGATAATTAAACTACTTATTGCTGCAAGTTGGATATTAGCTATTGCTTATTACGTTGATTAACACATGAGATATAATTAAGAATATTCTGTTACAGACAGAGGTTAGGTTTGATGTATTTTTTACATTTAGTAAAATGATCTTGTAGAAATTTAGAATAATAGGCTGAAACCTAGCAGCTCTGGTTCGCTTATATATGCGCTTGTAGATTATGTTAGTGTTTTAAATAAAGGTGATAGTGTAATGGCTAAAGAAATAATAAAAGAAGAACTTTCATCGGAGACAAAAGACTCCATGGGAAATCCAGTGGGGTACAGCCACAAAAGATCTCATGTTCCAGATGGCAGAGGCAAGCCATTTCCTAGTTTTAAGGCGGGTGAAAATAGATTAAAAGACAATATTTCTGAAAGAAGAAAAAAAGAAAATAAAAAAACATAAACTGATATTCCTTCTAGTCTTGATTTAACAAAGCCTCTTGCAATGGGCTCCAAGGATACTGGTATGATCGATGGTTCTTCTTGCAAAATCCTAAATCTGACAACTGCTTGCATTTTGTCCGAATTCTATTTGCTGAGGGTGGTCTCGTCTCTTATGATCTCCGATTCAGACGTTATTGTGATGGAGATTAAGAAGCGCTAACTTTAAAAGTGAACCTGTTGGCATGTAATTTTAAACGCCCCAGTCTTTTAAGTCTTTGGATTTCTGAAATCTATTTTCACTAACGAGTATTTTTTTTGTGGCCATTGGTTTAGGTTCTTGAGAGCAGTTACCCGTAAATTTGATTTTCATTGCCAAGATGGCTCCTGCCAAAAGCAGGGTACTTAAATTCCAAAAAATTATTGGTTTAGCGTTAATTAGAATTCCATAAGTTGTCCAACAAGAAATTCCGGCACACCAAATTAAAAGCATTGCTAGAGAAAAATCATCTGCTGACTTTGTCTTCCACATCTTTATCACTTGGGGTACAAGTGATATTGTGGTTAAAAAACCTGCTAGATAACCCAAAAATAAAACTAAACTCATAAACTACTCCTATTCATTTTTTTAAACTATTTTTTATTTTGGTTGACTTAATATTATAGCTATAGCTTCACCTTTAGCCCTCTGTCTTTTCTTTACAGTGAAAATCGATTTCCGAAATCCAGCGAATCTTCAAGTAGTGAGGAACTTTGGTGCCTCGGTTGATCTTTGCTGATTGTATTTGGGCGGGTGTTAAGTTAACTGAATAGCGCAAGACCGCATTATCGAGGTTTGCCCATTGTAAATCGGTATCCTGCATCAATGCAGACGAAAGATACGCTGACGAAAGGTTGGCTTCGGAAAGAATGGTATTACGAAGGTCTGTCTTAAAAAGCCTTGCCTCCCGTAAGTCGGATTTTCGTAGATCCGTTTTCCTAAGATCAGCTTCGCTAAAGTCGACTCTACGGAGATCAAGGCTACTAAGATCGACTTTTTTGAGGTTAGCATTCTGAAATGTACATCCGCGCAATATAGCACCGTTAAATTTTGTTCCCTGACAGTGGGTCTTATTAAGATTGGCCTCCGTCAAGTCTGAGCCTGCAAAGAAAACTTTAGAAAGGTCAGCGCCCTCCAAATTTGCACTGCATAAAATGGCATCTCTAAGACAAGCACTTCCCAGAATTGCTCCCTTGAGGTTGGCATTTGTAAGATTAGCGCCGGTGAGATCTGCATGTCTAAGGTTTATACTACTTAAGTCAGCTCCCTGCAGATCGCTATTTATCATGCTGACGACAGAAAGGTTGTTATTGCGGTCCCTAAACCCATCCATTTTTGCGCCACTTAGATTTGCATTACGCAAAATGGCTGTGTTGAAATTTGAAGCTGCAAGAGAAGCCTCACTTAAATTGGAACCTGTCAAATCCTTCGAGGAAAAATCGAATCCCTTAAGATTGACTCCCTGAAGATCAGCGTTGCGCAGATTAGCACCGCTGATGTCTTTTCCAATAAGAAGAGCACGACGAAGGTTAAGTTCATTTTTCATATCCCCCCCCCAAAAAATATTTTCTTCATAACCTCCTTATTCATTAGGTTAAAGGGCCCTCTTCATCGATTGGATCAGGTACAGAACGAGGTATTTGTAAATCAAAGGAAACATTAGACCATTCGGAACTATCTACTTGTTCTAAAAGTTTTTTATACAAATCGGAAATACTCATTCCATCAGATGCGTGTTCTAGTAATTTATTTTTTGAAACTTTAAGAAGACCGTGCTCAGTTTTTTCTACTGGGAAAAATATATTTTCATCCTCATCTACTCCCCCAGCCGCCTCGACCATATTTATTAACATTTTTATATTAGATACATTTTCAATACTCCATTTAGATGCCATGTTGCCTTCTCCGAAAGATTAATATTTAATAGGATCTTTTAATTAGCTTTAAGGACTCTAACTACCCTCATTTTTTAGATATCTTATTCCGCATAATGAAATGGGCTACGGAAAACCCGTAACCCATTCAATCTTATATAGTCAGGATGAAAATACTTGAACTTCCGATCCATGCGCCTCGAACTAGTTAATAAATCGTTTAGGAGCTTTAAATTTAATATTTTATGGGGCTTTTAAAACCCTTAGTACTAAGCTTACACTAGGTCGCTATTCTATCACTTTTCAGGTTTGTGAGTTATGTTAAAGCGTAGCAAACGATGGTCGATAAAAAGAAATAGAACTAGCGTGATTGTCCCAATAATCGAGACATTGAGTATAATACAAAGGAATTGTTGCCAACCATCAATTCTATCCGCAACTGCACCTCCCCAAAATTCAAATATCATAGAAGCCAGATATCCTGCAGCGTCGATTATACCTACAAGAACACCACAGTGTTTACCACCAAAATCCAAGGAAAACACACTCATTGGTATTAAATAACAGGGTGCAATCATCAAACCATAAATCATGATTGCTGATAGAGCCACCCAAAGTACAGAGCTTTCTTGCATATGTGATTTTGGTAAAAATAATAGAATGACGATACATCCAGTTGCCAAAGCCATCATCCCACCGAGGACAAACATCCGTTTTTTCTTAGTAAGTTTATCAAAGATAAAGCCTCCTATAATCACGGAAAACATTGAACCTAACGGGAATACTGAGGACGCAATTCCTGCCTTTCCCGAGGAAAGACGAAAAACTTCTTTAAGATATATAGGTAAAAAGTTTTGAAAAGCCATGAGAATGGTCAAACACATAATACTGATACAAATTAGCCAAAACCTTGAACTCTTGATGAAACTTGTTAGAGCCTCACCTAGAGTTGCATTATCAAGGTGGTGAGAATTTTTAGGATTATCGCTGTCATCATCTCCATCGACAGATGGCATAGCTTGCAGTCCGACATCAGTGGGAGATTGTTTGAGGTAGAAAAATAATACTATAGAAAGTATTCCTGCTATAGGTAAGGATGAAGCGACTACCCAACGCCAAGATATCACGAGTAGTAAGCTTCCCATTACAAGAGATGTAAAAAGTGAACTTGACATCGAACTGGAGGAAAGAACACCCCAGATTCTTCCACGCCAACCCTTTGGAAACCAGCTCCTGATTAGGTTTGCCATGCAAGGCCAACCTGCGGACTTTGCAAGCATGGCAATGAAAAATGCAATGGAGAAGAAAAAAACTTTCGAAACTATGCCAAATATTCCTGTAGCCAGCATACAAAAGCCAATGGAAATGAGGAACACTCTACGTCCTCCAAATCGGTCAGCCAATATTCCGGTTGTAAGCTTGCCGACAAGTGTTCCGGCCGTTCCCCATCCAAGAATAGCACCCCACATGGTTTTATTGAGCCCCAATTCCGGATCATCAAGCATGGCAGGGCTCGATATGACTACTGTTGTCCGGCAGATATTTAATACCGCATAGGCTCCGTAAATACAGATAAGAAGCACCATTTCCCATGAAAAACTTGGGTCATTTTTTAACCTGGCAGTCCATTTCATTTATTTTTTTCTGGCGTGTTTTTGTTTTTAGCTATAGCTAAATCAGACTTGGGTTTTCTCTTCGCGTGACACTCCTTGCTACTAATTGGTTTTGGATGCTAATGCCGATGGTCTGTTTTAGTGTTTCACCTGCCAAACTGAATCCACAAAATACTTTCGGGAATCAAATAAATGCTCCACGATTTCGAATCCGTTTGCAATGGCCAAGTTTTCTATTTCTTCAAGGGTGTATTTAAAAGACTGTTCGGTCTGTATCGCTTCCCAGGCTTTGAGGTGAAAGTTCTTGTTTAAAGCCTTGATGTGTACGGTCTGGTCACGCGTGCTATAAAGATAACTTTCGACAGCGCGGGTATTGGGGTTGAATTGGCCCTGTTGTGCAAAGAGCTCTTTGTTAAAATCGGCGCCCAGTTCTTGATTAATGCGGTCGAGCAAGTGGAGGTTGAATTTTTCAAAAAGTGGATCGTTGTAGGCAGAATAAAGCAATTTAGGGTTTTTCATAAGGTCAAACCCGGTCAGTAAATAATCGTTGGATCCCAGAGTTTGGCTCAGGCGTTTAAGAAAAGCGCTGCCCATGTCCAGATCCATATTATTCAGGCTGACTCCGAGAAAGAGGACGAGGTTTTGGACGTTTTGTGTGACAGCTTCTAGGCCGTCAAAATAATCTCCAGTTAATCCGGTGACTTTCAGGGATGTGTTAGAGTGCCTGTCTTCCAATGACCGAACCAGATTTGTAACTGCTCCACTGGAGATATCAATGGGAAAGTAATGAAAGTCAAGTTTCTTATTAAGCAAATGTTCAATAAGAATCTGGGTCTTGCATCCATCGCCTGAACCCAGTTCGATGAGGTTGAAGGTATCGCTGGTGATGAGTTTTGCAATTTCATCTTTATGGTTGCGGATAATTTCAAATTCACATGCGGCAGGAAGATAGTCTGCGAGTTCAGTTATCTTTTTGAAAAGTTTACTTCCTACGCTGTCAAAGATCAGCCATGATGGTAAACGTTTATTTTTCAGTGAAAGCCCTGCATTGACGCTATCAGCAAATTGTTTCTCAGGCGAAAAATATTCTGTTGTGGATTTTAGGTTTTCTATTTTAAACAAGATTGCAACCCCTTTTTCTGCCTGGCTGATTTGACCCTTTTAGTTGGTTTTTGTTATGATGTGTACTTAATTTTTTACATCTTTATTTATAATTTTTGATAACTACTGCGAGGCAACGTTTCCCACGCTGTTGAGATGTGTTTGGGCTCTGATTTTCAGAAAATCTAGAGGTCCTGATTCTAACCTTTTACTGCCAAACTTCATGAATTTTAATTCAAAAACAGACTCAACAGTACTTGATTTTTCATATCAAAAATTGGAGGACGAGCTTGCAGAGTTATTAAGTGTTGATAACTTGGATCAAGTCATTGCCGAAAATCCCAGAAAGCTAGAAAAAATTAATTCGAAATTGGAAGTATCCTTATTTAATGCTTTTAAAAATGATGAAGGATGCACTCATGCCCACCTATTTTTACAAAGGCTTCTTTATCGTATCAACCGTTTGAAGCTATTTTGGTATGACGAGTTGGAAAATTATGCCAATGAAGATTCCACTTTTATTTTTTTATTACGCTTGAAAATTGAAAATGCCTGGCAGGACTGGGAAAAAAATAATTTTGCTCAGCAGAACCCCGGCAATCTTAGCGAGGCTCTCCGTGATCGCGTAAAAGAAGATCTACAGCCTGCGCCTTCTCCTGACGGATTGTTCATACGCAACGAAATAACAAAAGCTGGGTACCAGCGCTTGCTCGCGATCTCTTCCCTAGATGGCTTGGTAGAAGCAAGCCATCTTTCACGTATGCTGGGGGGTGTGGGGAACGAGGTGCAGACGATGCTGACCCGGATCTTATGGGAAGAATATGGTAGTGGCAAGTTGTCCAGAAAGCATTCTACTCATTTTGCAGCCATGTTAGACGAATGTGGTATGGATTCCAGTCCGGAAGCTTATTTTGATATTGTACCGTGGGAAGTGCTGGCCAACATCAACCATAGCTTTTTCCTTTCCGAGCGCAAGAAAAAATTTTTACATTATGTTGGCGGTTTGTTGTATACCGAAGTTTCTGTTCCTGCCGCTTTTCAGAATATGAAAATGGCTGGTAAGCGCCTGAAGATGGGAGAGAAGGGTATCAGCTATTGGACTGTTCACGTTGAAGAGGATATTCGCCACGGGCAGTGGATGCTGGATGATGTGGCTCTTCCTCTGGTTGAAAAATATTCTGAGCAGGCTTGGGACATGGTCCAGGGGTATGATCAGCAAAAGTTTATCAGTGCTCGTTCTACCTCAGCACTAGTCGAGTCCATTCGTAAGTTTGAATTTTTCTAGTAATAGGATTGATGTTTTTGAGAAGATTGCAAAGCGGGTTAATAATTTTTTTACCACTCTTTTGACCAAAAAAATGGGTCACGGAAAACCCATACTCTTTGTGTTTATTGTTCAGAATGAGAAGGTTTGAATTTCCGACCTGCGGTTACCCTGACTTGGGAAAGTTCTTCATTTTTTCACTTGGTTATGCAGCCCTAAAGCTTCGCGCAAGATGAGCAGGTCGAATCTTCTCTCTATTCGCATCAACCTCCTTCAATCTTTCCTCCTCTTGTTGGATTGCAATTTTCTCCTGTTTTGCTTTCCACATATAAGCCTTGTCAATCATATCGTTTTTCATCTCTTCATTTCTTATATAAGTATTCGCAAACGCCAATCCCATACCAACTATCGAAATACCTAATATAAGCACTAACCAGTAAATAACATGCATTTTTTCTACTCCTTATTTAAAACCATTTAAGACCCTTTGATCTCCGAACTTTATAGGACTTATTATTTAAAGTCAATACTTTCAATAGTTTATATTAAAAATCTGATTCAGTAGTATTCATCAAATTTTCCATTTACTCAATCCTTGTTAAGTATGTGCAACAAGTTGAACAAATATCATCAGGGGAAGAAAGTGGGGGGTTAACAGTTTTTAGGCTACGCTTTTTAACTAAAAACGGGGACGGGAAAAACCCGCACCCTTTGTATTTTTGGTCGGGATGAGAAGATTTGAATTTCCGACCTTCCTTAGAAATCTATTATTTATAAACACTTGAGATTTTTAATCGATTTTATTGCGTAGAAAGTGTATCTGCGCCACGAGATTTCCACGATTTTTTTTAAGTGAACTCTGGGGGTATAATACGGAGCAAACTTCAGGTGGATGAACATGAAACTTTTCAATCAGTTGACGATTTTCCTCGTTGTTTTGATTCTAGTCGCCGGAAATGGGATCACTCCTTTCCTAGAAATCGGGGGTGGCGTTCAATGGAGAATGGTTGCTTGGGGTAACCCCGTTCTCATTGAGGGTAATCCAGCCGAGCATGTTGATGAAGCAGATGCAGCCGTTAAACGGTTGGTCAAGAGAACCATGGACTTGGGGGTTATCGTTATACTGAGTCCGGTTTGGATCCCCGCCTTGACGGTCTTTTGTTTGACCATTTTCATTGAGAAAGTCTTGCGTTGGGATTTTGGCCCACTTTTCATAACCGAGCCCCGCTTTTCCATGGGGAGGGAATTTGATATGTATAAAATAAACTTATTCAGAGAACGTGCTCGGCAAAAATATATCCGAGAGTCTGCAGACTTTAAAAAGGAACCCTCCTTCAACTATTTACATCGTGATCCAACCAGTCTGAGTTATACGGGAAGATTTATGAAAAAATTTTATCTCGACGAACTTGGGCAGGTAGTGAATATTCTAACGGGTCAGATGTCTGTTGTGGGTCCGAGGCCCTTGCCTGTGAATTATGAAGTTAATTCTTTTCCTCCAAGACTGATTTTGAAGGCGGGAGTTTTCTGCTTTCCTGCTAACCTGACAAAGAGTAGGGGCGATACCATTCTTAATTACTCAACAGATGAACAGTACCTGGAACAGTATCGAAAAAACTCAGTTTGGGATTTGATTAAGCTGGATTGGTTGATCATTGTGGATGGAATAAGGGCCATCCTTAAAGGTTTTGGCTGAATATTATTCTACTCTTTCACCTCAGACAAACAATGGGCTACGGCCTAAACCGTAACCCATTATTTTAAAAGGTCAAGATGAGAAGATTTGAACTTCTGACTTCTTCGTCCAAAGTAAATTCCCGCCTTTGTAACTCCTTAAATCTCAAATTCAGGGTACTAATGTGCCTATTTTATTTTGGTACTTTCCCCTGAAATACATTCCCATTTCAGTGAACCAGACATTACCTTCCTTGTCTAGCACAAGGTTGCTGGGGTGCGCACCCTTGGTCGGCAATGTGAACAGCTGGATTCCCTTAGAAGTTCCCGGCTCGCCCTCAGTTAAATCTAGCTTACCGATACTATCTTTGTGGTTTGCCACAAACCAGACTAACTGTTTATCATAATCAACTACCAGATCATGAGCCCCTGTTCTTTTTCCTGGGATCTGATAATTAATAACCTTTGGCGGAAATTCCTCGGAAAAATCCAGTCGCGAAATTTTATTTGCGAAAAACTGGGTAAACCAGATGGTGTTGTCTGACGCAAGAAACATCCCGTGCGGAACCGATTTATCTGGGGGAATCAAAATTTCCCCGACTTTACCAGATTCCAATTCCAGAAATCCAATCTTATTCGAAAAAACCCTAGCCCAAAATTTCCCCCCCTGCGTGTACCAGACGTATCCATCGTGAACTACTAAATCATGTGGGTGGCCCTTATTAACCGAGAATTCTCGAATCTCTCCCGTTTTTGGATCAAGCCTACCAATTTTGTTAGCTTCGAACTCTGTAAACCAGATCATCCCGTCTTTCGACTCAAACAAATTATGCGGTTCACTATTGGGGGTGGGAATATCATATTCCTGTATTTTTTTTGAAGCGGGGTCTAACCGTCCGATACGATTACCGCCCATTTCGCTAAACCAGACAGTATCATCACGGGAAACCATGAGGTATTGAGGCTTACTGTTTTTATGGGGGAGTTCATACTCAACTATTCCTTTTGATGTTCCTGGCGCCACCTCGCTTGGCGTTAACTTTCCGATTTTATTTCCGTTGATTTCTGCAAACCAAAGGTTACCTTTTGAATCGAAATCTAACCCTGCCGGACTGCTCTCAGTAGTCGGTGTCGGATATTCGAAAATGGATTCTGCGTATGTCGTGTTAAAGACTAGAATGCTTCCCATCACTAGACTAATCACTATCAAATATTTCGTTGTTTTATACATAAGTGCTCCCTCCACCATTTCTAAGTTGAGGTAAATTGATACAACTCTAAATATAACTCAAATCTCGAAGGAAGAGTTCATAAAAAAGTTTCGCCCGAAGGATACTCGTGGTTTAGGTATCACAAAAGATAATTGGTGGGAGAGAGTAGGTTGCAAACGTGAGAATCTTAAATCAAAAACAGGTACCATAGTGATACTAGATACGGTACCACGAATGATACCTGTGACCATAAAGTACCTTTTACTCCTAGCATCGCAAACGCCACCCATCGAACAGACCCTAACTACTATATTCAAAAAGGACTTAAGGAATTTGAGACCCTGTACCCTACTCAGTACCCTAACGATACTATTCTATAGGTTCCCATACCTACTATGTTTCTAATACTAAGGGTATAATGCGAAAGAAAATTTTAAGAGGAGAGACAACTATGGCTTTAGTCAATTGTCAAGAGGCTCGATCAATGAAACTCCTTAATCCTTTCCTTATTTTTATACAGTTCTTTTTTATCATTTTAATTTTCCGGAGTGAAGTGGGTGCGGTGGATACCCCGACTTGCGTTGTATTACTTCATCCTCTGGAGAGCAAGGTTGACGAAATCAAAGGTCGGGGCGGTATTTGGGGGATGTTCGATCAAAACTATCAGGCGCGTAACCACGCTACGGTGACTCTCAAACTAGATTCCAAAATCATGGCCTTGATTGTCCGCTTGCGTCATTTGTGTGCGACGCAAAATGGGGTGCCTTTTGATGAGATTGCACAGGTGCTTGTCCCCCAACTCAAAGCTAAGGGGGCACAGGTGGTCATGGAAGATCTTATAAATCTCGGGCACATCGAGGAGGAGGCCAAAAAACTGATCGCATATGCCAGATTCGCTGAGAGCAACCTCAATCGTAAGCTGGAATTTGATCGGATAACTAAAACGATTACGGAGTCCCAACCCTTTATCAATCGTCTGGTAGAGTTATCCAAAAAAATCGGTGAGGTAGGGGCTAAAAAATTTATGACCGACTCGAAAGTTCTTATCAGTGATATAGAAAAATTTCTCGCGACCGATCCCTACCTCGAGCTGGCAGATAAAGAAAACTCAGAGATCCCGTCTTCGCGCTACATAACAGGTAATTCAGACGCTATGTGAGAAAAAAATACAAGTTCTACGCCGAAAGAAATAAAGTGAATATAGACCCAAGTAAAAAATTCTTCTCATAGTCGCACTGGTTCTTTATTTCCTTTACAAAATGTTGGGAGGTTAATAATTAGATCAAAGGCAGTTTTGTTAGTGGATTTAAATAAAGGGGGAATCATGATTGATGAAGATGATGACCAAAAAAATGCTCCACCACCGATTAATCGATTTTCAGGGACGATTTCATTTAGTCGAAGGAAGATGCAATCACGGAACCTTGAACAGGTGCGCAGAATGTCGGTTGACAAGCAACCGAAACACCCCAAGAGGAACCCAAGTAAAAAGTCCCGCTTGGAGAATATGTTAAAAAAACGAAGAGGATAATAATGATCGGACGGATACTATTCCTACTTATTCCAATTTTGGGTGCTATTGCTATGTGGTATTTTTATCAAGATGCTTTTTGATATTTTTGAACAATTAGTGGTTTTAAATAAAAGATACTCCTTCTATTAAACATCATAAAAAATGGATAGGTCCTTACACAACCTTTTCTGGTTTTTGATATTTTTAGGATTAACCACCCTTCCTATTATATCCTGTCTCCCTTCGACAAATTCTGATTCTTATAAGGTGTCCCGTGCGAGGATGGTCAAAAACGACATTGAGAATCGTGGAATTCATAATCCTAAAGTATTAGAAGCCATGCTTAAGGTTCCAAGGCACCTGTTTGCCGGGCCTGAAAATTTAGAGGTTGCATATTCAGACTCTGCCCTACCCATTAAAGAGAATCAAACTATATCGCAACCATATATCGTTGCCTTAATGACCACTGCTGCGGAATTGAGTTCAACCGATAAGGTGCTAGAAATAGGAACCGGGTCAGGTTATCAAGCCGCAGTGCTAGGTGGAATAGTTCAGGAAGTTTACAGCATAGAGATCATCGAAACTTTAGCGCGAGAGTCAAGGGAATTGTTAAATGAACTCGGGTACAAAAATATTCACGTGAAACACGGCGATGGGTACCGAGGTTGGAAAGAAGAGGCGCCTTTCGACGCTATCTTAATCACTGCAGCATCCCCAAAAATTCCAGCACCTCTTCTCAACCAACTCAAGACGGGAGGGCGTCTTGTTATGCCACTTGGGAAAAACCATGCGCCTCAGAAACTCATAGTATTGACTAAAACTAAAAACGGTTTGAGGAAACGTGCGGTGACAAATGTTGCATTTGTCCCAATGACTGGGGAAGTAAGAAATATGGAAAATGATTTTATTTCAGATTAAGCCAAAAGTAAGAGAAGTGTTACAGAATGGACGGATTTTAAAAGGCTAGGAAGATTTACCGATGAGTGACTACCCAACTCTGAAACAGATTCAAGAAGCCAAGGAAAAGTTGAGATCCCTAATTGTCGAGACACCGGCGCATCCCTGGCATGATCCTTGGTTGTCGGACCGAATCGGTCACAATACCGAGGTTTTCGTTAAGCTGGAACTACTGCAGGTGACGGGAACATTCAAGCCTCGAGGAGCCTTGAATGTCATGTTCAATTTGGACAAAAGCCAACTCAATCGTGGAGTGACCACTGTCAGCGCTGGCAATCATGCCATTGCCACAGCATATGCCTCAAAGGTTCTCGGAACCACCGCCAAAGTAGTAATGCCCAAAAACGCCAATCCCCTGCGTATGCAGATGGCCCGGGATCTGGGCGCCGAAATCGATTTGGCGGACAATCCTCATAACGCGTTTGCTCGCGTTCAACAAATCGAACGGGAAGAAGGCAGAGCTTTTATACATCCTTTTGAGGGTCCCTTGACTCTACAAGGAACGGGAACGGCCGGACTAGAGTTTTCCAAACAGGTGCCAAAACTGGATGCCATGGTTTTACCCATCGGCGGAGGAGGACTTTGCGGAGGTTTCGCCGCCGCACTCAAACAAATCTGGCCGGAGATCCAAATCTACGGTGTCGAACCAGAAGGAGCAAATTCCATGTACCGGAGTTTTGAGGAAGGGAAAGCTGTTACTCTGGAGCATATCGACACAATTGCCGATAGTCTCGCTCCACCAAAGGCCGAACCCTATACCTTTTCTGTTTGCCGCCGATTTGTGGATGAAATTGTCCTCGTAAGTGACGATCAGTTGAAAGAAGCGATGCGACATCTATTTTTTGGAATGAAGCTTGCCGTTGAACCTGCAGGAGCGGCATCCACCGCAGGTCTCATGGGACCGTTGAAAGAAAAAATCCGGAATCAAAAGGTTGGAATAATCGCCTGCGGGACCAACATTGACATTGATGACTTTCACCACA
>JYMV01016752.1_pt1 | contig 31076 bp, 25 predicted proteins | sample 338911 | NCBI WGS metagenome assembly JYMV01 (sample SAMN03354496, study PRJNA234377) | hydrothermal vent metagenome | biome: Deep sea; feature: Hydrothermal plumes at the Eastern Lau Spreading Center, Western Pacific Ocean; material: Seawater | place: Tonga | collected 2009 | depth 2000 m m
CAATTTTAATAGCAGCAATTATACTCAATTTAGGTTTCAGTTGGGCTTGAAGCGGTATTTTTGACCGACACTCACCCACATCATTAGATCAGGTTGTTTGATTTTCAGGAAAGATTCGGGTTCGCACAAGGAATATTTGGATTTGGCCATAATTTAATAGAAATTAGAGGTCACATGAAGCCTCTTGCATCACTCTTTTTTGCTTTTTTCCTTGTCATTAATTCGGGTCAATCTCAAGACTATGTCCGTTTAATGGATGATCAAAATGCGAACTTCTATGATATTCAAGATGCATTTAATAAACACTGGCAAGGGAAACCTTATGAGAAAGGTAAAGGGTGGAAACAATTTAAGAGATGGGAATATTTTATGGAGCCACGGGTTTACCCAAGTGGGCAATTATTGAACCCGTCCTTAGCCTATGAGGAATATCTGCAATTCAAAAATAAATATGACTCAAAAAAAACCTCGGCAAATAATAAATCTGCCAACTGGACTCCACTTGGACCGACCAGTTGGAATTCTATTAGTTCTAATCCAGGGATAGGACGAATTAATGCGATAACAGTTGACCCCAACAATAGCAACATTATCTACGTTGGAGCACCTTCTGGGGGGTGTTGGAAATCTGTTGATGGTGGTAGTTCTTGGTTACCTATTACAGACGAGTTATCATCAATAGGCGTTTCAGGAATAGCAATTGATCCGAATAACTCAAATACGATATACATAGCCACGGGAGATGGAGATGGAAGTAATACCTACAGTATAGGTGTTATGAAATCCATCGATGGAGGTGCTACATGGAATGCAGCAGGTCTTGACTGGCAAACTAACCAATCCTCAGTAATGCGCAGGATTATAATTGATCCAACGAATTCCAATATCCTATTTGTTGCTACCAGTCAGGGGTTATACAAAACATCAGATGCGGGCGTGAATTGGACACAAGTATTGGGTGGATCCATAAAGGACGTGGAATTCAAGGCGTATAACTCTAATATTGTTCTTACCTGTACATCTAATACGTTCTATAAATCTACGGATGGTGGAGACACTGGCACATTTACTAGCATTACGAATGGGCTCCCAACTACAGGTGTCGGTAGATTTTCAATAGCTGTAACCCCAGCTGACTCGAACTATGTTTACGTACTAGCTTCAAAGTGGAATGGCGGCTTTTTGGGCTTATATCGGTCTATTGATGGTGGATCTACATTTTCTCTCCAAGCAGATTCGCCCAATGTTCTTGGTTATTATAGTACGGGTCTGGATAACGGAGGTCAGGCCTGGTATGATATGGCTTTGGTTGTGTCGCCCACTAACAAAAATGAAGTTTATACAGGAGGAATCAATATTTGGAAATCAACTGATGGGGGAGTGACGTTAACTGCCATCACGCAATTCGTATGGCCTCCCGTAAACTATGAATATGTGCATCCAGATATACATGCGCTTGACTTTTACGGTAGTACTCTATATTGTGGATCAGATGGTGGAATTTTTAAGTCAACGGATAACGGCAATACCTTTACTGACCTCAGTACTGGAATTCAGAACACACAATTTTATAGGCTTGGTGGAAGTGTGAGCAGCTCCGGAACCATTCTGGCAGGATCTCAAGACAATGGAACTATGCTCTTAAATGGTTCGTGGACCCATGTGACACAAGGTGATGGAACAGAATGCATCGTTGATTATTCTGATCCCAACATCATGTATACTTCCTGGCAGAATGGCAACTTATATAAATCGACTGATGGGGGCAACACATTTTATATCAGCTCGGGTAATATTCCAGGATCAGGAGCATGGGTAACACCTTATACGCAAGATCCATTTAACCCCAACACATTATACATGGGGTATGCAGATGTTTGGAAATCTACCAATGGCGGTAATAGTTGGTATGCCATTTCAGCCCTCGGGAATCTATATTATTTAATATCTCTGGTGGTAGCACCGTCAAACAACAATGTGATTTATGCTGCAACCGGAAGTACAATTAATAAAACCACCAATGGGGGAAGTACCTGGAGTGATATCACCTCCGGTTTGCCAACAGCGGCTATGACCTACATAAGTGTACACAATACAAATCCCAATATATTATGGGTTAGTTTCTCTGGTTCTATGGACGGAGAAAAAGTGTACAAATCAGTTGATGGTGGACTAACCTGGACGAATGAATCAGGAAATCTGCCAAATGTTCCCTTGAATTGTATCTTGTATGAATACGGGTCAAACAACGGTATTTATGTTGGCACGGACATGGGTGTGTACTATAAAAATGATGACCTAACCTTGTGGCAGTCATATACGACTGGAATGCCCAACTGCATAGTAAGTGAATTAGAGATTCACTACGGGTCTGGAAAGCTTAGAGCAGCAACTTTTGGTAGAGGTTTATGGGAGACTGATTTGTACACTCCAACAGCACCAGTAGGACAGTTTTATGCTTCTGTCATGGATATTTGTGAAGGCGACTGTGTCCAGTTCTATAATACGTCTTCTGATTTAGGACCGCAATGGCAGTGGTATTTCCCCGGAGGGACACCAAGTACTTCAACAGATTTGAATCCAACCGTATGTTACTCCACAAATGGCAGCTATGACGTGTCACTTATGGTTTCAAATGTTATTGGTAATGATTCTATAGCTCAAACCAACTATATAACTGTTCAACCACTATCCGGCGGTATAATTCCTCCTCTGGTTGAGGGATTTGAAAATAGTTCTTCCATCCCTGTTGATTGGAAAGTAAGAAATGATGATCAGGGTATTACTTGGACCTACGATAGTTCTGTTGGTGGTTTTGGGTTGAGCTCTTTTTCGGTTAGCCTTGATAATTACACTACCGCTTTTGAAGGCCAGAAAGATCAATTGGTGACCCCTTTACTCGACTTCTCATCGCTCAATGATTGGAAAATGACATTTGATGTCGCATACGCTCAGCGCTCTGCCTTGAATCAAGATACATTGGCAATTTATTACTCCGTGGACTGTGAAGAAACAAAAACCTTACTCTGGGAAAAGGCTGGAAGTGATTTAGCTACGGGAATATCCTCATCTTTATATTTTACCCCAAATCCAAATGAATGGAGAAACGACACTGTCGATTTAAATGTCTTATCTGGCTTGGGTTCAGCAGTAATTTTATTTGAAAATAAGTCAGACAATGGTAATGTTCTCTATATAGATAATGTTAATGTACATGAGCTTCTTCCTGTAGGGATATCAGAAAATATACCTAATCATATAACGGCTTACCCGAACCCCTTTGAATATTCTTTCATCATAGAAAGTGATCGTAAGCCAATCTCAAGTGTAGAAGTATATAATTCGGTTGGCCAGTTAGTGTTCGAACAAAAAAGTGGTTCAAAATCAAATAGTGTTTTAGTTGAACTAAAGCATTTGTCGAGCGGGCTATATTTAGTCAAAATTAGACTTGAGAACTCCATTATAACTAAGCGCTTAGTTAAGGGATATTATTGAATCACAGTCCTGGTGCTGATATATGATGAATCAAGGGTGTCACGGTTCGAAGGACCTGTTCTGCCATTTTCGTCTTTTTATGTTTGCCAACGGTTCCGGCTATAAGTAGTGGGGTATAATAGTACACTACTCTTCAGCTGCACCGCATTGTTTGTTTAATACACCAAATTAGGCATTTCCACGCCAACCGCCATTACTTATAGCCATTGTTATGCACTGTAGGGCGCTACGGTTGTATCTGGTGAGCGGTGCATTGTCTATGAAAACGAAATGCAGGGTTTTCGTTAGGGTTCCGGCGATGCAATATTCTTGTATATTTACCTAAAAGAACACTCTTGATTCTGTCTGGGAAAACCTGTAACTTCTTGCTTCCATGTGCGTTGCGCTTGGTGACGGCTGTTCTTTTCATCTGTTTATCTCCTTGTTCATCCTTCCCGCAAACCAGCACCGACACATTAAAGCCTCCCATAATTGTCCTCACCGATACCTGTCCGCCAGAGGCGAATACCGTTATCCCGCCGGCACCAATGCTTACCTTGAATCATACAACTGTGTTGGCAGTAGCTATAAATAGGTATTTTTCGATATCTTTTCAATTTAGCAATGGTGCTATTACCTGTGGTTTGTTTTTTTTGCTATAAATTAGTAAGACGGTAATTTTATTTTTTTGGGTAGATTTAATTTGGGATGTCAATAAAAATCCATTCACTATTTATTATCCGCAAACTATGCTTAACAGTAGGGTTAATTTCCTCTTTGCTTTACGCAGATGTAATAAGTGCCCCTCAAAGGGTTTTGGAATCCGGGCGTGCAGGTAACCCCAAAGTGGTTCAGGTGGGCCAGCCCAAGATAAAAAGTGCAGGGGTTCTTTATAATTTTACCAATTACAGCATTGAAAATGGCCTGCAGTCACAGATCATTGCACAATATGAAGACAGCAGGGGCTATATGTGGTTCGGAACCGGTGACGGAATATATAGATACGATGGAAAGGAATTCGTTAATTTTTCACTCCGTGAAGGCTTGCGTGGTTGGTCTGTATGGACAATTACTGAAGACCGATCAGGAAACCTTTGGTTTGGCACGTTGGGGGGTGGGGTGTATAAATACGACGGGAAATCACTTACCCATTACACTACTGAAGAAGGCCTAAGCGATAATAATATATTTTCTATTTTGGAAGACCTAAATGGCATTTTGTGGTTCGGCACAAAGAATGGGGCAGATAGGTATGACGGGAAACGTGTAGACCACCCATGTAATAATAAAACCTGTAAGCATAATCTGCGAGTTCGGCAACACCTTGAAGAACATAATAGAGAAGTTGCCAAATCCTTCACCCGCTTTACCACAGAGCAAGGCCTGGCCAATAATCATGTCTGGAGCATCACTGCGGACAAAAGGGGCAATCTCTGGTTCGGCACTATTGGAGGCGTATCGCATTATGACGGGAGCTCTTTTACCAGCTTTACCACAGAGCAGGGGCTGTCCAATAATAATGTAAGGAGCATCACAGAAGACAGGGCGGGAAATTTATGGTTTGGTACCCAGGGAGGTGGGGTAAACAGGTACGATGGGAAATCCTTCACCAAATTCACTACAGCTGAAGGTCTAAGTGATAATAATATCTATTCTATTTTGGAAGACCAGGATGGTAATTTGTGGTTCGGCACTAAGCAGGGAGTGAATAAATACGACGGGGAATCTATCACCATCATGACCATCAGGGAAGGATTGAGCAATAATATAGTATATTCTTTGCTGGAGGATCGTACGGGAACGCTATGGTTCGGTACTTATGGCGGTGGGGTGGATAAATACAATGGCGATATGTTTACCTATTTCACCAACAGTGAAGGATTGAGCAATAAATTAGTGGTGTCTATTTCAGAAGACCGTTCTGGTAATCTATGGTTCGGAACACAAGAAGGCGGGATAAATAAATACGATGGAAAATCCTTCACCCATTTCACTACAGATGAAGGACTGAGCAGCAATGAAGTTTGGGCTATTGCAGAGGACCATGCGGGAAATATGTGGTTTGGGACTAAAGGCGGTCTGACTAAATACGATGGAAAATCCTTCACTCATTTCACGACAAGTGAAGGATTGAGCAATAATGCAGTAACGGTCATAACAGAAGATCGGGAGAAAGACATATGGGTGGGTACACAGGGTGGCCTGAATAGATACGATGGTAGTTCTTTTACCCATATCACCACAAAAGATGGTCTTGGCAGTGATGCCATCTTAACTATCCTGGAGGATCAATCAGGGAATTTATGGCTGGGCACCTTTGAAGGTGGTGCAACCAAGTACGATGGAGAATCCTTTGTTCATTTCACCGCCGAAAAAGAATGTACTGAAAATGCTGAAAACTGTGTGAAAGGCTTGCCATTCAATGTAGTGTCCTCCTTACTGGAAGACAATTCAGGAAATATTTGGATGGGTACGTATGGCGGTGGCCTAGGTGTATTAATAAATAACAAAGAAGTAGATAACAGGCAGAAGGGAGGCCAGAACACCATAAATAATTACGAATGGATATATATTAATACTGAGAATGGCTTGAACAGCAACTCTGTTGTTTCCATGATCTTAGACAACGAGGGTAATGTGTGGGCAGGCACCAATAGGGGGATCGCAAAAATAGAGACGGCAGACTATCAGGTAAGATCTTACGGCAAATTAGAAGGCTTCAGAGGCATTGAATGCAATACAAATGCAGCATTCAAAGATAGGGCTGGTAACCTGTGGTTTGGCACGGCCAACCTATTAACCAAATGCAATCCTGAGCTAAATAGGATCAACGATGTGGAACCCCAAACCTATATCACGGGAATAAAACTATTCTTAAAGGAAACAGATTGGTTAGACAACAGGAGAACCCCGATGAGTGATAATGATGCCACAGAATCACAACGCGACATCAGACATGGTAATAAGGAGCCCCCTTCAGAACAATTGGCAAGTATAAAATATGACGGCCTTTCAATGTGGCATCATTTACCGATCAATTTAAGTTTACCCTATGATCAAAACCATATAACCTTTCAGTTTAATGGCATCAGCTTAAAAATTCCGGAGAAAGTCCGCTATACGTGGATATTGGAAGGCTATGACAAGGCATGGTCACCAAGTTCTGAAAAAAGGGAATTTACCTATCCCAATCTACCACCAGGTGAATACACCTTTAAAGTTAAAGCATGCAATGATGAGAATGTCTGGAACCAGCAAGCTTCAACATACAGCTTTGTGGTTATCCCTCCCTTTTGGCAAACTGCGTGGTTTTACGTGCTATGTGCACTGGCAGGAGTTGGGATCATCTACTTATTTATCAACAAGAGCATTATCAGGCATCTTAACGAGGAAGAAAAGAGGATCGTTAAAAATATTCTGGCTCGAATTATCAAAGGCAAAAACGCAATCTTTGTAAAATGCAGCACTGGGATAATCGGAATCAAGCTACATCATATTTTATGGATAAAACCTTGCAAACCTAATTATATTAGCATAAAAACCACTAAAGATGAAATTGAAACGCGTTTAACCCTGGACGCAATAGAAAAAATGCTTCCGGCAAAAGATTTTATTCGTGTTCATAAATCCTATATAATCCGTATTGACAAGATTGCTTCCATCCCTGGTAATTTTCTGCGGTTCACGGATTCAAATGAAGAAATTCCCATCGGAAAGAACTATAAAGAGATCCTTTATAGCCGGCTTGCCTTAATTAATAAAGAAGGGATTCAATTTCATAAAGTCAACTAATGACGACGGTGTTGACTATGCTCAGAAAATAATCAAAGAACAGAAACAACAATAATGGAGGAAGATCCCGTAAAATGAAAAATATTGTATTGATTGTTTTGGTGCTTATTATATGCTTGCCATTGTGTGGTCAAAATTTGGACCTTTCACTCTTGAGCAGGTATGACCACAACCTGCCAGCGGGGGGTGAGGTTGAGATAGTGGCCCCTTATGATTCTGCCAGCCAGCGGCTCTTTGCCAACCTTGAGAGAGACAGGGTAACAATAATTGATCTATCAAACCCATCGAATCCTGATTCAATTGGCAGCATTGACCTAACTCCATATGGTACTCTTGCATTGAATGTAGCGGTGAAAAACAGCCTGGTTGCTGTTGCTGTTCAGGGGACTACCAAACAGGACAGCGGCAGTGTTGTGTTTTTTGACAGTGATGGGGACTATATTAATGATGTAACAGTTGGGCCAGCACCTGGAATGCTTTCCTTTACACCCAGCGGCCGTTACGTTGTAGTAGCCAACGAGGGGGTGCCTACTGATGATTACACCAATGACCCGGAAGGGAGTATAAGCATCATTGATCTTATGAATGGCGCAGCATCACCTGTAGTTGCCCATATTGGTTTTTCGGATTACAATATTGGTTCACCTAAAGATAGCTTATTCCCAACTTCAGTACACGTATATGGGCCGGGAGCCACCCGCGCTCAGGACCTTGAGCCGGAATTTGTTGCAATAAGCAGTGATGGACAGAAGGCATATGTATCTTTACAGGAAAACAATGCAGTAATGCTCATAGATATAGCAATGGGTGCTGTCGACACCATTTTCTTCCTCGGATACAAAGACCATGGCCTTGCCGGGAACGAGCTTGATGCGAGCGACCAGGATGGTGGGGTAAATATTGCACAATGGCCCGTCTACGGGATGTACCAGCCAGATGGTATAGCTTCTTTTTCAAAGGGCGGTGTGGATTATTTTATCACTGCCAATGAAGGAGCAGCAAGGAAATATACAGGCTTTGATGAAGGAGAGAGAGTATCCAACTTATCTCTGGACACAACCGATTTTAACAATATTGGCTCCTTGCAGACCGCTGCTGCCATTGGCCGGTTAAAAGTATCCAAGGCCTTTGGGGACACTGAGAAAGATGGCAATATGGATAGCCTATACTGCTTTGGAGGCAGGTCATTTTCCATTTGGAGTGCTTCGACAGGTGATTTGGTTTATGACAGTGGTGATGAATTTGAGCAGAAAACCGCATTGCTCACTCCAGTTATTTTTAATTCTGCTGGTGTCGCAAACACTTTTGACAGCCGAAGCGATAATAAGGGGCCTGAGCCGGAAGATGTAGTTATTGGCAATGTTAACAACCGGGATTATGCATTTATTGGCCTTGAACAGATAGGAGGGATCATGGTATACGATATTGAAGATCCAGCTGTTCCTGAATTTATCACCTATGAACCAGCCGCAACCGGAGATGTCAGTCCTGAAGCTTCCGTTTTTATAAGTGCCCAGGAGAGTCCCCTTGGCCAGGCTTTGCTGGTTGTATCGCATGAAGCAAGCAGCACTCTGGCCATTTATGCCTTATCAGCAAGTAATTCAATTCCAGAAAATAAAACAGGTAATATTATCATCTACCCCAACCCTACCACAGGTATACTGAACCTTGAAGGAATGGAAGGGAAGCTGGAGGTGTACGACCTCTATGGCTCCCTGATACAAACTTCTGTGAGCAACACCATGGACATCTCACATGCCGCCAGCGGCATCTATTTTCTGAAAGCCACAGATGAGTGGGGTAGGGTAAGCTCACTCAAGGTAATAAAAGAGTAGGGGAACATGAGACAACTCATTCCACTGATATTACTATCCTCTCTTCTCATATTTCTCCAGTGGCCAGGTGCTTTTGAAGGCATCGCTGCTCCTGAGACTTCCGTAAAATCATCTAATGATGCAGAAGTTGACCTTTCTGAAAAAGAGGTTTTTAGGGGCAGGATAGTCAATCGGATTAGCAGACAGACCCTTCCCTTTGCAAAAATTGGAGTACTTCACAGGAATAGGGGTACTTGCGCTGATCATAAAGGCAATTATTCTTTATATCTAAGTGGAATCAAAGATTCTGATACTTTACGTATTTCACAGAATGGGTTCGAGGCCGATACGTTTCTGGTGGAGCAGTTCAGGAATAAGTTTACTACAGGTGTAGCGATCATTTTCCTGAATCCTATATCCCATCCCCCTGTCAACTTAATGGACTACGATGAAGATATGACGAGGAAGGTGATTGGCAATACGTCTATGTCAAAATCCAAGACAACCAATTTCGTCAGTGCTGATTTGGGAACTGAGCTGGGAGTAACGATTCAAATTAAACGGCAGGCCACTTATTTGCGGGACTTGAGCTTTAATGTTGCTCAAAATGATTATGACAGCCTCTTACTGAGGGTTAATTTGTACTATCTGGATAACAGGCTCCCCTATGATGCCATGCTCAATGAAGATATCATCGTAATTGCCCATAACCATTCAGGAAAGGTCTCGGTTAATTTATTGCCCTATAACCTTATTGTTGATGAGGACTTTTTCGTTTCTCTCGAGTGGGTAATGGAACTTGGTGATACAGAAAACCATCATTTACTCTTTTCCGGAGGCTCGAAGAGTGATGGCAATTATTGCCGGCGAGGAAGTCAGGGTGATTGGATTCATTATAAAGGTTGGGGGCCTGCCATTAACATTACTGCAATCTACGAATGAGCCTAAGCACAGAATTCATTACACAGGCCGTGTTCCGTTTGCATGAAGAATCAGTGCCAAGGTTGTTACAGTGTGTAAAGGAGGTTAACGACGAACAGTTATGGTGGCGTCCTAATGAAAACTCCAACAGTATCGGGAACCTTGTGTTGCATGTAACCGGTAATGTTAACCAGTGGATCAACGCTGGTCTCGGGGGCGATGACGATACTCGTGTACGTCAGTCCGAGTTTGACAATCGGGGTGAGATTGGCCGGGTGGAGATGGTGGAATGCATGGATGCTGTTATGAGCAGAGCCAAACAGGTTCTCCATGGATTGCGAGAAAGCGATTTGTTAAAGATTCATAGTGTTCAGGGCTATAAGGAAACGGGCGTGAGTATTGTGCTGCACGTGGTAGAACACTTTTCTTACCACGTAGGTCAAATGACCTATATCGTCAAGTCAGTCAAAGATATTGACACCGGATATTACTCTGGGCGAAACCTGGATGCTACAGAATAGCTGGGATTATCTAGATCCAACCACCATTCTCTTGGTAGAAGTATTTTTTCCGTCTGTAAGCGTGACAATGTATACTCCTGGATTCATATCATTCGCCTTGAATGAAACTACGTTCATTCCTTGTTCGGCATATATGCTTTTTGATATTATCAACGCTCCTATCATATTGTGAACCGTAAGGCTCACTTCAGTATAGTCTGGGGTAGTGAATCTTATCTCAGCGCCAGCATTTGATGGATTTGGATTAACCGGGAACACCTCGAACACAGTGTTTGAAACATGGCTAATTCCTATCACACCACCTTGAATAGCAACAGTTCCGGTTGTTGTACAAGTATCTCCATCAGTAACCACTACTGTATATGTTCCAGGGGCCAGTCCAGTTGCAGTTGAAGTTGTTTGACCATCGCTCCATAAGTAACTAAATGGTGGTGTGCCGCCACTAATACTGACTGTTCCTGTTCCATCAGCCGCACCAGGAGTAGTTTCATCTGTTGAAGATATTGTGGAGGATAAAGTACATCCACCTGTTGTCATAACTTCAAGAGTATATATGATATCCTGAGGAGGAGCATCTGTAGCTCCAACTATTGGTGCATCTACATTCACCACTACAGTCACCGTTACTGTGTAAGTACCAGCAGTGGTAGGTGTTCCCGAAAATTCTATACATCCAGTCGAATTTCCAAGGTAGATACAATTTGTTGGCGAACACCATTCTGCCAAACCTGCTGGCAATCCAGTGACTCCCGTTATCGTCACTGAGTTGATAGTAGCTGTAATAGTACCAATTGGGGCAGGCAAAGTCAATGAAGTGTCCTGAGGTACAACCATAGTCAATGTTTCGGAGTATGCTACGCCAACCCAACCTGTATCAATGCCCTCAGTTGGAGTTGGAAAAAGGCCAGGTATTCCAGCTGTGACAACGGCGGGATCAGGAGTACATTGAGCATATATATTTGAACTTAGACTTACACAGAAAAGTGCAGTAATGACTAATATCTTTTTCATCTTTGTAACTTTATTATTTCAATGCGAAATTAAAAATACAACATAATTTAATAAGATGTAATGGGAGAGTTTACTAACAAGACAGTGTTTATTACAGGAGGAAGCAGAGGTATCGGCCACGCCATTGGATTGAGATTGGCGAAGGAAGGCGCCAATATTGCCATAGCAGCAAAAACCACCGAACCTCATCCGAAATTACCCGGTACTATATATACTGCAGCGGAGGATATGGAAAAAGCAGGGGGTAAGGCGGTCGCACTGATTGTAGACATTAGAGATGAAGAGGCGGTGGACGCCGCCGTTGCCAAAACAGTTGAGACTTTCGGCGGAATTGATATCCTGGTCAACAATGCCAGTGCCATCAGTCTTACTGGAACTGAACAAACGCCAATGAAGCGGTATGACTTGATGCACGATATAAATACCCGTGGGACATTCATGGTATCTCAGAAGTGCATTTCCCATCTTAAAAAAGGTAATAATCCCCACATCCTCAACCTAGCTCCTCCACTGAATTTTGACAGCCGGTGGTTCTCACCTCACGTCGCTTATACCATGGCGAAATATGGAATGAGTTTATGTGTATTGGGAATGGCCGAAGAATTTAGGAAGGATGGAGTAGCGGTGAATGCACTGTGGCCCAGAACGGTCATCTCTACTGCGGCTATTAAAAATCTGCCTGGCGGCGAAGATTTTGCAGATCGTGCAAGGACCCCCAACATCGTAAGCGATGCAGCCTATTACATTCTAAAGCGTGATGCAAAAGAATGCACTGGCAACTACTTTATTGATGATGAAGTATTGAAGGAGGAGGGAATCACGGATTTGTTGTCTTACTCGGTCAATCCAGATGTGCACCCTTTACCAGATTTCTTTATCTAAGGCGGCTTTCTAAGAGTTACTTTGATCTTGCCTTAAAAGACCAGGTCAATTTAAAGCGAGCTACTTCTTCCCCTGATTCGTCTGTGCCAACGCTAAGACAGGTCACTGTTTCTCCTTCTCCCGTTTCTTTAGTTTTAGCGACGGCCTGGAATACGGTGGGTCCATCATTGCAAATAAACGAGATAAGACCTACGGCCTTTTTGCTGAATTCTCCTTCAATGCCTTGAACCAGCATCGCAACAGAAGGTGTTTGGCCGTAAGTAGCAGCCACTCCCAAGGCCCCTGTACTCATTTCTGCAGCCATGGCCAGGCACGCAAAATACATAGACCGAAATGGATTCTTTGTAAGGTATTTATACGGAATAGTAACAACACATTTTTCGGTCGTGAGCTCTCGAACCCTTAATCCAGCCAGATACCCCATTGGTAGATCTTTTAGCAAGAACAATCTGAATTTTAAACTGTTCGTTGCCATTTTCATGAATGACTGTGCAGATTTACTCACTTCCATCGCTTAAATTTTCTTTTACAATACCCGTTTATTGAGAGCGCCAAAGTACTATAAATCAATCAAAATTCACTTTTGGTTGTTGATAAGTCCTTGAACTTAAACCGATCACGGCGTTTCCTTTGTATAGATTTGCCAGAGACAATCGGTAAATTGATAAAGAAAAGAGATATATTATTCGTCTGCTTATTGGGATTTGTAGCGGTGTTTTCTAATTCCAGTGGCGCAGATATAAATGATTATAGAAACCAATTTTACCTGGCTAAGTCCTATCTGGCGAGAGGTGAAACTGAAAAAGCGCTTCCACTTTACAGAGAGTTATATGCTGTCGACTCCACAAACTCCAATATTTCTTATCTCTTAGGTGTTTGTTATACCGAAGAGAAGGTACCGTCGAAGAAGTCAATTTACCATCTGGAAAAAGGCGCATCCAATGTGTCCGTTGATTACGATCCCGGCCTGCACACTGAACAGAGCGCACCAATATTTGCCTGGTACTATCTTACGATTGCCTACAGTCAAAACGGATATTGTGCCGAGGCCATTCAAGCTGCTAAAAACTTCAGGCACCTTTATGGAGAATACAAGAACGATTTTTATACAATTGATGCAATGCGTTGGGTGAAGCGCTGCAATAGTGCCCTTCTGTCAACTGCACCATCGTTAGAGGATGAAACAGTTCCCCTTTCGGAAAGAAAAGTGGTTACCAAGACCATTGAGTACTCAACTAAAACGCCGCTATATGCTGTTCAGGTAGGTGCATTTTCTCGGTTCTCACCAATGTGGAAATTCGATAAGTTAAGCAATGTAGATGCTTTCATGGATCGAGATGGAATGATTCGCTACATAATAGGGCATCTTACCTATGTCTCACAAGCTAACATACTGCTCAAAGCGGTATGGGCCGCTGGCTATGCAGATGCGTTTATTGTGGATATCAATTCAACGAGGGGAGGCCGGGAGGATCAGTACACCGAGGCCATTGTCAGTGTGGACGATGTATCATTTAAAGCCAAGATCTCGGGCAAAGTTGATTACCGGGTACAGGTAGGTGCATTTAGGGAAACTATACCCGAAGCCCTGGTCCAATTGTACCTCAGCCTGGAAGGGATCAAAGAGAATGTATCAAACGGGCTTACCTCCTTGACTGTAGGTTCTTATGGTGATTATGAGGCAGCCGCTTATCAACGAAGGATGCTTGAGAACATGGGAATCTACGGAGCTTTCGTGGTTGCCTACAATTATTCCAGAAAAATACCACTTGATGAAGCCAATCACTATGTTCGGGGCAGCGAAATACCAGGGTTGGATTGAGGACTGTGTGCCAAGTTCAACTATGCAGTCCAGGGTAAAACGGTGCATGGTAGATATTGGTAATTTTTATCTTGGATTCTAAGTTTTGCTGAGTTACTTTTGCCGCCGTGGTTTTTAAGTCCGTTGTTGTGGGCTTGAAATAATAGGGAATCCGGTGAAAGTCCGGAGCATTTCCCGATGCTGTAATCTCATTAAGAGTTTCAACATCTTTGGCCACTGTCCCGGCACAGTGCGGGGTGGGAAGGCGTTGAAGCGGAGTAAGCCAGAAGACCTGCCACTTGTGCTCTCTTGAGAAGAGCATTTTTAGTATTCAATGCTTTCGGGTAAAAGGCTTAGAGTGGGTCTTACAATTTAACACGATCCTTCTTTCATTTTATTCTGTTAGTTAGTTTCTTAAAATAACTCAATAAAGCTATGAGACGACAACTACTTGCACTGGTCTGCACGGGGATAATTTCTTTATCATCTATTGCGCAGGTAAACTATGTGCATCAGGTCATTTATCTGAATGAAGGGCAATATGACTATTTGAATCAAGTACAGATAAGTCCGGTTACCTTAGGCAGCTATGATGTGCTTGCTGACAACTATACTGAATTTGAACAGATAGGTGGGGCTAAGTTTGGAACGGATGTACTGATTGATGGGGACTTTATCTATGTTGCTGCTGATTCACTTATGCTGAAGTACGACAAGAATACATTGGCCCTGGATGGCTCTGTAATAGTTGAAGGTATTCGCAAGATGGCTATATGGAACAACGAGATTCTTGTTACGATCGGTGAATCAGTAGCACACAATGCTTATTTCAGGGCATTTGACAAGAATACATTGGCATTTATTTATGAACTGGATACACTGAACGGGCCTTCGTATTCAACTGAGGGAATAGTCGTATTGAATGACACCGCCTATATCACGGTAAGCAATGCTTTCGAGTGGGGCAATACGAAAGGCTATATTGGTTTAGTTGATTTGAATAATCAGACTTACATGGATGAAGTAGATATCAGTCCTGATGGTTTGAACCCTGACAACCTTATGATTAGTGGCACCACGTTGTATACACTGAATAACAAGGATTGGACAAACAGCTCAATCACCCAGTTCAACTGCCTTGACAGAACGTTCCTGACTACAAATTTGTCCGCGCCCTCTGGGTGTGGAGCATCTGTTTTTGCGGATAATAATATCTTTTATCACAGATATGATTATGACATAAATTGGACAGACACCAACGCAACTTTGAACTTGTTCAATATTACGGATCAGAGTATCGATACTATTTATCCAAATCTGAAAAATGTCTATGGTATGGCAGACGACCCAATCAATGGTCAAATCTACCTTACAACAACAGACTTCTTCTCGTCCGGGATGGCTTATACGATGGACTACACTGGAACTCTAACTGATTCGTTTGCGGTTGGTATTTCACCAGGTAATATTGCTTTAGATGTTCGGGATTTGGTCGGCGTCAACGAAGTTATGGGAGAAGGGCAATTTTCCGTTCACCCCAACCCATCTTCTTCAGTGTTGTATATTGAGGCGGAAGATGGTTCTGAAGCATATTCGCTGAGGATAACTGATATTGATGGAAGACGGGTGTATAGTGATGTCACAAATCACTCGGCCAGGAGGGCTGTTGATATTGAAAACTGGCCCGCTGGCGTATATATGATATACATTGACGCTATCAAAGGAAGGTCGAGTTATAAGATCGTAAAATACTAATTCCAATGTCCTCCCGGCATAAAGCAGGTGTGACTTCATACAAATGATATGCAGAATATTATTAACCCACGTTTCGGAACCTTAATAATTATTGTATTGGTAGCGGCTTTCAGTAGATTGATACCGCATATCCCAAACGTTACCCCAATTGCAGCAATGGCTCTTTTTGGAGGCGCGTATTTCGCAAATAAAAAAATGGCATTCATTGTTCCTCTTGTTGCCATGTTATTGAGTGATGTTGCGCTACGCCTCATTGCAGGCTATGAGCTGTTCACCTCAATGAGAGTGGTTCTCTACGGAACCTTCGCGTTAATAACACTGATCGGTTTACAATTGCGTGGCAGGTTCAGCGGCCCAAAAACACTTGTTGCTTCTCTGCTGGCTTCTGTGTTGTTCTTCGCTGCATCCAATTTTGCGGTCTGGGCGTTGGGCCAGGGAATGGTATTTCCAATAACTGCTAAAGGCCTGCTGGCTTGTTATGAAGTGGCGATCCCGTTCTTTAGAAATACGGTATTGGGGGATCTCATGTTCGTGACCATCTTATTTGGTGGATTTGAACTGGCGCAATACAAGTTTCCTGCTCTGTCAAAAGTGGATGCATAAACCAGGTAACTGTCTCCCGGCTTTGGTATTGCGACCTTATCAGTAGCTAACAATCAAGATGAAAGTACTGGTAGTTTGTACTGGAAACTCCTGTCGGAGCCAGATGGCTGAGGCTTGGTTCAATGAACGCGATGGGGTAGAGGCCAAGAGCGCCGGAACACATCCGGAAACAGTAAATCGCAATGCCGTAGCAGCAATGAGTGAGGTGGGCATAGACATTGGCCACAAAGACTCAAATCACCTAGATGATTATATAGACGAAGAATTTGATTACGTCATTACGGTTTGTGATCACGCTGAGCATAATTGTCCGGTATTTGCTGGTGCAGGACAACACATGCATCATTCATTTGAAGATCCCGCCAAATTTGAAGGGGCAGAAGAAGAAACCCTAAACAAATTCAGGGTTATACGGGATGAGATCCAGGTGTATGTGAATGACTTTGTAAAACGGAATATGTAAATTAGTGATCAACCGGAACAACCTGCGATGAAAATAATAGCTGCTTCTTTTCTTATCTTCACCTATCTCCTGGCCGCTAATGCAAGTATGGCCCAGGACTCGATAGTGGTTGATTCGGTGATACAAACCTCGTTTTGCGCAGGTGGAACAGTTGTTATTCCGTATAGCCTGCCCAATGGAGACTTTAATTTTGGAAATGTATTTACTGCTCAGCTATCGGGCGATATAGACCCAGGGTGCCTTCTTAACAATTTCGGAAATCCCTTGGACATTGGGCTCTTGCCTTATTGGAGCAGCGGCTTTATGCTCGCTCAAATTCCGGATAGCATTACCCTCGGTATTTATCGACTTCGAATCATCTCCAGCGACCCACCAGACACGAGTAATATCAGCCCCAATTGTGTATGGATCACTAATCTCCCGACAATAATTTTCACTATTTCTGGCAATCCATCAGATGATACTCTCTGCCAGGGAGATTCTGTAGAGTTATCAGTTCTGCCTTTGCCTATATCCTATGAATGGTCAACAGGTGAGACAACTTCAACTATTTGGGTGAGCAACTCAGGATCATACACGGTGACAGGGAGAGATACGCTGGGCTGTGAAACAACTTCTGATCCGTATACAGTTGAATTCGAGAATTGTGTAGGACTGGATGACCAGGAACTACAATCGACTGGTCTTAAGGCCCATCCTGTACCATCGACTGATCGCATTGATATTTCATTTAGCGCTGAGGAAGGAGGGGGTACTGAACTCTATGTGTATAATCTGCTGGGTGAATTGCTCCTTACAGATCACTTAATCACTACTGCAGGCACTAATCACCTTTCATTGGATATTGTATTTCTGCCCAATGGTGTATACGTATTAAGAGTTGGAACTGGAACGGCTTTCGAAACCACAAAGTTTGTAAAGCGTTGACCTGACGGTTGGCCGGATTAACGTATGAAATCCAGGGACATTTGGGAAGAATTCCCTCGATTGTCGGTCACTACGATCTTGAATGTGTGGCTTCCCCGTTTTCCATCGGCACTGGACAACTCAGGAGCATACTTGCCCAGATCTGAAAACGAGAAAACAAGGGCAGACTTCTTCGGTTCGTATTCCATTAGAATCCACTTGCCATCGATGTACGCATTGTAGGTATTGATCCCCGAGAGTTTGTCATATATTGAAACGGTGATATTGCTGGCTTTTGACATGTTCTTCCTCTCGTAAATATTCAGTCCCCTGATCCTTGGGGCAATGGTATCTAAAAGCACAGTGAATGCTCCAAAGTATTTGGAAGTTGTTTTTATAAAATCTCCCTCATAGCCACCCCCTTCATAATAAGTACGTCCGTTGTTTTTAATTCTTGCAACCATTGCTTTGCCCTTTAACCTGTTGGGGATCTTATCCGTTCTTATGGCTATACTATATAGTTTGTGCACAGGAGTATATACGTTGTGAATGTGGTGTGTAGGCGCTACGGCACCTAACAAAGTGTCAGTTACTTTATATTCAAAATTCACATCTTCATAAAGCAGCCCCTCGTCCAGGAATATGCGTACATCGTCATTCTTAAAAGAGTTAGCGAACTGCCAGTGAAATTTCTTGACAAAATTCACAGATAGCACTTCTTCTGGAAGTTTGGGTAAAAGGCCCATACTAGCTGGCACATTGGGTTCTGACCCACCTGAGTTTTTAACTTGTTTATTGACCAATCCAGTATCCGCAGGCAAGAGGACGGTTTCCTCCTTGGTTGGGCCTATTTTCCTTACCATATCACCTTCTCTTTTGGCTGCCGTATATAGGTGTCCTTGCACAGGAATTGTTAAGGTTGAAGTATTGCCATAAGAGTCTTTGATGATGTACTTCATTTCATGGATGTTCAAATCGTTAATTGCTATCACACCTCTATTCAATGTTTCCTTATATATGCTCAGTCGGTTGTTAGGGGCGATGAAGCTCTTTTGAAGATGCTTGCCTTCGTTTTTGAACTCTCCATAGTCGACATGGCTGCTGATGTATCTGTTTTCATGAAAGCCATAGGTCTCCATCTCATGGTAATAAACGCGCTCACCATCTTTTTGCAGTTCGATTGAAAAGATTCCACATTTATTGTGCGAATAATTGAGGAAATCATAAACCTCTACTGAAAATCCTATGTCACCTTGTAGCTTAAGGGGATTGCTGGCTGATGTACGGTAGTTACCGGAAGATCCAGATATTTTCAAATATCTCGGAGAATGAAGATTGGATACATGGCTTTCATCACTCAGTGGATAAACCCTCACTGACCTAATCACTGGTTTAATTGAATCCATGATGGCAAAGCCGAACAAAAGGGGATTCAGCACGTATCCGGTGATTGCATTGCGTATTTCAAAATGGAGGTGCGGTCCTCCAGATCCTCCGGTGTTGCCTCCTAATGCAACCACTTCACCCTTTTCAATCTTCAATTCACTGGGCAAAGGAAATTTCTCGACTGGATATGACTCTTTATTGTACTGGTACTTTTTAATGTACTCTTCTATCTTATCGCTATATCGTTTTAGATGAGCATATACTGTTATGTATCCATTAGGATGAGTTATATACAAGGTCTTGCCATATCCCCATGGCGATACCTTAATGCGGGATATATATCCTTCAGCAGCGGCGTAGATCTTCTTGCCCTCTACAGATTCGGTTTTCATGTCCAGCCCCCCATGAAAGTGGTTAGGGCGAATCTCTCCAAAGTTGCCCGAAAGCCTGATAGGAATATCCAGGGGTGACCTAAAATAGTCCTTAGGGTGATGGGTTTGTGAGAATGTAGCTACCGCAATACCAGTTAGTATGAGGACAAGGGTTACAGTCACTATGTGTCGCCTTCCCGTATTCATTTTTGCAAATGTATTCTAATATAATACGCTCTAACCTGACAGATATTATAGATATCCACAAAGAACAGTGGACAATTATGTCTTTAATAAATTTGGTAAAGTAAGATGGGATGCTAAATTTGTATGATACAAGAGCAATTATGGTAACCCCTTCGATACCTGTACGTATAGAAAGGATACAGTCAAAAGTGAAGAAGGTAATAGAGCTTCACAAAAAGGCCAGGGATGAGAATTACAAGCTCCAGATGGAGAAGGAGCAGTTGCTGAAAACCCTGAAGGATGGTAAGGCTAAAATTGAAGACCTGGAGGAGCAAAACAAAAGAATTAAGTTGGCACGATCACTTCAGGAATCAGGAGAGACGTCACTGGATGTAAAGTTGAAGATCAACGAAATGGTAAGGGAAATTGATAAGTGTATAGCATATTTAAATAAGTAAAATACCGTGGGAAACTTGTCTATAAAACTTACCATTGCCAATAGAGTATATCCGCTCTCCATCAAGCGAAGCGATGAGGAAAATGTGCGAAAGGCGACCAAACTCATTGAAAACAGTATTAAAGATTACGAAGAAAACTATTCAGTGCGCGACAAACAAGACTTACTCGCCATGTGCGCCTTGCAATTCGCAAATCAGGTAGTTTCTGACGAAGGAAAATTTGTGCTTGACGATAACAGTGTAGAGGAGAAACTGGTGGAATTGGAGCAGGAGATAGCTGAGTATCTGGAGAGCAAGTAGTGTTCTTTATATATTGTATTACCTTTATTGTGGTAAAAGTTTACCCGCATAGCCTTGAGCGATTTTAAAAACTCAACACTATAAACACAGGAGTCTTAAAGCTCAGGAGTCCTAGGGAAGGCCACCATCTCCGCACTTTGTGCAGAGGTCTCTGCATTATGTGCGGGGCAGTGGAACCCCGAATACTCTGGCCGACTCCGCCCATACGTTTGCATGGGGTTTTTAAAAAGTCTTGGGGCTTATGCGGGTTTTTTGTGTGCAAAAACCGTCTGAAACACATTTATTTAATTCTTAGCTTTGCCAAATATTTTACAATTTTCTTAAAATGAATGCTCCCGCAACATACTCTGATGAGATTGATTTCCGAAAGGTGCTAAAAGAACTCTTGATTCATAGAAAGCGGATTGTCCGCGGTGTAGTCCTATGTACCATTGCCGCTATAATAATCTCATTACTCATACCAAGATCCTATCAAAGTACTGGCTTCTTTAAATTTAGATCCGTTCACATTCCTGCCTATAAGAGCTACACCAGTGTCTTTGAAGATGTGAACATGTTAAGTGATTTTATTTCAAAGTACCATGAGGATACGACCTGGCAGGTAAACCCTTCTATATTTGAAGACTCTTTTGAACCAGTATATGGATTTGGCAAGAATCGCAAAAACCTGATGAAAGACAATAAAGTGCTGGGCATTACAATAACTAGTGTCGCTTCTTCACCTGAGGAAGCACAAAAGAGAGTGGAAACTCTTGGAAGTTATCTGGAAACATGTCTAGTGAACCGGGAAATCTGGAAGTATTATGGAGGAATGTATTCCAGATTAGAAGCCGATATTATTAATGCTAAAGCATCGATGATAGAGCATGAAATATCTGTTGAAGTTTTAAATAAAAAGGTAGATCTGATCAATAATAGTTTGTTACATTATGACCCAATAACAAATTATGAAAGGCAAGTGGTTAAGCTTGACGAGACAACAGAAAAATATCTTCCCCCTCATCAGCAGTTAATAGCGACGAGAGTTTCTCTCAATAATGAAAGCGTATACATGGAACAACTTGAGAGGAAAATGTCTATAGATGATCTATTGCTGCGGTATGTTAAAGGGATCGAAGGTTATCTTGAAAATAAAAGCGAGTTTCTAATAGAAAAAGATCTGCTGAATAGCTTTATAGCAAAGCTTAATTTCTTCTTTGAAGAAAATAGAGAGGATGAAAACGTGCGAGCAGCCAGATTTCGAATAGAAGCCAAGCATCAGTCGTTTATATTGCTCAAAGATGAGCAATACAAATTTATTTCTGGCCCGTTACTTCCTGCCAAGCCTGAGAAACCGATGAAGTTACTAATCGTATTGGTGGTATTTTTTGCCTCTTTGGTGGGCTTTGTCACGTACAGTGTCTTCCTCTCCTGGTGGACCAGAACAGACTAGGAAGGAGAATTCTGGCCTTTCTTTCCGCCTAATCGATACACTATCACCTCGATGAATATTCTAAATAAGAAGTAAGTATTGGTTGTAAATACCGCCTGAATAGTCGTACGGGTTCTTTTGCTAATCGATAGAGCCATTCAAGAGACAAACGTTGCATCTAAGCGGGAGTCCTACTTACTGTTTCGGCATATACCGGAAATGCCCCTCCAGGACCCAACAGTACCGCATTGATTTTAGACGAGTGTTCTGCCATCCATAGCTCTTGCTTAGGTCATCCTAATGCTACCATAACAAGGTTTGCTCCTGATGAATTAATCGCTTGTATATGCTTCCCACTGGCCTCGTTCAAATCCTCCTCGAATGGTGGAGATAGTATTCCGGCCACTTTGAGTTTAGGGAGTTCGGTATTTATTTCAAACCTCAAAATCATAATTTATCTTTTTTAACTTTGTTGCTAAATCAAAATTTGCATTAAACATCTATATATGCAACGTGTTGATATTTTTGGCATTTTATTCGCTGTAACTGATTATGAAAACGCTTCAGAAGTTATTGTTGAAAATGCACGCCAGAACAAAAGTTTTGGAGTATCCGCTCTAGCCGTTCATGGCCTGATAACTTCTTATACGGATAATGATATAGGTGATCTCGTTAAAACCATTGACCTGATAGTTCCGGATGGTCAACCCATCCGCTGGGCTATGAATGTCTATCACAAAGTTGGGATGAAAGATCGTGTATCCGGTCCGACCCTCACGCTTCATGTATTGAAAAAAGCATCAAAGTTAGGATTGAAACTTTACTTATATGGTAGTACCTCAGATACTCTGGAAAAGTACTCCAACTTCATCACCAAAAATTATCACGGAATTAAGATTGTAGGTCTACATGTAGACCGATTCAGGGAAGCCACTCCGAAAGAAGATTTAGCTGATATTGAAAAAATCAACCAATCCGAAGCTCAGATTGTACTGGTTGGCAGAGGGTGTCCTAGACAAGAAAAATGGGTAGCTCTGCATCAGGACAAAATTCCAGCTGTGCTAATGGCCGTCGGTGCTGCATTCGATTTCCATAGTGGTAAGCTTAAACATGCGCCAATTTGGATGCAAAACTCTGGTTTAGAATGGTTATTTAGGCTTGCTCAGGAACCGCGCAGGTTATTTAAAAGATACTTTACAACGAATTCGTATTTCATGTACCTTTTCATAAAACATTATTTTAATAAAAAATACAGGACAATATGAAAAAAATGATCGTAACCGGGTCCAGCGGTTTAATTGGCAGTGAGGTAGTTACTTTTTTTGCAAATGAAGGCTGGGAAATTTATGGTATAGATAACAACATGCGGGAGGATTTTTTTGGAGAGCAGGGCAGCACCCGTTCGAACCAAGAGCGTTTAAGTCAAACGCACGATCATTTCACCCATTACGAATTAGATATCCGTGATAGAAAGGGTGTGATAGCGGCTGTTGCTGAATTAAACCCAGATGCGATTGTACATACAGCTGCACAGCCGAGCCATGATCTTGCAGCCTTACGTCCGTTTGATGATTTTGATGTAAATGCGGTAGGTACTTTCAATCTGTTAGAGGCCAACCGTTTGAACAATCCGGAAACACCCTTTGTACATATGTCAACCAACAAAGTATACGGAGATGCGCCCAACGAGTTGAGCTTGAAAGAACTAGATATGCGGTATGATTATGCAGATCCTGAATACTATAGCGGCATCAAAGAAAATTTCCGAATCGACCAGTCGAAACACTCTCTTTTTGGGTCTTCCAAATTATCGGCCGATATTGCCGTTCAAGAATATGGTCGCTATTTCAATATGCCGACCTGTTGTCTGAGGGGCGGTTGCCTAACTGGTCCTAATCACAGCGGAGTGGAGCTTCACGGTTTTTTGAGTTACCTTGTGAAATGTAACGTTATCGGTCGCCAATACAATATCTTTGGTTACAAAGGCAAGCAGGTGAGAGACAACATCCATTCGGTGGATGTAGCCATTTTTATCAACGAATTCCTCAAAGCGCCTCGTGCTGCTGAAGTATATAACATTGGTGGCGGGAGAGACAACTCATGTTCTATTCATGAAGCGTTTGACATAATATCTTCCATTTCCGGAAAGGAAATGAAGTTTAAGTATGTGGACAAAAACCGTGATGGAGACCACATCTGCTATATCTCCAACCTCTCGAAAATGAAAACTCATTATCCTAACTGGAATATCACCAAGTCCCTGAAAATGATTTTCGAAGAGATCTACACATCCTGGGATAAAAAGCAGAAAGAGTTGGTATAATATATTTGACAATGTGACCTACAGAGTAATTCCATTATAGCAAGTACCGCAAGATTCCACGGTTTGAGGTAACAAATTACAAGACTTTTGTATGATTTAATTATTTTACATGGTCACTCCTTATGAAAATGTTATTTCAATGTTAGTTTTATGAAAAAGGAACTTATAAATAATGTCCAAAAGGTGCTTTTTGCATTTCCTTTTTCAACTTTATCATCTTCTTTAATTCTATCTGGTAGCGGCTAAAAGTGCATCGATTTGAGGTGAGTTTTCACCATGAGTATTGGCTATGGATATGATATCATTTAAAACGTCCTTGTAAGAGCCTAGAGTAATGTTAAGCGATATGATCTTAGCAGAATTTATCTGGCTATTAATGCAGATTCAAATACCTTTTTCATCTCCTGTTCAAACGTTGCCGAGGTGTAAAGCTCCTTAAATTTTATTCTTCCCGCTGCTCCCAATTTGTCTCTTAAGCCCCTGTCTTTTGCAAGAATCTCCATCTTTTCCGCCAGTGACTCTACATCTTTTTGAACAACTAGAAATCCAGTGTTCCCATTATCAACAATCTCCGGAATTGCTCCCTCCATCGTGGAAATAACAGGTAAGCCTGATTGCATCGCTTCCAGTACCACTCCGGGAAAAGCTTCGAACCAGGTAGGAAATACGAATACATCGCTATCTAAAAACTTTTGAAACTTATCATCGCCGTATACAGGGCCAGTAATCTCTACAATTCCTTCAAGCCCGCTGTCTATTATATACTGTTCGAGATATGAAATCTTAACATCATATTCAGGACCGGTGACCTTCCCCCGGCACTCTAACCCCTTGTCATGCAATATCTTTAGGGCATCTATAAATTCAAAAATTCCTTTTGAACGAGTTAGATTGGACAAGAAGAGAAACACTGGAACTGAGTTCTCTTTCTTATTGTGAATAGCCTCATCTGTTACAACCATATCTATTCCATTAGCAACTATCTCCGGTTGCTCCTGATAAACGGTTTCAATATCCGTTGCCAGATATTCAGAAAGGCAGACAATAGTCGTTGATGATAATGCACTTTTGAAGAGTTTTAGTTTTAAGCTACTCTTCGCTACCTGTTCCTTTACACCCTGCGTTCTTAAATGCAGTACAAGTGGGACGCCAAACAATTTTGCTATTCGCACAAAGAACCAATCGCGATATAAGGCAATTCCCCTCATCGCGAAATTGTAATATATCAAATTGGGCTTTTTAGCTAGCAGCTTGAAAAATAAGCGGACTGAAAACCCGATCATCTTCATAAGCTTGAGAATGGAAAATGCACCTACATCCTTGACACTTTTGGCAAAGTCTAATCTCATGACCTTGATGTCAAACGAGTTGTGCAATAGTATGCTTTTCGCTAGAAACTCATTTCTTAAGGCGGCACCGTGTACTGGGGGAGGCAGTTGAACAAGAAAGAGTATGGATCTTTTCTCCAATTTATTGCTCTTTATCGGTAAAGGCCAGATTTGAAAGCTCACGCTGACGTGGTAATGTCATTTCCATAAGCTTCATTACTATAATGAATACAAGAATCTCCGTATTTTCAATCAAATTGTTGGTCAAGAGTAAAAGAATAACAAATAACCCGGCGACAATTAAAAATTCCCGATTCACCAAAAACCCCCTTCTTTCAACCGCATTAGTGGAAAACTCTGCTGCACTGTGTAGGCCCTTTAAAACGTGTCTAAATTTGCGGATGCTAATGATAAGGAGTATCAAAGAAAAAAGAAATCCGTATTCAGCAAGAAAAGCCAGCACTGAGGAAAAGGGCTGATTACGGGTGCCATCATTGAATTGGATAGAAAGAATACTTGAATTCCATAGCGAATAGGCATATTCAGCCGCATATTCAGGTTCATTGGCACCCACAATATTCACCAGCAGATTATTACTGTAATCGCCATTTAGCAAGAAGGAGGTTCTGCTATTAAAAGTGCCTGGTCCTGTGCCGAATAGGAACAACTTGGCATCACTGGCAAATACGGTGGCGTAGTTATAAAACAAGGTAAGCTTTCGAGGCATTTCCGTCTCGGTTGAAAAGTCCTGATCACTGACCATAATAGCCGTATTTTCAAGGGTATTATAGTTATAGGTGAAGGTTTTACTGGATGTTAGAAATAGGACGACCAATATGATAAAGACAAGTGAGCCAAATTTCAGTGTGTTGCCAATGCTAAATTGGAAGAAGAAATAGTACAATAAAAATGAAGCGAGCAAGAGTACCAAAGCCAATCCAAAAAATGACATTACAAATGAACACAGAAAAAAGAGCATAAGGAATAGCAGGCCCCATCTGGGATTGTGCTTAAATCGTATAAAATAGTTGATGAATAATAGACCGTTGATGATACCCAAACCGTGAGCTCCTGTACCATGTGTACCGTATAGGCCAGTAAATGAATCATCGTATCTGAGTATAATAAACTGAACGACTCCAATTAAGTTATTGAAGGTCATAATAATAGTGAGGTATTTGATAAACCTCTTATGCAATGACTTTTCTTCAATTTCTCTTCTTGCGTGCGAATAACGAGATAAAAACAGAAAGAGAACCGGGTAAATAATATATATGGAGAGTACCGTGTTGAACATCAACGGTTGTTCATTGAATACAAATGCTAAAGGAAGTAAAACAAGGCTGAAAAAAAAGAGCACCGTAAATCCAACGGACAGGCGAAAGTTGAATATATAACAAAATACTATTACAAAGAGTGGATATATAATGACCAGGCCTACACGAAAGATTGTAACGAGTATTACCGCTGTGCAAATAAGGCCAAGTTGTATCAATTGAGGCCAACCTATTACTTGCTTCGAAGAACTTCTCAAACTCATCACCCGGTGCTTGAAAGGTAAATATTATTCATCTTGGTTAATCTCAATGTATCCTAAAGCATTATAATCTATTTATAAATCAAACTTCTGCTTAATGGTTTTGAAGTAGGAAAGACTCATAGCATACATCGCAACTCCAGCTAATATTGCAATCAAGATTCTTATCATTAACTCGAGATCAAAGAATACGCTAAGGCAAACTGCACCAAGTGCACTTACGAACGTTATTAAGAACGCCGGTTTGGAGTACCCAATGTAGTAGAGCTTTTCGGTAATGATCCAAGATAATACAAAAAGTGTAAAAGATGAACAAAGCAGGCTGATCGGAACACCTGACAAGCCATACTTTGGTACCAGTATCAAAAGCAGACCTATATTCACGGCCAGGCTCACAAAAATAATTATTGAGTTGTAGTGTGTCTTTTTCGTAATTACAGGGCCTATCAGAACTATTTGCACAAGTGAATTGATAGCAAGTGCCAGGAAAAGGATCGGCAAGATATAGATTCCTTCGTTATACTCCTCAGAAGCAAAAAGATGAAACAGTTCATTTGAAAAGAGGGCTAGAATTATCACAAGAGTGAAGACCCCCGTAACTGCGAAGTTGAAGACGGTTTTAATTACCTCCTTGTGGTTTTCCTGTTCTAAACTTTGATAGAGAAATGGACCCCATGCCATCTTTCCAGCGTCCTCAAGAATTCTGAACAAGCAAGCAATTCTAAATGCAACGGTAAAGAACCCGATTTCAGCGAGGGATAAATAACTAAGCATAATAAATCTATTGAGATAAATATTGGCCCAACTTGCTACCATGCCCGGTACTATAGGCAGGCTGAATTGAAAGTACCGAACCACCACCTTTTTTTTCCAAAACATTCCAATTATTCCAGTATGGAGACAATAAAGGAACATGACCACTGCTGCGACTCCAAATCCAGTCAATTGCCCATAAAACACGCCAACCACTCCCACATCCATGACCACCACATAAGCTATTGAGGACCCCAGAGTGAGCGTAATTTGAATCAAACTGAATAGACCGTAGAGTATCGGCTTCTTTACATATCGCATGACCGACGTCAGAAATGCGTAAATATTTGATGCGGGAAGAATTGCCGCTGCTACAACGAACAATTCGCCGTAATCCTCACTGCCAAATAAGGTACTTGAGAGTGATGTGTTTACGGAAAGGAGAAGAACTACGATTACAGTTGTAGACATTATCACGGTCCAGAACGCTGTAGAAATATTGATCCGGTTCTCTTTCTCGTCTTCTACTTCGTAGAAATACCGCCCTATTGCTGATTCCATTTGCAACATACTCATTATGCTGAGAAACATAAGCACACTGGTTACAATATCCACTATACCATATTCTTCTGGAGTAAAATAGCGCGTGAAGATTGGAAGCAATAGTATCATTAAGGACTTGCTCAGTCCCCCGGCTATACCATAAATAATTACATCCTTAACTAGCCCCTTAAGCATGATACTTGATTAGCATGTATCCGGAAAAGATAGATTTTCCCAAAGATGAATATTGGGTAGGAGTCAATGGAATTATTCATAAACATATCTTATACAACCCTAATTCATTATAATCGGCAATGTGCTCAAAAATGCCATCTTTTTCAAACATGGCGTCATCAGGTGACAAGTCCCCTTTATCCAATACGAAATAGTCAATTTTGAATTCTTCTGCGACAGGAACGATTTTGTCGGATTTTAAGTATTGATCGCCCTTATAGAGTTCTGTGAAATGAAATGACCCAATTTGGGCGGAGTAGGGCCAACCAAAGAACACCTTCCTCTTTTCGGAGATCATAAGCTTGGAGACCTGGTTGTTATTGCTGAGAATTCGAACAGTGGCGGGCTCATTTTGCTCGAAATAATCTTCAAGCTGCAGAATATCATCAAAAAAACCGGGTTGTGATTTTTCTCTGAGCCGGAGCCGAATGCCAATTAGCTGAACAATAGTCAGCAGAACGCAAAAACCTAGTATGTACAATACCAATTCCGGGAATACCACAAACCATAGATGGCCAATTAATGCAAGTAGTCCTATGGCAAATTCTGCATAACGCTCCGGCTCTCCAAGAAAACGCGTTACCCTAAATGAAGTAATAATAAATGCGCCAAAGCAAAGTAATATGGGCAACATCACCGGTGTGATCCATCCTGTAAAGTTTCCATGCACATCATCATGAAGCAATGCCAATGCTACTATGGGGAAATAAAAAGGGAGACCGATTAATACTGCTATTGCAGGATTGTCATAGATGTACATGAGTCCTTTAGCTATTCTTCCCTTATGCCTAAACTTGTTAAAAGCAATCTTCCAAAAATCCCAGATAAAATCACGCCATACACTATAACGTTTAGTCAATAGAATATTTTTCGCCAGATACTTAAAATAAAAAACTTTGAAGCGGAATTGACCGCTAAGGTATCTGGACGCATACCGAGGTGTGGTTATGAAGAAAAAAAGAACGGCACACAAACAAGGAAGTGCAATTAACCAATCTCCCTTAATAACAGACATTGCTGGAATGACAAATACCAACATCTGTAAGGCAAATGCGCTTCCTATTAAGATGAGCCAAATTGATACGCCAGAGATAATAAGATAACTCATATCGCTTGAAAATATGTAAAGGACAGAGGAGTAGAGGACGACCTGTCCAAGAAATAACCCAAGGCCCCTGGTGCTAATACCAGTGTTTTTTGCGTTGTTGATATTGTAACTGAATGGACTAACAATGTAGATCGATCCAGCATACAGAAGGACCTCTTCCAGTGACGAATCTACCCATTCAGAGACATAGGGATATACTTTTACAAGGAAACTGACGAATGCAAGAGCCGACAACAAGTGAAATACTACAAAAAGATAGCGTGCCGCCATTTTATAATTCTTCATTGACAAAAATGAGAGCATCCAAAACAACAGCTGCGGATAGATCATTTGATCGCAGAACAGGAAGGAATTATGCTTGAGAATGAAGCGATGATTATTCGCCCTGATTTGATCAACAATACTCAATTGGATCTTGTTGTCGGATGGAAGGAATATGTTATTGACCATCATCATGGGTAGGACGACCGACGCCAGCAGGATCGAGATGATCAGATATACTTCCATAAATGCAGACTACTGTTCTTGACCACCTTTACAGGAGGGGGGGTTAAACCTACCTACTTACGGACCTTGTAAAACACATTTGTCCGCCACTCATCCACTTGATGCTCTTCGCGTTCAAATATCTCGCCTCCAGCATCTGTGATTACTTTGTCAAACACTTCGATGGAATATCTTTTATAGTGAAAAGGATTTTCGGCACCATCAGGAATGTCCAAGTTCTTGTACCATTCAGGGCTTTCCTTAGGCGCTGGGGCATCGTTTGATTTAACACCAAGCCATATGCACAAATAACCTTCAGGTTTTGTAACGCGTAAGGCTTCCTGAATACCAGTCGTGGGACTTATGTAATGCAAGATCGACGTTCCTGAAATGGTGATATCAAAAAGGTCATTGCGGTAAGGTAGGTGCTCGCCCATCGCTTGTACGAAGTTGTGCTCCTTGGGCTGTTCTCCAACCAATATGTCGATGCCATAGTACTTCGCCTCTTCATTCCTTTTGAATTTGATATATGATGGTACTTTGTGAGGGCCACAGCCAATGTCTAGAACATGGCCATGGTAGTTACAGAATTCACCAAACTGAAGTGCATCGGGCCGTTCATCGTAGCTTACATTCACTCTGGGGTTCCGATCATAAGAGATGACAAAATTGTCGATAAGGGTTTGAAAGCTCTTCCACTCTTCATCAG
>JYMV01033605.1_pt1 | contig 31037 bp, 25 predicted proteins | sample 338911 | NCBI WGS metagenome assembly JYMV01 (sample SAMN03354496, study PRJNA234377) | hydrothermal vent metagenome | biome: Deep sea; feature: Hydrothermal plumes at the Eastern Lau Spreading Center, Western Pacific Ocean; material: Seawater | place: Tonga | collected 2009 | depth 2000 m m
GGCATACAGCACAGCAAAGTAAAACCTTCACGTACGCGAAAATCGTTGGCAGCAGAGCGGACGTTTAGTGAAAATATCTCTTCGGAAGCGTTTGTATCCTTCGAATCTTCGGTATTCAAATTTGATAAAGAAATTCCCAACAAACGTACCGAATCTTTCATTTTTTCTTGAAATAACAAATCTTTAACAGTGTTCATGATCAACGACTTACTTGAAACAAATAAGGGCAAGGTCTTGCTCCTGGTTTGTAACGTAAAATCACTGTATTTGATCTTTAAGGTTATGGTCTTACCGGCTACCTTACTTTTTTGAAGTCGACGCTCTACCTCCTGCGCAATTTCCTCCAGACGATCGATCATAAATAATTCCGAAGAGATATTTTCACTAAACGTCCGCTCTGCTGCCAACGATTTTCGCGTACGTGAAGGTTTTACTTTGCTGTGCTGTATGCCGCGCACAATATCGTAGTAATAGGCACCACTCTTTCCAAAGTTAGTTTCCAAATACGCCAGCGATTTCAGTTTTAAATCCCGACCTGTATAGATCCCATGCCGATACATTTTCTCTTTCATCACCTTGCCAACACCATAGAATTTTTTAATATCAAGCTGTTCCAAGAAGGCCAGTACTTCTTCCGGTGGTACGGTTTTTTGCCCATTTGGCTTATTGATGTCACTGGCTACCTTGGCGATGAACTTATTTATCGAAATACCTGCCGAAGCATTTAAACCTGTCTTTTCCTTGATCCTTGCTCTTATTTCTTGGGCGATCAAAGTGGCACTCGGATTACCAACCTTGTTTTGGGTTACGTCTAAATAGGCTTCATCTAGGGACAAAGGCAAGGCTCAACCATGTCTGTAAACGATAGAAAAATCGACCGAATTCGATTCGAAATTTCTTTATAGCGCTCAAAATCGGTTTTTACAAAAATAAGATCCGGGCACAGTTTTCTGGCCAGCATCCCGCTCATGGCACTTCGCACACCGTACTTTCGCGCTTCATAGCTTGCTGCACTTACTACGCCTCTTTTGGAACTTCCACCCACGGCAATCGGTTTCCCCACCAAACTTGGATCATCCAATTGTGCCACCGATGCATAAAACGCATCCATGTCTACATGAATAATCTTTCGAATGGGAAAAGGGGCCTCCATGATGTAAATTTAATATCTTTATTGGCAATTAGTAGTTGGGGAAAGGCGAAATTCTTCTCAAGATACTTCATAAAAAACATGGCAAAAACCGCGATAATTTTAGGGGCGACAGGTCTTACCGGAGGCATTCTGTTAGAGCTACTTTTAAAGGATGCTCGGTATACCACCATCAAGTTATTTTCGCGAAACTCGGTAGAACGTACCCACGCCAAGATCGAAGAACATCTAATCGACTTGTTAGCGCTTGAGAAACACCAAGAATCGTTTACCGGCGATGTGGTTTTTTGTTGCATTGGTACCACCAAGTCGAAAACACCGAACAAAGAAAAATACCGTCAGATCGATTATGGTATACCGCTAACTGCAGCAAAACTCGCTAAGCAAAACGGAATAACCACCTTTTGTGTCATCTCGGCCATGGGCGCAGATGCTTCCAGCTCGATCTTCTATAATAAGATAAAAGGTGAGATGGAAGATGCGGTACTCGAACAGCAAATTGAAAACATTTATCTGCTTCAGCCGTCCCTAATTGGAGGCGCACGTGAAGAAAAACGCTTGGGTGAACGTATGGCACAATTAGTTATGAAGACCTTCAGTTTTCTTATTCCGAAGAAATACAAGATCATATCACCAACCACTATTGCGGAAGCTATGATCATTCTTGCTTCGGAAAAATTTTCAGAAAAAAGGATCCCATCTCATCGAATAAAAGAAATTGCAAATGATCGAAATTGAGCGAAAGTTTTTAGTAACCTCTGAAGCCTACAAATCGGATGCTTTTAAGACGACCCATATAAAACAGGCTTTTTTAAATCGAGCCCCGGAACGAACAGTGCGTGTTCGCATTAGGGGGAACGAAGGTTTTATTACTGTTAAAGGAAAAGGGAACGAAAGTGGTACCAGCAGATTCGAGTGGGAAAAAATGATCACGGTAAAAGAAGCTGAAGCACTTTTTGAGATATGTGAACCCGGAATCATCGAAAAGATGCGCTACGAGGTCAAGGCCGAAAACCATATTTTTGAAGTAGATGAATTTTTGGGTGAGAACGAGGGATTGACCATCGCAGAAGTAGAGCTCTCGAATGAGGATGAGCTGTACGCTAAACCTTCATGGCTCGGTGATGAGGTCACCGGTCAAAAGAAATATTACAATTCACAAATAAGCAAACAACCATATAATACTTGGAAGCATGAAAAATAGATCAATACTGCCGCTGCTACTGATGCTAGGACTCTTGATAAGCTGTAACGAAAAAAAGAATTCAGATGCCCACGATCATGATGAAATGGGGACGTCTCACCTCGAAGCCCATAGCGAAGCATTAGAGGAAAGAACATCGGTGGCAGAATTAAAGAAGGAGCTCACCGACGACGGATTTGAAATTTTCGATTATGTCGATGCAAAAACAGGAGACACCATCCTGATGCAAAAATACTTTATGGCTTTTTTAAAATCTGGGCCTAATCGTTCGCAAAACCAAAAAGAAACCGATAGCTTGCAGCAGTTACATTTGGCCCATCTGGGTCGGATGTATGAGCAAGGCTATGCCGATATTTCAGGTCCGTTTGAAGATGCCGGAGAGTTGCGCGGCGTGACTATTTACAATGTCCCAACCGAGCAAATGGCCGATAGTCTTGCGAATTTGGACCCCATGGTGAAAGCAGGCAGACTCGTTATAGAGATCCATCCCTGGTGGGCAGGAAAAGGATTTCCCTTGCGTTAAACATTAACGCAGCAGTGCAATTACCTTTGCGATCTCGGCTTGTTGTGTGGTTGCGATAACGCCTTCTTTAAACAGGTCTGGGCTGTGCATCGATACCTTTGGTGGTGTACCTAATACTTGCTCTTTTACAGTGGCAGAAAAATGTACCATCTCGAATCCGGCTCGCTTAAAATCTAGAATGTTTGAATGAGAAACCCCACTTCCGGGCATGATCTGTATCTTCCCTTCGGAAAGGCTTAGAAGTTGCTTTAATAATTCAATACCATCGATCGCTTTGGGATGTTGTCCCGAGCTCAGTATACGATCTACCCCTAATTCCTTCAGTGACTGCAAGGCCACTAAGGGGTCGACACACCAATCGAAGGCACGATGAAAGGTAAATTCCTTGCCTTTGGAAGCTTCTATCAATACGTTAGTAGCAACGGCATCTACAGTATTTTCCGAAGTAAGCATTCCGCTAACGATTCCGGCAACTCCTACTTTTTTATCTAATTCTGCATCGGTATAGATAAAATTCCCACTGCGAGGGCGTATAAGTACATGGACAGGAATACTAAGTTCGTCGCAAACTTTTTGAAGTAGTCCGTGCGAGGGGGTAAGGCCACCCACAGCCAATTCGGAGCAAAGTTCAATGCGATCGGCCCCGGCTAATTGTGCTGCTTTGGCACTTTCAAAAGAATTGGCACAAATTTCTATGATCATCGTACTATAATTTCATCAATAAAGATCCATGAGGCATTTCCGGCTCCTTGTTTTCCTTGCGGGATTAAACCATAGGAAGGAATTTCTATTTGTAGTTGACGTACCTTGGCAGGAGCTTTTTCAACATTAATCGTAACAGGGACCAAGGTGTTTTCAGGTGCAACATCCAAGCGTGTCGACACCGTTTGCATACTACCGTTTTCAAGAGTCAGACGCACGGTGATGTAAGGTGGCGCATAGATCCATTGTCCGTTGGCGTTGTAAAACCTCGTTTTTAATGACCGTATATTGGTGGGTCGTTCCAGATCGATCGTGATTCGTACGTCCTCCCCCCAGAAACCTAACCATTCTTTATCTCCGTAACGGCTATCACTACCCGAGATCCCGTTTATCAATGCGTTCTTACCACCGGCGCCATATGCATCGTGAGGTGTTGTATTTAGAGAAATTGACGCGGTAACTCCTTTGTGATAGGTGATAGTTTCGGTAAGGGTCCTTCCTATCTGCTTGCCGTCTTTTTCAAGATATGCTTCTATACTTGCATCTTTTTCTATGGCAATGGGACCCTCATAAATTTGGGCACTTGAATTATTAAGCTTGTACTTGATTGTCTTACCTGAAGTAGTCGTAGTAAGCGTATAATGTAATTGTCCATCCCTTTTTTCGATTTCGCCTTCTACCGTATACAAATGATTGGCGTAGTTAATATCTAGAGCTTCCAGTCGCGTTAAAAAGGGTTCAACACGGGCAATGAACTCGAGGTAATCTTCCTCTTTGTTTTTTGACGGGCCGGTCCAAACAACTTCACTCATTGCAAGCATTCTTGGAAATGCCATGTATTCTACTTGATCTGTGGTTTTTATATATTCGGTCCAAATATTTCCTTGAGCTCCTAAAACGTGCTTAGCTTCTGTTTCTGAAAGCTCATCGGGCACCGGATTAAATCCGTATACTTTTTGTAAAGGGAGATAGCCACCAATGGCTAGAGGTTCATCGGGGTGATCATCTTGATAATAGTCGAAATACGCATGCGAGGTTGGTGTAAGGATGACATCATGCCCTTGCTTGGCTGCTGTAACGGCCCCTTCGGTTCCCCGCCATGACATTACCGTGGCATTTGGCGCCAGACCGCCTTCTAAGATCTCATCCCAGCCTATTATTTGCTTTCCGTTCTTATTTACAAACGCTTCGATCTCTTTTATAAACCAACTTTGTAAACCGTGCTCATCACCAAGCTTGTGGGTTTTTATAAGTTGTTGGCAATGTGAGCAGTTTTCCCACTGTATTTTGGGTGCTTCATCACCGCCAATATGTATGTATTCTCCGGGGAACAATGCTATGACTTCAGTGAGAACGCTCTTTAGAAAATCGAACGTTTCTTTATTGGGGCATAAGATATGTTCCGAAACACCCCATTTGGTGAGCACCGGGATCGTTTCATTAGTGCATCCTAACTCCGGGTAGGCACTAATGGCTGCTTGCGAATGCCCCGGCATCTCGATCTCCGGGATGATGGTTACATTGTGCGCTTTTGCAAAGGCAACAATTTCTTTAATATCCTCTTGACTGTAAAATCCGCCGTACCGCTTACCGTCGTACTGCTGTGGCGAATCATTATAATGTCCCAGCAGCGTCTCATTTCTGAATGCAGCGTGAGTCGTAAGCTTGGGATATGCCTTAATTTCGATACGCCAACCTTGATCGTCGGTGAGATGCCAATGAAAACGGTTCATTTTTAGCATGGCAAGATGAGCGATGTATTGTTTAATGAATTCCTTCGGAAAGAAATGGCGGGACACGTCCAAATGCATGCCTCGGTAGGGAAAAGTAGGACTATCTTTTATGTGTAGCTGTGGCAGGCGAATAGCTGAAGCTGTGGATGAATTAGGTTGTTCCCAGTTAGCCGGAAGCAATTGGCGTAAGGTCTGAACCCCATAGAATGCTCCGGCATTAGTGGCTGCTGTGATCACAATTTGCTTACCATCTATTTGTAGTTCATACTCCTCTTCGGCTAACGAATCAGATTTTTGAAGTACGATAGTAGCCGCGTTTCGAGTGGTGTTTTCTAAAGTGATATTCGCCCCTTGCTGAAAATACTTCCGAAGAAAGCCGGAAGCGGTGTCAAATTCAGGAGTTGCAAACAACGTGGCTTCATTCGATAAAAGGAACATACCATCATGTATTACCAACTCTTGTGGTTTGGGAATAAGCACAACGGATTTGTTTTCTGTTTCCGAAGTACTTTCACAACTTATTGCAAGAAAAGTAAGTCCTATTAAAATACTACAAAGCGTTGCTCGCATGATCTACAAAAGAATTTAAGGTTTTATACGTAATGGTAGGGGATGTCGCATTAGTTGTGTGAAAGGTAATCACTTTGGTCGTATTTGGGGGGAGATCGAAGAAATTGTCGCTCCATGTACCGGCTTCCGAAGCCATTAAAAAAACATCCTTTTGCATGCTAGTAGCGCTAACCGATACCTCATAACCACCTTCTATCGTCTTGGTTTCAATTTTTAAAGGAATGTCCTCTAGTTTTAGATCTTTTGGTCTTCCGAAGAAATAAAGCTGCTGCATGTCTGCAAACGATATATCCACATAACTTTGGCTCTTATCGAAGGAGTAGGTGTCTAAAGATAGTGAGAAAGCCATTTCCTTAGTGCTTCCACTGGTGATATTGGGTTCTTGAAAAGAAGCTATTTCTTTACCGTCGAAATTCATGATACGAATGCGTAGCGAATCGGTGATAGGCGTGAACGTATCGTCTGCCAACACGATCTTTAGTGTGTTCGCTTCAACCCAGGGAATGATACGCCGATTCGCATATGCTTTTTTTACCTTGTAATGAAGCGCCTTCCAATGGCCCAATGCATCAATACTTGACCACGAAACAGCCGGCCAGCAATCGTTCAATTGCCAATATAGAGTGCCCATATTATAAGGTTTGTATCGGCGATGAGCCAGAATTCCTTTAATGATTCCGTAGGCCTGTAGCAACTGACTCATATACACATAATCTTCATCATTAACAGGCACGGGAAAATCACGCTGCATATAGGTGTCTATGGTTTCGTACCCACGAGCATGTTTTTGGTGAGTTTTAAAAGCCGGTTGTGAGCAATCAATGGTGTCTTTTTGCGTAAAATAACGAATGGTTGCATACGACGGAAATGCTTGAAACCCGAACTCACTCATAAATCTAGGAACTGCAGTTTCGAAATGTTCAAAGGGGTATCCGTCGTGCCACACCCACCAATCGTGTGCATCACCCTCGAACTGATAGCGTTCATCACCTCGACCATATTTAGGAGAACTTTCCCAATAGGAAACAGCCGAGTGTAGGCTATCCACCAAACTTGGTAATAGTTCGTTAAAGAGCGCTTTGTAGTTGCTCCAAATCTCCGTTTTTTGTGCCTCGGTCTTACCATTTTGCCAGCCCCATCGATGCCAACCTTCACTATTTTCATTATTTCCACACCATAAAGCAATACTTGGGTGTTGTCGCAGACGTTTTATATTATCGATCGCTTCCTGTTTCACATTTTCCATAAAGCGGGAATCTCCCGGATACATGGCGCAGGCAAACATAAAATCCTGCCAAAGCAGAATTCCTTTTTCGTCACAGCGCTCATAAAAATCATTGTCCTCATAAACGCCTCCGCCCCATATGCGAAGCATGTTCATATTCGCATCCACAACCGATTTTAACAGCGCTTCCCGTTGTTTCGTATTAACCCTTGGCAAGAATACGTCTTGTGGAATGTAATTAGCGCCTTTCATATAAATGGGTTTGCCGTTTACTTTAAAATAGAATGTTTCGCCAATCGAGTCTTTTTCTGTTATTAATTCTACGGTTCTAAGACCTATTCTTTTTGAAATGCTATCGATCACCGTATTTCTATGCTCGATTTGTAGGGCGAAATCGTATAAGAAAGGGTCACCATGCGTATGGGGCCACCACAGCTTTGGGTGTTTTATTTGTATAGGAACTGTGTATTCGGAAACAGTTGGATCAACCTGAAGAAGAGAAGAACTTATTTGGGCCGTCGTTTTATTATTGATATGAATGCTAACTTCCGATTTTTCCGAAGCATCTAATTCTAGCCGTAGTGTTAAGGTTGCCAAAGAATCGGTGATATGTTCAGTTTGAAAATAGGCATCGGCAATTCGCAACTTATCGTAAGAGACTAGCGAAACATCACGCCAGATTCCCATGGTCTTTATTTTTGGCCCCCAATCCCAACCATATTGAAATTGTGGTTTTCGGGTAAAAACACGAGGTGCTTCCGGTAATTGATACGCTAGAGAATTAGAAGCTTCTGTTTCAAAATGGGTCGTAGGCTCAAATCTAATGCGTAGCTCGTTTTGTTCTTTCAGCAAGGAAGCGACATCGACTTCCCAAGTTCTAAACGCATTGTTAGCACTGAGAATAAGGCTGTCGTTCAAATGAACCGTTGCATAAGTGTCTAAGCCTTCAAATCGCAATAAATGATGCTCTTTCTTTAGTATGGCTTCGGAAAGATCGAATGATTTTTTGTACGCCCAAGTTTTAGTAGAGACCCATTGAATACTGTCTTCGTTCGTTCCTATAAACGGGTCGGGAATCTTTCCGAGGGAAAGTAGATCGGTTTGGATCGTTCCTGGTACAGTAGCCGGATGATAACTGTTTTTTCCTGCTTCGGAAAACTGCCAATCATCGTTTAATAGTAGTTGCTCATTTGGAGATTGTGAGCAACCGCAAATAAGGAATAGTAAAAAAAGGGTCGCTGCAGATCTCATGCAACTAAAATAGGCAATAGTTTATTGAGACGCCATAGAAATCTCAATTTGCTGCTGAATCTCATTACCGGTGGCATCGGTTGCTGTAAGGATATAACTACCGGGTCTTGGAGCAACCGCCAACTCATGAAAAGTGTTGGTGCTTCCAATATAGTGGTCGTCCAAATACCAGTATACCGTTGTTTCAGGACTGCGATGTGCCAGTTTAAAGATCACTTCGTTTACTTCTTCATTAAAATCTTTTGGCAATAGTACGGCCTCCCGTTGTTTCGGAAAAATAAAATCCATTTGCTGCTCTCCTTCTTGTAAGCATTCGCTTTGGAAGGGCGGTAAGACTTGATATTCGGGGTGAAGCGGTGCGTAATAATATTCGAGCACAGGGGGTAGTGCAAACCATTGCTGCTGCTGCATGGAGGCGAGTGGATAACACGAAGAGTTTACCCGATACGTCTGGGAAGTGTCCAGAAAAATATTTTGATGGTACGGGCAAGGAGCTGTCTTTACGCCATTTTTTGGGATGAACGTCCTTGTGGATTCCGTACAATATACACCGGCTAAATGACCACTTTGATCACAAATTTGTGCTTCAACCAATTCATCATAAGGTGTGGAAAACCATTGGCTGGTTGGGAGTTCCTCTAAAACTTCGAACATGATAGGAGCTGCAGTCTGTAGCCCGGTAAGACCCGGTCGTCCTTCACCATCGGCGTTTCCTACCCATACGCCAATAGCAAAGGCCGGTGTAACTCCCACGGCCCATGCATCTTTGAACCCGAAACTGGTTCCTGTCTTCCACGCAATGGGTTGTGCATCGTCGAAAAAACTCCAATTTTCTTCACCACTAGGGCGATTTACTTCTCGCATGGCTTCAAAAGCATGGTAAATAGCACCGGCATTAAAAAGGGCAGGATCTATTTGTTTTTTTCCGAAGGAAGCCTTTTCCGAAGCAATAAAAATTGGCGACACAAATTCGTTTGGACGGTATTCGCTAGAGCTCTTATTAAAAAAAGTAAGAGTTGAAGCCAAGCCTGCATAGGCGGCAGTTACATCCCACACCGAACTTTCGGCACCGCCAAGAATGAGGGAAAGTCCGTAGTGATCGGCAGGTTTATTCAAGGACGGCTGATTCATTTTTTGAAGTGAATTGTAAAATCGTTGTAATCCATATTCACGCAACATGCGTACTGCTGGAACATTGAGCGAACGTGATAGCGCTATGCTCGCGGGAACCGCTCCGTGAAATTGATGATCGAAATTCTCGGGACTATACCCATTAACGGTTGTTGGTATATCGGCCACCAAGGTGTGTGGCAGCAACGTACCGGCATCTAATACCGCGGTATACAAAAAAGGCTTTAAGACGCTTCCTGTACTTCTTTCTTTATCGATTATATCCACATAATTATGATGTTTCGCGGTGGTTGGGGAATTGCCTATATATGCAATTACTTCTCGTGTTTCAACATCCATAACAAGCACTGCCAAATTATGGATCTCATTTTGTGCTAATTGCGCATGATGCAGCTTTGTGATCTGGTTTATTTTTTTCTGAAGACTATAATCGATCGTTGTTTTAATGCGTTCTCCGGAGCGATACTTTTTGATCTTTTCGGTAAGATGTGGTGCCAATTCGGGCAATGGTAAAGGTTTTCCGGGAAGGGCTTCCAACAAGGCAAGTTCGTAAGTGGTCTTGTCGATTACTTTATTATTAAAAAGTTTTTGCAGCAGTCGATCTCTTTTTTTCTTTAAAATGGATTCATTCCTTCCTGGAAAGATGAGTGCCGGGGCATTTGGCAGTACAGCTAATGAAGTAGCTTGTCCCCAACTCAGTTCGCTAGCCGGAATCCCAAAATAACGCCATGCGGCCGTTTCAAGTCCCACTACATTACCGCCAAAGGGAGCATGAGATGCATAGAGGGTTAGGATCTCCTTTTTTGAATACCCGGCTTCCAGTCGGGTGGCTTGCAATAATTCGATTGCCTTTTCAAAATAGGTTCGCTTTTTATTCTTTCGCGATAACCGGATCACTTGCTGGGTGATCGTACTTCCGCCGCGTCGCTGTTCTGAGGTCAAATTTTGCCAAAGGGCCTTACTTATAGACACCGGATTAAATCCCGGGTGCTTATAGAAGTATTCATCTTCAAAATAAAGGATGCTCTGTTCAAACCGATAAGGCACCGAGTCCATTGTTGGGAAGCGCCATTGTCCGTCGGTTGCAATTCGCGCTCCTAGCATACGGCCGTCCTTGCTTTCTGCAATGGTAGCAGTAGGTACTTCAAATAAAGTGGAGGGCAGGCAGAAGAGCCAATAAAGGAAACATACCGAGAAGAACAGGACTTTCCATCGGTGTCTCCTAAGAAATCGGTTGTTATGGAATAAAAAAGGTCGCATTATTGTTCTATGGTTACCCAAATTCCCTTGTTTCTGGCGTAATAATTCGCATCATACATTGCTTCCACCTGTGTGCTCGGCAAATAGTACGTTCCTAAATAAGAGGCGTTTAATTTTACACTAAAGGTTTTCGATTGCTTCGCTTTAAGATCAAAGTAAAAATGTATCCTGTCATCACGAATGTCGGTATACCGTGCATTCCCTGAAGCACCTCCTGCTAATTCCGTAAAACTGGTATTGACGATCTCCCAGCCGCCCGGAAAGATCTTCGTGAGCGCAATATTGTCGACATAATCGTTGGACGTATTGGTAACTAAAACCTTGGCAATTATCTCGGTTCCCTGTCTTAGTGTTGTCACATCTAGCGGGTTGCCGGCTCCATCTAGGTAGGACGCTTTTATGGCAAGCTGATTTTTTTCTGCAATTTCATCTCCCAAGGGCATTTTTCCTTGTTGTATCAATGTCACATATACCGTATTGGCTTTGTTATTAGAAATCGAGACCGTGTTGCTTCCCATAGAAATGTCTAGCTCACGAATTGATAAAGCTTTTTCAGTACTAACAGCCACGGTCTTACCATTATTTATATAGTTTAAGTTCATAGCCTTTCCACCATTCTTATGGATCATTTTTGCCAAGGATAATAAACCATAAGCGGTTTCCTGAGTGCTGTACCAGCGTTGTGAAGCGAGTTCTTTTGCAACCGAAATAGCCATTTCTCGTTGCTTGTCATCATCTAGTAGCACTAGTGTTTCTAGTGCCATCGCTTTATTTCGGAAGGGTGAACCATAGGTGTAATGATCATAAGCCTTGTGTTCAAAATTGATATTTGCAGTTCGGGTGATTTCTCGAGCGACTGACTCCTTCCCGGCTAGGGCGTAGGCTGCTGCAAGTCGCCATTTGGTATCATTACTTAAACGGCTCGATTCCCGCAAACGGTTCATAGCGGCCAATTCGGGCTGTCCTGCCAAAGCAAGCGTGTACAATCGATATGCCTGTATCAAACTGGAATTATAAGAAGTGTCGGTATTGCGCCATTCCCGTGCTTCTTTCTTCTGAAACTGCAACCAATTGCTTAAGAAAGTAATGGGCAAAGCATATCCTTTTTGCTTTGCTTCCAACATAAAATGTCCTGCGTAATTCGTGCCCCAATAGTCTGGAGCTCGTTCTCCGGGCCAATAAGACAATCCGCCAGAAGACACTTGAAAATTAGCCAATCGTTGAATTGCTGTGGTCACATTCTGTTCCATGGTCTTTTTACGTTCAAAAGTAAGATCGAAGATATCGGCTAGATATAACTGCGGAAAGGCTCCCGAAGTTGTTTGTTCGATACAACCATGTGGGTATTGGATCAAATACGACAAGCGCTTATTGAAGTCCATGGGTGGCACTGTAGAAAATTCTAAAGTAGCACTGTTGGTCCCGGCTACGCCGTAGGTTTCAAAGTTGATGGTTTCCGAAGCATTTTCAGAAAGAGTATAGGTAGTGGTTTTCTGAAAGATTGGATTCGGGTTTTCCACATCTATCGCTACTTTATAACTCGCTCTTTCACCACCTCCCGAAGCGACCACTTCGATGGTTTGAAAATGGTTTGCAGGCAATACTTCAAACGTAAAATTGACGATCTTTTCTCCAGTTTCAGAAAATGAAATATTCTTGGTCGTACTTTCTAAGGGTTTTAATGCTTCTCCTACGTTGATCGAAATTTGTACATTTTTCACTTTACGCTCCATAGCAAAGACGGTTACCGGTAAGGTGACTTTCTCTCCCGGGGACAATTTTCGCGGTAGCGATGCTAGTACCATCAATGGTTTACGAACGGGTGTGGTCACATCGGTTTTACCGTAGGCGCTTTTATCATTATTTCCGGCAATGAGCATGGTGCGAACCGAACCTACGTAATTAGGCATCGTAATTTGATGGTGGGTCTTTTCTCCTGCCTTTAGTTCGAACGGCCCTAGATACTTGACTACCGGTTTAAATCGATCGGCCTTTCTGTTTTTAGCTCCGGCTGCCACATCGCCACCACCAATTGCATAAATATTGTCCACATTCCCTGAAAAAGCACCAATCACATCATCAAAAATATCGAAGGTACGTACCCCTAATGCTTCACGAGTATAAAATGCGTTGTGAATCGTGGGTGTTTTAAATCGGGTGAGGTCTAGTAATCCTTCATCGACCATGGCGATGGTATACGTCATGGGTTGATTGTTTGCTTCGGAAACAGAGACGGTAAAGGTTTCTTCCGGTTTCAATACTTTAGGCATCTCCAATTTTGGCTTCAGAATGGTTTTGGGGTTTTCTACTAAGATTGGAATCACTCCATACAGTCGAATAGGAAGATCATTTTTTGTTTGTGCATGCGGCTGAAGCAACGAAATATTCACATAAATGTTAGGAGCCATGATATCTGTTAATCGAATAGCAGCCTTTGTTTCACTCTTTTTGGTCTCGATCCAATGGGTAGCTAACACCTCGGTGCCATTTTCAACACTAATGAGTGCTCGACCTTCGCTACCGGAAGGAAAAGTGATAATAGCTTCTTCACCTACTTTGTACGATTCTTTATCGGATGAGAAGACTAACATTTTAGAACTTTCAGCATCACCACCAGATGGGCGTTGCGACCAGTTACGATAAAAATAGGTGATTCGTCCTGTGGCATGACCCGAAGCTTTGTCGATGACCCTAATAAGGTACCGGCCTCCTTGTTCTTCAGGAATATTTAGGGTAAAAGATGCTTGTCCATTATTATTTGTAGTCACTTTAAAATCTTTTACTGGTCGATGAACGGTGGCATTTTCATAGCGCGACAAATTGTCTTCCCCTCGGTTCCACCACCATCGCCATTCGATTCTAAACACTTTTACTTCTAATTCACGGTTGCCACTTGCCACGCCATTTTCGTCTACTGTCGCAACATCGAACACCGTATTTTCATCTGTATAATAGGAGCCGTAGCGGTGTGTCTCCGGAGAACGCAGGCCTACAAAGTGGGTGTATGGGGCTAAATTCTTGCTAAAAACATCGATGGAAAAATCGCCGCCCCCTTCAAACACCTTGGTCAAGAATGTGGCTTTAAGCATTCCAGGAGCTTTGTTGCTTAAAGTGATGTCCTTGGAAAAATCACGAGTGCCTTCCGAAGAAAGCGTCGTCTTAAGAATAGGCAGCTCTACTTCGTTGAACTTTCGAATTGGATCGGTAAAATCGTAACCAGCAAAGTTTTTAAACACAGTTGTGGTGCTTCGTAAGGTTGCATCCATTTCAACCGTTAGATTTCTACCGGGAGCTCCGTGAAGCCAATTGGCTTTAACAGTGCCTCTAATGGGTTCGCGAGTGGAGAGTACCTCTTTAGTGAGATCCAGATTAATTTTCAACCGATTTGGTTTAACGGTCGCAACCTTTAGCGATTTCGAGAATCGAACGCTGCCCACTGAGATCGTAGCATTCCAGTTGCCGGTGGGAGCTGCGGCATCGGTTGCAATTGGGAAATAGTAAAATCCGTTGAGTGCCTGAGTCGACCCCACCTTTTGTTCTGATTCGTTTAGCACCGTTTGTTGAACCAGTTGTCCACGTGCATCGGTGACTTCAAGCTTTACCGGATGCCCTTTGGGCAACCGATTCGCTTCATCGTTAAGCACAAAGGTAAGGTGAATACTATCACCAGGGCGGTGTACGCCGCGTTCGGTATATAGAAACCCTTTAAGTCCTTTTTGTAATTGTTTTCCGGAAACATCGAATTTGCTAAGCGAGAGTGCGTTCCCGTCCTGTAATTTTATATAGCTAATATTGTTTCCTTTTTGTGCGACCGCAAAAGCGACCGTTCGCTCGCTGTCATAAATACCAAGACCATCCCCATCGGTCTTGATCGTTTCAATTAGGCGCTGTTGGAAATTATATAGTTTTATGCGCACACCAGCTTCGGGCTTGGCAGTAAGCAAATTGGTGACCGCAAAATGATAGGAATTGTTGTTTCCTTTTTTAACGATCATCCCGATATCACTTCCCAACACATTCGTGCTTGCAAAACGATCGGTACTGTAGTATGCATCGTGGCACGGATTATCCCGTTGCTCCCAATTGTACCGATAGTTGCGCCAATTGTAGATCTCGTTGTCCCAATAGCGTTCTTCTCGAGCATCTTCGTCTTCAAGAGAATCGAAGCTTTCGTTGTAGTAATAATCATCTTCATAGAAATCTTCTCCTGTATCGTTTATCGCGAGATCATTGGTGTCTGCATCACAATCGTAGGTACTGTATTCTTTTTTAAAACTGAGCTCTACTCGGTACATGGCTCCGGGATCGGCAGCAAATAATTCCGACAGATTGACCGCATATGCTTTCCACAATCCAGATTGACCTAGACTATTTTCGTTGAGTATGATGGTTTTTTTGGCAATGCGTCGCCCCACCCTACGAATCTCGTAAGAAGTAGCGTCGTTAAGATTGGAGGTTTGAAGAAATTGCAGCATATTCTGTTCGTAGATCTTTACCACACGCACATCGACAGCCGATAGATTTACCGCTTCAAAATAGAGTGGGGTCGAAGCGGCATTAGGCAGAATGACTCCTTGCGATACGAGCCGGACTCCCGGTTTTATAGGGTCAAAAGAGATTAATTCACTAACTTCATTCTGCAGTGAGAATCCATCAGAATTTTTGATGCCATTAAACAGATCAAGACGCACTTCTCCCACAATCGAATTTGATGGATACACATAAAGTAGATTACCGTCTACTTCAAAACGTAATTCCGGCGCATTTTCTAAGACGACCAAACCGTTAAAATCTTGATCGGCCATTAACGGATCGGAAAAATTAATAGCAACCGATGCTTGCGGAGCCATAGTAGTTTCTAGATCGATTACTTTAAAGGCATTCTGCCCAGGAATATCAAAAGTGTTACTTCCTTTGTTCTCTGAATCGATGGGCGAACCATCCCAAGAAACGGTGATCTTTGAATCATTAACAGTACGTTGTATGCTGTCGATCGTAAAATTAAAATAAGTTGCTTCTTTCGTTTCCGAAGGCCATATAATGTTTAGGTTCTTGTTCGATTGCGACACCGAGAGTATTTGCTGTGCTTCAGAAAGGGAGATAAGATCGGAGGTTTGTAAACTTCCTGTTACATATTGCCATTGTTTGCTATACGATTGAAGTGCGTCAAGATCGATCTTAAAATGTGGTGCTAGGGTCTTAAAACTGAAAGTGAATTTTCTATAATCGGGCGCAATATCCTCATAGAGCTTTGCCAGTTGAACGGTGACGGTGTATTCGGTATCCCGTTCTAATTGTTCGGAAGGCTGAAAGACCAAGGATCGTCCGTTCTCAATGTATAATGATCCGGCAACCTTTGGTCGTATGGTAACATATTCTTGGGGTAGTTCTTGAGAAAGCTCATAGTTTTCGAGTGGTTGGGCGAGTTCTATTCGTATAGGGTTTGCTACCGATTGGTTTCCGTGGGTATGAAATGAAATAAACTCTTTAAAGGCAAAAAGGTTGTCGGTTTCTGAAGTCGTATCTTTCTTGCCACAGGAAAACAGTAAGAAGACAAAAGTGATAGCGAAAGAGAATTGCAGATTTTTCATGAGCGATGGTTACTAACGATAATTAAAATTACATTAAATTTTAAGGTATTCCAATGGCAAAGCTGGTACAACGAATCGTTTGTGAGTCGTCATATCGAGAACTTTATAGCTTTTAGGTGGGGTGGTTGCAGTTAAAACGATACAAGGAATAGGGTTCGTATACGAAATTTTAACATTTGTGAAGAGTTTAACATCCTTACAGCATTCGTTTTTAAGTAGATAGCTGCTTCGTATCTTATCTTGAAAAGGAGTATTCTCGCTCTACTTTACAGATACGAATAGTATAGCGGTCATACCATTTCGACTTACCCAAGGCTTGTGCTTTGAGATGGTCTAGTTGTTGCTTCCAGTCGAGAATCGCTTGTTCGCTTTCCCAATAACTTACAGATATACCCAATTCGTTTCTCGCACTTTCAAAACCTAGGAATCCGGGTTGTTTTTTAGCAAGCGTTTCCATGGCAACAGCCATAGTTTCATACCCTTCCGTTTGTTCGGTGAGCACCGATGTGAATATTACGGCATAGTAGGGTTTCATTCGCTATAAATACCAATGACCAGTTCGCCCTCGGCATTCATATGGGCGCGATACATCCCCGCAGTGTTGAACTCCATCGCAACATTTCCATCTTTATCTATGGAAACAATACCACCGTCACCTCCCAATTCGGGTACTTTTTTCTGAATGACTTCCTTAGCAGCTGCTTCAAGCGACAATCCTTTGTACTCCATCAAGGCCGAAATGTCATGGGCTACCATGGCTCTAATAAAGTACTCTCCCCATCCTGTAGAAGACACTGCACAAGTTGCATTATTCGCATAGGTTCCGGCTCCTATGATAGGAGCATCTCCAATTCGATTCCATCGTTTGTTGGTCATACCACCGGTTGAGGTACCAGCAGCTAGATTGCCATTTTTATCAAGCGCAGCACAACCTACTGTACCAAACTTGGCGTCTTTAATAAACGGATCTGTAAATGCCATTTTCTCTGCATCGGCCTTTTGTGCCTCTCTTTCTTTTACACGTTGCAGCGACTGAAATCGATTTTCAGTATAGAAATAAGATGGGTCCACAAGCTCAAAGCCTTGTTCTTGGGCAAAGGTCTCCGCTCCTTTCCCGCTTAGCATGACATGAGGCGAATCGTTCATTACCGATAGGGCGAGATCGATCGGATTTTTAATTTGTGTAACTCCGGCAACTGCTCCTGCATTAAGCGTAGCGCCGTCCATTACCGATGCGTCCAACTCGTTGGTTTCTTCATGCGTAAAGACGGATCCTTTCCCTGCATTGAACAGCGGTGAATCTTCCATAATGTTTATGGTCTTGGTAACTGCTTCCATGGCAGAGCCGCCATTCTTTAGAATTTCATGGCCTGTTCTAATGGCTTCCTCCAACTTCGCTTTATATGCTGCTTCTAATGAGTCGCTCATATTTTCCTTAAGGATGGTTCCGGCGCCTCCATGGATGACAATTCCGAATGTAGGTGCTTTGGTTTCATTTTTTTCTTCGGAAACAGATGCTTCGGAAGAAGCTGTATGTTCATTTTTACATCCAAAAGCGATGAAAATGAGTAAAATAAATGTTAAAATTCTATGTTTTTGCATGATCTTAAAACTTTTTCCGAAGATAGAATAAAATCCGCTGTTTTCCATAGCTAACAGCATTTTTTGATGTCGGAAAATTATACAGATTATATAAATATTATCGATGAAATGCACAAAAAATCAGATAAAGTGTAGTTTTTTTAAATAATTTATATATATTTGAATCAGCATCATGCCCCAAATTTGATGCCCCCCGACTTATGAACCTACTAAGAACTGGCCTACTGGCTATGGCATTAATGTGCCTCGTTACATCTTGTCAAAAAGACGAAGATGTGGTTTCCGAAGAAACCAACTACACTATCGATCTTAACCTTGCAATGGAAACCGACTGGAGAATGGCAGACGAGATTCTCGTGTTGGTAAATGAGCACAGAGCTACTAAGAACCTGGCGCCCATTGAAAGAGACAGACAGCACGCTTCTGCTTTTGCTGTGGATCATACCTTTTATATGATCGATAAAAAACAAATTAACCACGACAATTTTGGAATTCGCTCTGCAGCACTAAAAGACAGAGGAGCCGAAGTGGTTGGAGAAAATGTGGCCTTTGGCTACGATACAGCCGAAGGTGTTGTGAACGCTTGGTTAAACAGTGATAGTCACCGAAGCATCATCGAAGGTAGTTATACGCACTCCGGATTTGGAGTACTTACCGACGAAAATGGGCGTTACTATTTTACCCAACTTTTTTATAGAAGATAAAACAATACTTCGTTTTTACATCTAAAGCTTTTGCCGTATTTTTACGTACCAACACCAAAAAAATACGGCTATGGCTATATCTAAACCATTTAATCTCACCACTTGGATTGAGAACAATCGGGAATTATTAAAACCACCGGTTGGCAACAAGAACCTGTACAAAGATGCAGACGATTATATCGTGATGATCGTAGCCGGCCCCAACGCTCGAAAGGACTATCATTACAACGAAACCGAAGAATTGTTCTACCAATTAGAGGGGAATATCAAAGTGGTGATCCAGGAGGACGGAGCGCGTAAGGAAATGGAATTAGGCCCCGGCGATATGTACCTACATCCTGCAAAAACACCACACTCTCCGGTGCGAGGAGAAGGTTCTATCGGCTTGGTAGTAGAACGAAAACGAGCGGGAAAAGGATACACCGACGGACTACTATGGTTTTGCGATAACTGCAACAATAAACTACACGAAGTCTATTTTGAACTCAACGATATTGAAAAAGATTTCTTACCCCACTTTAATACTTTCTACAACTCGAAAGAACTGCGAACCTGCGATAATTGTGGGACGGTAATGGAAGCAGACGAACGCTTTACAACCGACTCCTGAACATAGCTAGACATAATAAGATCCAGTGAGGACAATTGCTGTCCATATGTTGCTGCATCTTTATTTTCAAGTTTTATCCTTAGCGTACTACCGTTTAGAATATTCGATCTCTTTTCTTCGGAAAGTCCTCGGGTTCAGTTTCAATTTCTTACTAGGATTCTGTACCTTCGCATCCACTTAGACACAATTTAAAAACAAAGAGCAAAATGGCAACAGTAGCAACTTCCTTCGGAATCGAAGAAGCATTACAACAATTAGGCATAGAAGAGGTAAATCAAGGAACTTCCACAGGGTCCAACTGGTTTTCTAATGGCGAAGAAATCGCTTCGCATTCACCGGTAGATGGCGCTTTAATAGGAAAGGTAACCACGACCTCTAAAGAAGATTATGAAAAAGTAATGGAAAGCGCTACCGCTGCGTTTAAAGAGTGGCGTATACTTCCGGCTCCACAACGAGGAGAGGTTGTGCGTCAATTTGGCGAAGAACTAAGACGATTAAAAGAACCGCTTGGTAAATTGGTTTCTTACGAAATGGGTAAAAGTTACCAAGAAGGATTGGGAGAAGTTCAAGAGATGATCGATATCTGCGATTTCGCAGTAGGGCTCTCACGTCAATTGCACGGTTTTACCATGCATTCCGAACGTCCTGGACACCGAATGTACGAACAATATCATCCACTGGGAGTAGTAGGAATTATTTCTGCTTTTAACTTTCCCGTTGCCGTTTGGGCATGGAACACCGCCTTAGCATGGATCTGTGGTGATGTATGTGTATGGAAACCTTCAGAAAAAGCACCCTTGTGTGGCGTGGCTTGTCAAAAAATTGCGGCCAAGGTATTTGCCAATAACGATCTGCCGGAAGGAATCTCTTGCTTGATAAATGGAGACTACAAAGTTGGGGAATATATGACGACCGATACAAGGATCCCACTTATTTCCGCAACCGGTTCAACACGTATGGGTAAGATCGTTGCAAAAACAGTTGGAGAACGTTTGGGTAAATCCTTACTTGAACTTGGCGGAAATAACGCTATTATCGTTACTCCCGATGCCGATATTAAAATGACCGTGATCGGCGCTGTATTTGGCGCAGTTGGTACTTGCGGACAGCGATGTACATCCACACGTCGTTTAATAATTCACGAAAGCATTTACGATAAAGTAAAAAACGCCGTCGTCGATGCGTATAAGCAACTTCGAATTGGAAACCCGTTAGACGAGAACAACCATGTTGGACCTTTGATCGACACCGATGCGGTAGCCATGTATAACAAGGCACTGGAACAAGTGGTTGAAGAAGGAGGGAACATCATTGTAGAAGGTGGCGTTCTTAGTGGTGAAGGCTACGAAAGTGGCTGCTATGTAAAACCGGCCATCGCCGAAGCAGAACCACATTATAAGATCGTACAACACGAAACATTTGCTCCTGTCTTGTACTTGTTGAAATACAGTGGCGATGTAGAAAATGCATTGGAAATTCAGAATGGAGTAAAGCAAGGATTGTCTTCGGCTATTATGACCAACAATTTGCGAGAAGCAGAACGTTTTCTGAGCCATGCCGGTAGTGACTGTGGTATTGCCAATGTAAATATTGGAACCAGTGGTGCAGAAATCGGTGGCGCTTTTGGTGGTGAAAAAGAAACTGGTGGCGGACGTGAAAGTGGAAGTGATGCATGGAAAGTTTACATGCGTCGCCAAACCAATACGATCAATTATACGACCGAGTTGCCGTTAGCGCAAGGAATTAAATTTGATCTGTAAATTTTCAAAATAGAAAAATAAAGGACCGCTTCGCATGAGGCGGTTTTTTTATGCATTTCGCCCATCCTCTTCAGGATATAGCGTATACACGGGATCGCTTTGCCATACTTTTTTGGTGTCGGCATCTATGATCGACAAAGGACCTTTAAAGGCCGCTCCTGTATCGGTATTCCAGACATTGGCGAAATTGGCGGGCTTGTCCTTGCCTATTCGGGTGGTTGGGGTATGTCCTATAAAGATTTCATGGAACAATGTAAACCGTTTTGGATAGGTAGGATCGTCTTTCGATATGTTGGGATCTAAGGCACAAGCGGTTTCCCACAAGGTTCGGTCCCAGTACACAGTGTTCGGGAAATACTCGTGCTCGGGGCCGTGAAGATTGGTAAAGCCGGCATGTACGTACAGTCGGTTGTCGCTGTCGACATAATAATTTCGAAGGTGTTCCAAGAAAGTAATATGCTTTTCTATTTCTGCTTCGGAAAGTTTGGCGTAACTTTTTTGGCTTGAGAGTCCGCCATGATTCAGCCACATAGGATTGTTATTCTTCTCTTTTAAATAGGTGTATAGAAGCTCGTCGTGATTACCGCGTATAAAAATACATTCATAGCTTTCAGAAAAATCCATTAAAAAAGCAATCGTCTCAGCATTTTCACTCCATCCATCTACGTAATCACCCACAAATATAAATCGGTCATTTGAACGCAATTCCATACGTTCTAACACTTGTTGTAAGGCTCGAAGCCCACCGTGTATGTCTCCAACTACTAAAGTTCTCATTGTGCTAATGCTAATAAAATAACGATAATTGAAACGACAACCAAAATCGCCAAGACAAAGAAAAATATCTTCCAAAATGAATAAGGCCGTTGTCCTGAAATAGCGCCGCTTTGCCCATTAACAAAGAAATTATAGCGCTTGCCATTAAATTGATAGGCACTTACATAGACCGGCAACAAAATATGCTTAAAGGTTTCATCGCTTAGCTTCATGCTAATACTACTCACCCGTTGGGTATCGCCGCCAATATCACGCATGGCCCATCGTCTAGCAATTCGCTCAGCTTCTTTATTCGATTCTAAATGTCCTTCTTTTAAAGGGATGGTATATTTTTCGGTTACAAACCCCGCAAGAAAACCACTATCGAAAGGTTGCAATTCTTTGAGGTCCCAACGCGCAATTTTAGCAGGAATGACACCCGACTTTTGCTGCGATGCTTTAATGAGTGTGTCGTCTACGAACCCGCTTACGGTTCCTGAGGCCGGAGTCCATCGTGTTCTACGTTCCTGTCTTGTACGGGTAACCGTTTTCCCGTTAACGGTTGTTGTGTAAGGCACACTTACATAATAATAATCACCTCGCTGTCCGGTATAATTGGCAAATAAGTTGGCATCGAAAGTCCAATAGGGCGCATATAGCCCTTTGGTATACTGTGGATCGAGCGCAGCTTTCTTTAAATTATTAGGAGCAAACCACAATCCGTCAACCCATTTTTTGAAGATTTGGTGTGCTTTCTTTTGATCCATTTTAAACGGCAATACCGCACCGGGAAGTATCCAATCCTCCTTATAGGCATCTTCAATAATAAGAGGCATGCTGCAATACACGCAATGCAGGGATTTGTAATTCTCTTCTACATGTTGATTGGCCCCACAGTTCTTGCAGTGAAGCATAGTGATGGCTTCGCTGTGCGATTGGCTTCCCATTTCGTTGAGATAAGGCTTTAATTCAAGTTCTTTAAAACTTTTTTCTGAAGCCGGGATCTCTTGCGTATAACCGCAATATTCACATTTGAGTTCGGTCGTGCCCGGAGCATACCGAAGCTCTGCGCCACAATTGACGCAGGATTTTTTTAATTCAGATGTTTGGGTGGTAGGTTGTTGCATTGTTTTTTCTGAAAAACGGTTCTATGTCATTCCGAACCCAATTCGCAAAAGCAGCGGTGGGGAAGGAATCTGTTATTGTAAGATTCCTCGGTCATTCTTCCTTCGGAATGACACTAGACTATGCTCCCGGTAATGGTGGTGGCATGCTTCCGCCTAAAAAGGCCTTTAACTCTTCGATCTCTTGAAGCGGTTTCCAATCCTGCATGCCCTGTTTCCAAACGAGGGTGTCTTTGTTAACGGTTCTATTGGCGAAAAGTGCTTTTAATGCTTCAAACGGTACCGGACCTGCCTGTTGCCCATTAGTAGCATAATAATACTGAACAGCAGCAGGCATTGGAGGCGGTGTACCACTGCCGGCTTGAGCTGCCATGGGTTGTTGCCCGCCCATTTGCGGACTCATGGTATTGCCCATTTGTTGTGCGAGGACAAAGCCCATTCCCATGCCCATACCGGCACCCGCGGTTCCACCTTCGTTAGTGGCGGCAGCTTCAATGGCTTTAGCAGTCTTAAATTTTGTCAACTTGTCAAGATCGAGCTTGTCGATACGGCTATACTCAAAGATCTCCTTTTTAAGGTCTTCGGGCATGGACACATTTTCGATAAAGAATTTTTCAAGGGAGATCCCTACACTGTTGAATTCCGGTTGCATGACCTCGCGACAGGTTTCGGAAAGTTCGGTAGTGTTGGCAGCGTAAAGTTCTATAGGTAGGTTGGCCTCGCCCACCGTATCGGTAAAGCGGGTAGCGATCAAACTTTTTAAATGTTCATTGATCTCGAAATTGGTAAAGTTATTGTCGGTCCCAACAATATCGATGATAAATTTCCCCGCATCATTGATCTTAAAAGCATAGGTTCCAAAGGCACGGATCTCGACCAGACCAAAACGCTCATCGTTCAAGGTTATGGGGTTTTTGGTACCCCATTTCTCGTCGGTGAACAAGTGAGTATTTACAAAATAAACCTCGGCCTTGAACGGACTGTCAAATCCGTATTTCCAACCTTTAAGAGTGGTGAGTATGGGCAGGTTCTTAGTGTTGAGTGTATAGGTGCCGGGTGTAAATACATCGGCTAGCTGTCCTTCGTTTATAAAGACGGCCGTTTGTCCTTCACGAACAATGAGTTTGGCGTTGTTCTTAATTTCATTTTGATAGCGTTCAAAGCGATGTACTATGGTATCGTCGGTATAGTCGAGCCACTCGATGATGTCTATAAACTCATGACTCAGTTTTTCCTTTATTGTATCAAAAATTCCCATGTGGTATTGGTTTTAAAAAGTTGAATTCTAAAGATAAGTAAATTTTTAAACGCAAATGTTACGGCTAGCATAAGTTAATTATACTTCACCTTCCGCAAAATTCGCTGGGCGTCTTTAAAAGCTTGGTAGGCAATTTCGCTGTGTTGCTTTAAAAACGGCTTGGTCTCGAACAGTTTTGTTTTTGCTTCGGAAAAATCGTTCAAGTAACAAATGAGGTAGGTAGCAGGTAGATTCCGAAGGTCTTTTTCTTCCGAAGGAATTAAAGGAATGTTCTTCCGAAGTTTTTCTACCAAGGCATTATTGGCGTTGTAAATATGATGTAACGTCTTTTTGTTGAAACGCGGCGGCTCGAAGATCAATTTGGTGTCTATTTGGTGCGAACCGTTCTCTTTAAAAGTGATCACAGTCTCTTCTAAGGGATAATACCGATATTGGTTATTTAAGCCCAAGTGCACGAATTCGGTGATCTTGAATTCACTGTCGTTAAAGGCGATACTCACTTCGTCTAAGGCAGAATAGAACAGACGAACTTGTTCGTTAATCAATTCTATATCCACTCGCGAATAATAGGTGTTGCCTTTTAGGTGTTTGGTGATGCCCGCCCAACACACCACGAATAACTCTTTAAACACCTTGTAATGCGACTCAAGATCGGGGTGGCGGTGATTTATAAAGTCGATCACACCATCCAGGGTCAGCTCAATATTGTTCTTGGCCTTGTTCTCGATGGCCTGTACGATCTCCGAATTCACATCTTCGATCACAATATCAAAATCCTTTGGCATCGATATACTGCCATCGCGTAAAAAAATGGAGCCGCCCCAATACTTCCAAATGTTCTTACGCAGCGAGGTGATCTTTCCATTGGGTCGAATGGTGACTAGGCCAACGACCTTATCGGTTGGCAGGTGCGGAAAGGCCACATTCTCATAAATAATGAGCGGGGCATTGGTCAAGTACGCATTCACGAGGTTTTGGATCTTACTATCGTCGAAAAAATCCACCCCATTAATCTCATTGGTCTCATCCTCGACCCCAATTACGATATACGAATTATTTTTAGGATTGCTATTGCTAAGAGCACAGATGTGTTTTAGGAATTTCGCCTTCCCCTCTTTAGTGCCTAGATCGATCTTTCGCTTTTTGTCATAGAAACTACTCTCGTCGTTATGAGCGAGCAGGTTCTTTATTAAAAGGCGTTTGTTGATCATTGGCGGGTGATTATTATTTATTCTTATTGTTTATTATTCTTATTGTTTATTTTCATTCTTAATTTTTATTAGTCGAATTTAAAACCCTTTTTTTTAGAAGTTTTTAGATAATTGATGAACTTGGAAATTTGGTCGATACAACCTTGAGTTTTCTCCGATAATTGTCTGTGCTCATCTATTGAAATGTGCTTTCGATCGGCTGCTCGTTGCAATTGTGCTTCTGTTTCGCAGCAGGAACCTCTTGCGTACCCTAAAAAAACAATGAACTCCTTATTGCCACCTCTTCCGAATCCTTCGGCGATATTATCCATAATGGATCCCGAAGACCGATTAATTTGATGACTTAATTCACAATCTGATCCTAATGATGTTTCCTTGATCAAATTCCAAACATCGTTCGCTATTTCCCTTGCAAGAATATATATTTCCATTTGTTGGTATGAGGTATAATTAGCCATTTAAAAAATTAATATGAATAGATATAATTAATAGAAATATGAATAAAAATAACAATAGGCAATAAACAATAGACAATAGCAATAGACAATAATAATAACAATAAGCAATAATAATATGAATAAACAATACTAGTCCAGCTTACGTTTTATTTACAACCGTACTAGATGCTTGATCCAGACACATGACGGTTAGGTCGGCAATATTCACATGTGCAGGACGCGTAACAGCAAACCAAATTATATCGGCAATATCTTGTGGTTGCAGTGGGGTATATCCTTGGTACACTTTTTCGGCTCTGTCGCTATCTCCTTTAAAGCGCACTTCACTAAACTCGGTTTCAACCAATCCTGGATTAATGGCACCCACTTTTACGCCAGTTCCGTTGAGGTCGAGTCGCATGCCCTCAGTGATCGCATCTACCGCATGTTTACTTGCACAGTACACATTTCCTTTTGGGTACACTTCTTTCCCGGCAGTCGATCCAATATTTATGATGTGGCCGCTACCGCGTTTCACCATTTGCGGCAAGACAGCGTTGCTTACATAGAGCAGTCCTTTTACGTTTATATCTAACATAGCATCCCAGTCTTCTATCGAGCCGTTTTGTATAAGGTCCAGACCATGTGCATTCCCGGCGTTGTTAATAAGGATGTCTATTTCTAAAAAATCGGAAGGAAGTTGCTGCAATAGTTCATTAATACGATGTTTATTCCTCACATCGAAGCGTAGGGTGTGTACTTTAGTTTTTGTTGAAAGCGCTTCGGAAAGTGTATCGAGACGTTCTTGTCTGCGTCCGCAGAGGATCAACCGAACGCCTTGATGTGCAAATAATTGAGCGGTAGCGCGACCAATTCCTGAAGTCGCACCCGTGATCAGAGCCGTTTTTTGTGCCATGGTTTTTGTTTTTAAATGTACTGTTTCTTTAACATTTTTTATAGTTAAGAGGCGGTTAAATGTGATGTTAATCATCGTTAATCCCACTTATTTTTTTCGCTTCCGAAGGTATCTTAGTACTACTAAAATATTTGAATTATGATCTGGAAAATCTCAATATACCTTTTATTCATAGCACTACCAACTTGGGTGGTGACCGAAACGTTTACTATGAATGAAACCGAAGAAACCGAAGAAGTAGTTACAGTAAACAATAATGAAGCACCTACCGACGGTGCCATTTTAGGAAGTGTAATTGCTCCCGATGCCGATATTATTATTCAGGGATCGAATGGAAACGACATTATTACCGGAGAGACCAATGAGTTGGGTGAATTCTTTATCAAAGGATTTGAAGAAGAAGGGTTTTATACCATTACGATCCAAGCCATTAAAGACACCAAAGTCGCTTCGCATACGTTTAAAGAAGTTGAAATTAGAATGGGTGAAGTAACGGCGCTTGGTACCGTAGACCTTTCCGAAGAAGAGAAACAAAAAGACATGATGGGCGAACCATTGCTTACCGTTCAGTAAGAAAATTAAGATTGATAAAAGAAAGCGGAACTTTGAGATAAGGTTCCGCTTTTTATTTTAACCAATTGTTAACAGCATTTTAGGCAATAAATCTACAATTTGCGTGGTTGTTAACACCCTAAGCCTTTAAAAGATAAAATTAGAAGTATGGAACAAACAAATACTGCCTTGGATATTGGCGCATTAAATGAAAAAATTGAAAAGGAAAGTGCTTTTGTAGAAATTCTATCATTAGAAATCAATAAAGTAATTGTAGGCCAAAAACACATGGTCGAACGACTGCTTATCGGACTCCTAGGGCAAGGGCATATATTATTGGAAGGAGTGCCCGGGTTGGCAAAGACCTTAGCTATTAACACCTTGTCTAAAGCAGTTCACGGCTCATTTAGCCGAATTCAATTTACACCCGACCTACTTCCTTCCGATGTTGTAGGAACGCTTATTTACAACATGAAATTGAACGATTTCAGTATTAAGAAAGGACCCATTTTTGCCAATTTCGTATTGGCCGATGAGATCAACCGTGCGCCGGCAAAAGTGCAGTCTGCTTTGCTGGAGGCCATGCAGGAAAAACAAGTAACTATTGGCGAAACGACCTTTACGCTAGAGCGACCGTTCTTAGTAATGGCTACCCAAAACCCTATAGAGCAAGAAGGAACGTATCCCTTGCCCGAAGCACAGGTCGACCGTTTTATGTTAAAAACGGTAATTAAATATCCCCAAATAGCCGAGGAACAATTGATCATGCGTCAAAATTTAAAAGACGGATTTGAAGAAGTGAATCCGGTGGTTACATTAGACCAAATAAAACGAGCGCAAGCGGCTGTTCGTGAGGTCTACATGGATGAAAAGATAGAAAAATACATACTCGATATTATTTTTGCCACACGTACACCCGAGAACTATAAATTGGCAGATCTAAAACATTTGATCAGTTTTGGTGCTTCTCCACGAGGCAGTATCAACCTGGCGATGGCTGCTAAATGCTATGCGTTTATCAAACGTCGCGGCTATGTGATACCCGAAGATGTTCGTGCTGTTGTGCACGATGTATTGCGTCATCGTATTGGTATTACCTACGAGGCGGAGGCAGAGAACATTACTTCCGAAGACATCATTAACAAGATCGTTAATGTAATTGAAGTCCCTTAATCCGTTACCTCGCAATCAATTATTAGTGTGAAATACTCATGCTATCTATTAATTGCACTGTATTGCTAACTGCCACTGCAAACTGTTTACACAAACAATGGATACCAAAGAACTTCTAAAAAAAGTACGAAAGATAGAGATCAAAACACGTCGTTTGAGCGATCACGTGTTTGGTGGTGAATACCATAGTACCTTTAAAGGGCGAGGCATGACCTTTAGTGAGGTTCGGCAATATCAATTTGGAGATGATGTAAGGAACATCGACTGGAATGTTACCGCACGATATAACGAACCCTTTGTAAAAGTGTTTGAAGAAGAGCGCGAATTGCTGTTGGTGCATACGGGAGCAAAAGGCGTTCGAGATCAATACCACCGTTATTACAGAGAACGTGTCGATTATTTTGAAGATGCCTTTTTAAAAAGTGGTGCAGGGGCACTTAGTTGTCGAGTTGATGAGAGCTATGTAAAAAAACTATTAGGATATTTTAAACGAAGAGCGTAAAAATGCTAAACAGAAATCGTTGCCATAAAAATTTCGGTTTGCTCCAATTGGGGCTGAAGCATTGTATGGCTATTGTACTATGTCTTTTCGTGACTTCAAGTATAGCGCAGGTTAGTTCTTCGGTCGATTCTACTCAAATTAGAATTGGCGAGGAGATTAAGTACGCTATAGAAGTACAGGCCGACACTACCGATCTGGTCATTTTTCCCGAAGGTCAAACTTTTTTACCGTTGGAAGTGATCGAGTCGTACAAGATCGACACCACCTACGAGCAAGCAACGTATCGACTCTCAAAAAAATACGGACTCACACAGTTCGATTCGGGAGCTTATACCATTCCGAAGCAAAAGATCTATATTAATGAGACCTTATTCGAAACCGATTCGATATTGGTAGAAGTTCGGGATGTACCGGTAGACACCACCAAACAAAAAATGTTCGATATAAAACCCGCGCTTCCAGTGAAGGAGCCGCCCTTCGATTGGTTGCGATTGCTGTATTGGCTTGTTCCGGTAATATTGGTGATGGGGATTTTGATCTATATCTTCTTCCGAAGAAAGAAAAGAAAAGAAGCCGAAGAACAACAGTTACCACCCTATGAAGAGGCCATTACAGCACTGCACGAATTAGACAATTCTACCTTGCTTAAAGAAAATCGATCTAAAGAATATTACTCTCAATTAACCGAGATCGTAAAACGTTACTTAGATCGTGAGATCGATGATACAGCCCAAGAAAGTACTACCGATGAGCTTATTGCGAGATTACAACTGCACAAAGATGCAGGACATTTCGATTTTGATAATGAGACCATTCGGCATCTCGAACAAATCCTAAAAAGAGCAGACCTTGTTAAGTTTGCTAAAATGCAACAACAGGCGGTGCAGGCTTCGGCCGATCGCAATACCATAGAGGAGATCATAACCGATACGCATGAGGCCGTACCAGAACCTACCGAAGAAGAATTGTTGCAAAATGAACGGTATTTAGAATCACTTCGGAAAAAACGCGAACGCGAAAAATGGATCTGGGGAGTAGGCGGCTTGTTCGTACTTGTTATAGCCGCAGCTCTTGTGTATGGAGGTGTTACAGGGTTCGATAATTTAAAGGATAAGCTCTTCGGAAATGAAATGAGAGAACTGGCTGAAGGCAGATGGATAAAAAGTGAATACGGCAACCCGGCAATAATCATAGAAACACCCGAAGTATTGGTTCGTCAAGAAAATCGAGATTCCTTGGGCAATGTAAAACCAACGATCGTACCTACCCAAATATTTGCAATGGGAGAGCGGTTCGACAAACTGTATGTGCGTATACACACCACCGGATTGCAACAGAATCTAGGTCCTGATATCGATTTGAATATCGTATTGGAAGAGGTGTTGACCGAATTAGAGGCGAACGGTGCCCTGAACATGATCGTAAAACAAGAGCGTTTTGATACCGAAGCAGGTGTGGAAGGAATTAAAGGTTTCGGAACTTTTACCACCGAAGAAGACGACCGGGACTTTGAATATGAGGTGATCGTATTAAAACAACCAACGGCCTTGCATGTAATTACAATTAGTACCGAACAGGGAAATACCTACGGCTCTCAAATTAAGGAAAGAATAACCAACTCCATAGAAGTTGAAATTCCAAAAACACAAAACTGATGTTCGAAAATTTTGAATTTGTGGATCCGCAGTTTTTTTGGTTGTTTTTACTACTGCCATTGGCAATATTTTGGTATGTGTGGAAACGAAATAGGCAAACAGCAGCACTCAAAATTTCAAGCGTAAAGGGATTTAAAACCTCTAAAAACTGGTTGGCACGCCTACGTCCGGTCCTTTTTATATTACGCTTATTAACGCTTTCAGCCTTGATTGTTGCGATGACTCGACCGCGCACGATAGACGAATCTACTCGAATTAAAACCACTAAGGGAATCGATATCGTCATGGCGATCGACGTGTCTGCAAGTATGTTGGCACGTGACCTTAAACCCAATCGCTTAGAAGCGCTAAAAACAGTGGCAGCACGTTTTATTAACGAGCGTCCCAACGATCGTATCGGATTGGTAGAATACGCCGGAGAAAGCTTTACAAAAACA
>JYMV01008180.1_pt1 | contig 31006 bp, 23 predicted proteins | sample 338911 | NCBI WGS metagenome assembly JYMV01 (sample SAMN03354496, study PRJNA234377) | hydrothermal vent metagenome | biome: Deep sea; feature: Hydrothermal plumes at the Eastern Lau Spreading Center, Western Pacific Ocean; material: Seawater | place: Tonga | collected 2009 | depth 2000 m m
AGAAAAAACCTATTACTTTCTTACTACTGACGGGGGCACCGGTACTCCAAAAAGGATTGCATCGCAAGCATCCGAATCATCTTTTAATACCACCGTAACGAATTTTGACGACTACAAATTCCATGAGGCCGAGATTGAAAACTTGTTGATATCTGGAAGAGAATGGTATGGTGAGAAATTTGATGTTGTTACTTCTTATAGCTTTCCATTTAGCTTTCCGAACATTAGCAGCAGTGTTACTCTTGAGATTTCCGTAATCGGCAGGGCAATTGCGCCCGCTACCGGAGGATTCAACGTATTGGGCAACGGCTCTGCATTGACTTCCCTGAACTTATATACGAGTAGCGTTAACGGTAATTATTTGCAGGACTACGGTGTTCCTAAGTCAGATGTAACTACCTTTTCTTCTGGTGATGCAGTCACTATTTCAGTTAGCTATAGCAAAAGTGAGCCGTCCTCTGTTGGATGGCTAAATTACATAGCGCTCAACGCACGACGAGAACTAAAAATGAGCGGTAACCAAATGGGATTCCGTGACATTCAATCGGTTGGCGCTGGTAATATTTCCAAATTTTTTATCAGCAATGCCACCTCATCCGTCAGGGTTTGGGAAGTTACCAATCCCACTAATTGTAGCGAAATGGCCGATTCGCTCTTTGGCTCTACGCTGGAGTTTAGCATAATAACAGATTCGCTAAGGCAGTTTGTTGCATTTAACGGCAACACATATTTAAGCGCCGGCGCAGTTGGTTCAATTGCTAACCAAAATATTCACGGGCTAATAGGGCAGCCTGAATTTGTTATTGTAACGAATTCCGCATTTAAGACTCAGGCAGAAGATCTCGCTGCATTTCATAGGGCCAATGACAACATGACCGTAGAGGTGGTGACCAATAGCGACGTATACAATGAGTTTTCATCAGGAGCACAAGATATCACAGCTATAAAGGATTTGATGCGTATGCTCTATAACCGCGCTGCTGATTCTACCGAATTACCAAAATATTTGCTTCTATTTGGTGATGGGTCATATGATAACCTCCACCGTCTTAGCAACAACACAAATTACATCCCAACCTATCAATCAGCCGATTCTTATCAGCCTATTTGGTCCTATGTGTCGGATGATTATTTTGGGCTATTAGATGACAACGAAGGTGACAACCCCACCGATGATCTGGATATAGGCATTGGCAGATTTCCTGTTCAATCTGCTGCTGAAGCGGAAGCGATGGTATACAAGGTAACGAATTACAACTCTTCGAATACGATGCGGGATTGGAGGAATGTTGTCTGCTTTATTGCCGATGACCAGGATGGCAACACCCATATAGACCCCTCTGATGATATCGCCATCCACATCGACACCACGTATTGTGAATACAATATTGATAAAATTTACATCGATGCATATCAGCAGGTTTCAACTGCGGGCGGCCAACGCTATCCTGAAGCTAACATTGCAATCAACAGAAGGGTTGAAAAGGGTGCTCTGTTAATAAATTACACCGGCCATGGAGGAGAGCTGGGATGGGCCCACGAGAGGATTTTGGAAAACTCAGACATCAATAACTGGTCGAATTTTAACAGCTTACCTGTTTTTACAACGGCTACTTGTGAATTCAGCCGATTCGACGACCCGGCGAGAACCGCCGCTGGAGAATTCGTTTACCTGAATCCCAATGGTGGAGGCATAGCGCTGCTTACCACTGTAAGGGTGGTCTTCTCCAATGCCAATGAAGCGCTTACCAGAAACTTTTACAAGACAGTATTCGTGCCAATCAATGGCGAAATGCCAAGACTAGGTGATATTGTAATGATTACCAAAAACAAAACGGGCAATGGAGTAAACTCCAGAAAATACTGTTTACTAGGAGATCCTGCATTGCGGCTTGCATATCCAGAACACGAAGTACTAACGGATTCAATTAATGGTCAGGTGCTTATGGGCGATAATGATACTTTAAATGCGCTTAGCTTAGTAACAATCAGCGGGCACATTGATAACACAGCAGGAGGAAAATACACTTCATTTAATGGAACGGTGTACCCAACGGTGTACGATAAAGCCCTGGTAATTACAACATTAAAAAATGATCCGGATAGCGACGTTAAAAATTTCGATCTGCAGAAAAGCATTCTCTTCCGTGGAAAAGCCACGGTAACCAATGGTGAGTTTAATTTTTCATTTATAGTGCCGAAGGATATAGCATACCAAAATGATTTTGGGCGCATAAGTTATTATGCCGAAAATGGCGTTACGGATGCCCACGGTTGCTACGAAGAGTTTATTATCGGGGGTTCTGCCAGTAACATCGCAGCAGATAACACCGGGCCACAGGTAGATCTTTATATGAATGACACCAGCTTTGTCTTTGGCGGTATTACAAATGAGAGTCCGACTATGCTGGCATTCATTTTTGATGAGCATGGCATCAACACCAGCGGAAATGGAATCGGACATGACCTCGTGGCGATTTTAGATGGGGCAACCAACAATCCTATCATCCTCAACGACGACTATATCGCCGATCGGGACACCTATAAAAGCGGTTCTATTTCCTATGACTTTTCTGACCTGGAGGAGGGAAATCATACCCTGAGCCTGAAAGTTTGGGATGTTTACAACAATTCTACGGAGGCGATTACCGAATTTGTAGTTGCTCCATCAGCAGAGCTTGCTTTAAGCCACGTTCTCAACTATCCAAACCCCTTTACCACCTATACCGAATTTTGGTTTGAACACAATAGGCCGGGACAAAACCTGGATGTACAGATTCAGATCTTTACAATCTCCGGCAGGCTGATTAAAACGATCAATACAAGTGTTTTTACGTTAGGCTATAGGCCCGATCCGAAAATATATACTGATCTTATATGGAATGGAAAAGATGACTTTGGAGATAATATTGGAAGGGGGGTTTATGTATATCACCTAAAAGTAAAAGCAGAAGATGGCTCGTTTGCCGATAAGTTTGAGAAATTGGTGATCCTGAATTAAAGATGTGCTTAACAATAAAATATAACTCGCTTCGTTGTATAGAAAGCTTCGGAGATGACTCGCTGGAACCATTCGCAATAAACCACGTATAATTGCTATATTTGCACGGGAGGACACCTGATTAAAACTGATGAAAAGGCTCATAAAAAAGACAGCTTATAGGCAGCTGGCAACATTGATGTTGTCTTTGTTGGTTATTGCTTTTGGCACGCGCTCGACACAGGCCCAGATACAAACCAATCAGCTTAATGGCGGTACGGTAAATACCATTACCACTGCAGTTCCATTACTGTTGATTTCTCCGGATGCCCGTTCAGGGGCAATGGGAGATGCAGGTGTTGCATCCAAGCCCGATGCCAATTCTGCTCATTGGAATCCTTCAAAATTCGCGTTTATCGATGACGACATGGGGTTCTCTGTATCCTATACCCCCTGGCTTCGTGCTTTGGTGCCAGACATTAATTTGGCATACCTCTCAGGGTACAAGAGAATTGACAAAAACCAAACAATAGGTCTCTCGTTGTTGTATTTTTCTTTGGGAAATATCATTTTTACCAATATGGTTGGTGAGGTAACCGGAGAGTTCAACCCCAATGAGTTTTCCATCGACGGAACCTACGCGAGGAAGCTATCTGACCACTTTTCAGGTGGAATAGCGCTCAGATACATTTATTCGAACCTTACCGGTGGGTATTACATTGAAAGCGCCGGTCAATCCAAAGCGGGCCAGTCAATTGCAGCGGACATTTCTGTTTACTATCAAAACGACGTAGAGCTTGGCGATAAATCTGGAGAATATGCCTTTGGATTGAATATTTCAAATATTGGATCGAAGATGTCTTATACAGAAACTGCAGATCGTGATTTTATCCCCATCAATTTGAGATTGGGAGGGCGGCTGTCTGTTGATATCGACGAATATAACTCCATATCCATAATAGCCGACGTTAATAAACTGTTGGTTCCTACTCCTCCAGTATATGAGTTGGACAGCGCGGGAAATCCCGTTCAGGATGCGTCCGGAAACAAAGTAATCCTTTATGGGAAGGATCCAAACCGTTCGGTTGTCAGTGGTATGGTAGGTTCATTTAACGATGCCCCGGGAGTACTAAACAGCAGCGGCGAGAGAAGCATTGGCAAGGAGGAGTTGAGAGAAATCACCTACTCCATAGGTTTGGAATATTGGTATTCAGGTCAGTTTGCGGTAAGGGCTGGCTACTTTCATGAACACGCGACAAAGGGTAATCGAAAGTTCTTCACCTTAGGTGCCGGGTTAAAATACAACGTCTTCGGAATTGACTTTGCTTATCTAATTCCTACAGAAGCAAAGCATCCATTGGAAAACACACTTCGTTTTACGCTGCTCTTTGATTTTGAAGGCTTAAAAGAGCAAAACGAAGAAAGCCCTCCCAAATCCTAAACCTTCGAATCGCCTTTCCTTGCTTACTTTCATTTTTGTAATTTAGTTCTCCATTTAGCACCCCATTAATGGATATAAGAGTAGGCTTTGGGTTTGATGTTCATCAGTTACACGATGGTCAAGATTTTGTTATCGGCGGTGTTCATATCGAACACACCAAAGGCGCTGTTGGCCACTCCGACGCAGATGTGCTCATCCATGCCATATGCGACGCAATGTTAGGCGCAGCAAATCTACGGGATATAGGCACACATTTCCCCGACAGCGACGGTATTTATGAAAATATTGACAGCTCTATTCTTCTAAATAATGTAAATGGCCTTCTTGTCAGGGAAGGGTACTCAATTAGTAACATCGACTCCACGGTGTGTTTAGAAGCGCCTAAAATCAAGCCCTACATTGTCGAAATGCAGGAGCATCTGGCTGAGATTATGAAGATCGACCTGAGTAGAATCTCTATTAAAGCAACTACTAGCGAGAAAATGGGGTTTATAGGTCGCGAAGAAGGTATAGCTGCTTATGCTACTGTTCTGATTCAGAAGCCTTCTTCTTAATCAACCTGCCTTTTAGCTTATAAAAATAACTTAAGCCAATTATATAAGAATACTTTGGGTTATTCACGTTGAACTCCCTTTGAATTCTGTAAAAGATCGATACCTCATTTCTTTTATTGAGATCCAGATCGAAGCCAAGTGTATATCGAACCTTGTCAAATTGTTTTCCCGTTATATTCAGATACACTTCAGAAGAAACATAAGGGCTGAACTTTTTGTCCAAATCCAGTTTCAATGTTAACTTATTCCGGTCGTAGTAGTCCGTTCTGGGACCATTGTTACGTTGTCCGGTTTCCATTTGTATTCGCGCTCGGTAGAGCGCGATAATTGGCTTTGCTTTATATCTGATACGTATGTCGCCATGGAAGCGGTTGGTAATTCTGTAAGTGCCATCTAATCGCTGAACATTTTTAAATCTATAGTTTCCAGAAAACTTCAAGTACTTGTTTAATCTGAAGGCAAGTCCAATTTCGGAAAAAAAGTTTTTTACAGATGAGATGTTCTCGTTTATGCGAACCTGCTCTTCAAAATTCAGGCTTACTTTTTTGGTAATGTTTTTACTAATTCCCGCTCCTGTCCACAGTTCTGCATCACTGGTTTGAGCCGCTACAGATCCGCTAATGGCAGCTGCGCAAATTATGAAATAACACCTCTTTATGAACCCCGTCATCGTCAATTATTACACTCTGTTTACTGTTTTCCTAAAAAGGATATAACCGCGTAGGAGGTTGATGAAGCTGTGATCAACTGGCAGTAATAAATCCCTGAGGCGAGACCTGATGGTTCAAATGGTATATAGTGTTGCCCCATACCCATGACGCCCTCTGTGAGTGTTGTTATCTCCTTTCCATAAGTGTCAATTATCCTGAGCTTTACATGCTGACGCTTATCCAGTGAAACTCTTATGGTGGTTGAATGATCAAAGGGATTTGGGTAAGCCTTTAAGGATACTGTACTGCTGTTGCCGGGCATCTCCTCTTTTCCAACAATACAAGGGGTAAATCCAGCACCAGGAGATCCTCCGAAACAACCCGCAAACCAATTGTAATAGCTGCTAAGATTATTATACGGGTCTAGCAATTCCAAGGTCGGCCCATATCCATTTGCAGCCGAAGGCCAGAGGGAATCGCCTGTAAAGCTCAAGGACAAATACAGCTGATTGTCAGCATCGAATAGCCTTAATTTTTCGCCTGAGCTACTTATTCCAAAATTGAATGGCCCCATATAATTGTTCACCGAATTATTGTACAACACAAATTTCGCCGTGTCTTCACAAAGAACCAGATATTCATTCTGTGCCAACACTGTGCTATCTGGTATTGTAAAAGAATTATTTGCTGAATCTCTCAATACCCAGCCAGAAATATCTACGTCAACGGTTCCATAGTTATGCAGCTCAACCCAGTCGCCAGCGTCCCAATTCACAATGGATCTGTAATTAATCTCACTGAAAGTAATCCTGTTCGTATCGGGTTCCCCGAAAAAATAAGCCGTAAACACTTCGTTTGTATCGATGTTAAGCGTAATAGACGGGCTGTAATCTGGGGTGGGTATGAGATTCAGCGACTGCCAGAACGAAAATTCATACCCGGGATTAGGATAAGCTGTTATGGTAACCGGTACCCCATCAAAGTAAATACCTGCCCAGGGCAAAGAATCGGGCGTTACCGTGCTTATTTTTACAGTGCCCGCGCCTTCCGGATACACATCCAGTGTAACCATCACTTGTTTGTTCAGGCCGAACTCTTGCTCTACATGGTATCTGGCCGGACCTGGACGTCCATTGATAAAGCCAATCAGGCTAGCCTCAACATTAACCTGATACCAGCTGTTGAAATCGCCTCCCCATCTATCGATGTGCCGAGGCATTTCTCCAATAATGGAATCCCTGTATGAATAGGCCAAATTCCTTAATACCTTAGCATGAAATACGGTATTTATTAAATCGGCATATCGGTTAATGAAGTAGTTTTTGAACGTGGTATTCAGCAAAAGGGAGTTCAGCATTGCTGCGTGTGCCGTATTGGATTGCGTTGTTACCCTGTTGATATCATTATCATTTGGTGTGCCTCCAAAGCCAAGGCCAAAGTCCATGTCGGTGACGATGTACCTCCATTTGGATCCAGTCTTTTGCGATTTCCAGTACTTGATGTTATTCTGTGGCCAATCCCAATTGACATAATAGGTTTGGGTGATAAAATGATCACAAAAGTTTTCAATGTCGAGCTGAGCCTTCACGGCATCGTAGTTAGCCTGATTGGCCATACTATTGGTAATAATGAAAGTGGCCAGATTGATAAAATCGCTGTTCGAGCCCTCCATAACGGCACCATCAAATTGCAGTATATCCACACTATCGGGATCCACACCAAAATTCTCCGCCAGATAATATTTGCTAATTTTTTCTCTGATATTTTGAATTCCCCAGAACTCTCCATTCAAATACACAATGGCTGGCACATAATCCTGATAATCGTTAAAAGTATTCTCAACAGCCTTGTGCATCAAAGCATCTCTGAAGAAGGTTCCATTCTGTGCAGTTTCATTGCCGGAAGTTCTGAGAATGAACCTCTTAAAGCTATAAATTTCCTTGTCCGGAAAGAGCTGATAATCCAGTGTGCTCTTGCCCCACCTGCCTTTGGCAAGAATGCGCAAAGATTTCTGCGGTTGTGATCTTGACCATCCCCCGTGTATTTTCATTCCAAAATCCTGATCAAACTGCAAGACCTCGTCGGCACTATAATATTCCATGTGAATGGGTATTTCCCAGTTTTGCCAGAAGTTCGCTCCAAAATTGGGTATGCCCGGGTCTGCGTTGGGGCCCAACACATAAATCCCGGTGTTAAAATCCCACAAATTTTCCGGATCAGTTGTTATCGATAAAACCGGCAAGGTCGAATTATCATCAATAAAATAACTCTTGGTGATAATCTCGCTGGGTAGGTATCCAATAGCAAAGGCTCTTGCTCTGATGATCATGTTTGAGTCAATACCTATAGACGCACTGTACAATGGGTCCGACATATCCGGAACGCTTCCATCCATCGTTATTCTTATTTGAGAACCGGGGAACGAGTTCGTTATCGTCAGTGTCTGATTTACCATATAAAATCCGCCTGCTAACGAAAACATGGGATCGTCAACATATCCGGAAGAAGTGGATGAGCTATTATTGGTGGCATCTGGTGTGGGTGTGCCGAAATACGCGTCGTTTACGCTGCCGTCCGGAAAGCTACCATATGAATTGTCAACTTGCAGATAGGGGTATCGAACGGTATCGATAATGGCATTGGCTGGATCTAACAGATAAACCATTTCGCCATCTCCACTTAGCTTGAAGTCAGTGTGTAAGTACGACTGGCCCGGGGAATACCACACTGGTAATGGATCATAATAGGTAGTGCTATTCTTGATACCAACGGACAAAAAGGGCCTTGCGGTCAGATCGGAAGAGAAGGTGTTCACGTTGTGTGCCTGAACGGTTAGCACATTGGTGCCAATTACCAAAACCGACTTGAGCTGAGCTTCAGTTATCTTCCATTCATCAGGCAATTGCCCCTGGTATAGCAGGGCTTCGTGCTCTACGTAAGCCAGGCCATCATATGGCGTGGGCGTCCCGTTAATTCCAACATTTGCCCTTACCATCTCCACTCCATTTAAATATGACACAAATGAATCGTCATAATCCATATGGAAAACAGCATTGGCCAAGGTGGCTGTATCGATGATGCTGAACTCATGTCGAATAAATACGGATGACAGAGGAGGGCTGAGAATCGTTGCATCATCACCGTCTCCATAGCCAATCCCTCCGGTACCCAGCAGCCAGGCAGAGTCATCAAAACCCAAATCCGTCCAGGTTGTGTCCACTGGTGCGGTCGGCACTATGTACCTCCAGACAAGGTTATCTTTTACAACAGATTCCCAATGGTCAATGCTCGTTTTTCTATCCTTTTCAGAGGCAAAAACAGTTACGTATCCTCCCGGCTGTATCATCACTGAAGGGAAAGTCCAGAATCTTGTCGTGTCTGAATTATCGCTTAACGAATAGCCCTGAAGATCAACAGCTGTGGCACCTGCGTTGTACAATTCGATGAAGTCTGGGTAATCTCCATCCTCATCTGCGGTAATGCTCGCGTTTCGCGAGCACACCTCATTTATCGTCACCTGGGAGTAGGCACCCAACACATTTGCTGAGAGATACACTGCCACCATAAAACCGATGCGCCTCACTTGCTTCATAGTTTTATCCATTTTTTCTGGTAACAATTACCGCCTGCGCAGAATTCGATGAAATAGATGCCCGCCGGCGCGTGCTCTGCAACGTTGAGCAGCTGTATTGTATAATCGCCCGGGCTATACGCCTGTTCGTTTTCGAGCATCCTAACTTTTCCAAGTAGATCGATTAGTCTTATGGATATAAGCGAAGGATTCTTTAGCTCAAATGAAATGCTGCTTTCCCCGTCTCCAGGATTGGGGAATACGTTAAATGCATTTTCATTGTTCTCCTTATCAGCTATACTGATAACAACATTTACAGTCAGTTCAAAAGTGTCTATTGAACATATGTTGGAGGCTATGAGCCGAACCGTTCTGCTGCCCAGGCTCGAATAAAGATGCGTCGGATTTTTCTCAGTGCTCGTTGTGGAATCTCCAAAGTCCCAGAAGTAGGTGTTGGCACTTGTTGAGAGGTTCACAAAAACGGTTGAATCAGTATTGGTGACCGGCCCGGTCCAAAAGCTGGCACTTACATCCTGATGTATGGTAACTTCTACGGTAGCTAGCTCCCAGCAGAATAATGAATCACTGATGTAAACACTGTAAACCGTAGTAGAATCAGGGCTCACCGTGATTGATGCCGTCATTTCCCCTGTCGACCACAAATAGGAGCTTCCACCAGTTGCGGAAAGGGTTACAGATCCACCCGGACAAACATAATTGTCTGGCGTGATGGTATAGGAAATCGCAGAACAATACACACAGCTGCTATCGCTGGTATTCGCCAGGGGATTGTAATTGATGGCAGCAGTATCCATGCACCCAAAATATATTGGTGGTGGTGGTGGAATATTCAATATCTCGGTAACGTAATATGCAATCGGGCCAGTTGTATCTATAAAAGGCACCACAAACTCCTTTACCAATGCATGCCGTATTCCCTTTGCATAATAGAGGAAGTACTCGACGGTGTCCAGCGTTGCACCATTAAAATTCCCGTCTATAAATGTGCTGTCATACCTGTATTCTGTTGTATGAACTCTGAGCACGCTATCGTAAGACCCTAAACCCGTTAACATTGTGCCCCATCCGTCAGCATCAATTTTCTTATAAAGGTGATAGTCGATTGTATATACAATTGGGGCTGAGCCGATCAAGATTTGGAGCTCGGTAAGGGCGTAGGTGCTATCAGAATATCCATAAGTATACTGGTTGCTTAGCAGCGTGTCTTCCCCGGGCGGATTCATATGGAAGAACAGCGTATCGATGGTTGCGGTGTCGAGAATATAGCCTACCCACACCGTGCCGTTCTGCCAAAATCCAGATACGTCAGTGGCAAAGTATGTATATTGGTCGTAACCCAAAGTGCCCATGGTAGGGTAATATCTCGATAGAGAGGATGATGGATATTGAGCAGAAAACGGCCCTGCTGTTGCTGCCAGATAGTCGACTAGCTGATTTCCATAGGTAAATCCACCGGTGAAATCATACGATTGACCCGGCCCAGCTGCGGAAACGGGCGGAATATTGATAAAAGCAACATTATTCAGCAGATAGTTCGTTCCCACAACAGGAAACTCACTGCTATCCAAGCTTACCTGGGCCTGCACACGAAGGCAAGTGATTGTAAGTAGAAGCAATAGAAGGCATCTCCTTTTCATACTGTATCCTACTCTGCATTTGTTCTGCGTTCGGTTTCTTCCTGAAGCGAGGAATATGCTCCTGCCTCCTCATAATAAAACACCCTCACCCTTGCCGTATCTCTCAAAAAATCAATTCTACCTATCTCGGTCCTGTGGATATTCAAGCCGGTTCTTTCGCGTAGGTCTTCCAGGAGTTGTTGGTGATTCTCGGGTTTTATCAGTTCTATTTTTTCCATAATGACCGTTTGCCTCGATTCATGCTTCAATAACCAAACCTTCTCTAAGCCATAGGTTAGCGCAGCAATCATAAAATTCGTAAAAACCAGCTCCGTGTAGCTGATCTTCTTATTGGCCAGTCCATTTATGGCTGAGATTCCTATGACAACGAACAGGTATGTCATTTCCTTGATCGGAATAGGATCTGTGCGATACCTGATTATGCCGAAGATGGCAAAGAGGCCAAGTGCAAATCCCAGTCCCAGCTTTACATTGGAGAGTAGCTGACAAAGGAAAAACACAATAACGCTAAACATCAAATAGGTGAACAGATAATCTTTGCGTTTGGTTACGGGATAATAAATATATCTCACCACCAAAACGGAAATAAATAGATTAAATCCGAATCGGGTTATCAGCTCAAGAAAGTCTTCGGTGTCAATTAGTTTAACTCCGAATACCTTCGTCAGCTCTATAAACTCAAGCTCCCACAGCATATCTTAATTTATTAATGGTTATTATTTTGGGTTTAAACCTGTTGTACTTAATATCTTCTTTAAACAGATTGTTTTTTACATCTGAATTCATAAGAACTGTACCAATGCAATACTTACTTATCCGCATGGGCCTGATTCTAAACTTCTTCATGGTTTGGATAAATGAGGAGCGAACATTATACTTTTCCTGTTTTACCTCAGCAATTATCAGCTCTGATACCGAAACCTTCTGGTCATTCAGCTCAAATTTTAAATCCAAATCAATTGTAACCCTCTCCTTGGTAGTTAGGCTTACCAGTGTAATACGCTTAAACTCGTTGGCCAATTTTGCGCCCAGCTCTTCTGCAGGTAGTGGAAAATATTTGACTAAAAACTCAATAGACCTGGCAGAAAAATCAGGACGAATATCCGATCTTTTGGTTCTTTTTTTAACGGTTCTGCCCTTGTTGCTCTTGTATTTCACTTCCAGGTAACAGAGTTCCGTATCAACATATTTTCTATACCTCACCTTGTGGCGATTCATTTTACCATTGTGGTGTTGTGTGTACAATTTCAGCTTTTCGGTATCGAAGTATAAAGAATTGTACTGGCTGAGCTTCTTGCCATTAATCTCCAACACAGAATAACTCTGTGAAAGCTCCTTCAACACAGCAGACAACAAGCTGGAAGTAAAAACAAACTTTGTGTCCATTCTGCTCAGCAGCTTTACGCTGTCCATCTCCTCAAGGGTTATAGGGCTAAACTCTCTCGATATGATTTCGGCGAAGCTCATCTATCTTTTATCAATTCCCAGAACCGGAAGCTGAATTGCTTCCCCTTCAGTTGTTATTTGAGTGAGCAACTCTTTGGTTTCAGTGCCACTCGTACACGTGAGACAATCAGAAAACGCATATATTTTATAGGAGCCCTCTATCAGCCCGCTGAACTGAAAAACCCCGCCTGCTCCGCTTTTTGTTCTTTCAAAATAGGCTTGGTCATTATCATAAACTATGTAAACATCCTCGTCCAATTTCGCATATACTATAGGATTAGAGGTAGAGGTGGTATAGTCTGTCAGCTGAACCATTCCTGAGATGTACCCACTTCCGTCATCTATATCGATATTCTTAACCAGCTCAATATCTGAGGCTGTTACAACTTCTTTTTTGTCTTTTATTTCGACCTCTACTTCCTTTGCTTCCACCCCCGAGGCACAGCTATTGCAATCCGAATAGGCAAACAATTTGTAATTGCCTTTTCTGAGATATTTAAAATTGTAGCTGCCATCGCTATGGGAATTGCTGTTCTCACCATACACTGTATTGTCACCATATATTATGTATACGTCTACGTCTCTGGCCTCCTCTTTTTTAAGAAATTTACCATTGGGGTCATAAAGATTATTGTACAGCTTCCCCTCTATCGTTGCCTTGCCGCCCTCGCCTTCTTCCTTTTTGCAAGACTGTACAACAACTGTGAGCAGGATGATCAATATTACTACGCTGTATTTATTCATTTGTCGTTTTATTAAGTTAAGCATTTAACCTTTATCACCTCAACACAGCTACTTAGGTCATGTTAAGACGCCTTCTAGCTTGAACGGTTGTCTAATCTAGAATCTATGTATGAGAATTTATACTGATCGCCGAATATAGCAAAACAAGCAGTTCATCAAATTGCATATAATAGTAAAGTTAAGAAAGAATTAAACAAGAAAAGTCAATTTGACATATAATGATAGACTAGGTTTAATTTAGCTTATCCCAATTGGGATATAAATCATTACATTTATATCTTGCACCCGATTATAAAGAGAAAAACATCCAGGGTTGAGTAACTCAGTAGAAATAGTATTTAGCATTGAAGTGCTGGAGAGCGCTGCGGAGCTTTCATCTGAAGACCAGTCGCTACTGGAAATAGCCTATAAAGCGCTAAAAGATGCTTATGCTCCTTATTCTAAATTTAACGTGGGTACAGCATTGCTTCTGAAAAATGGCGAGGTGGTGATCGGCAATAATCAGGAGAATGTTGCATATCCTTCGGGTTTATGTGCAGAACGAGTAGCATTATTTGCGGCTGGTGCCCAATATCCGGATATTCCGGTAACAACAATTGCGATTACCGCCCAATCGGATACCGTAAGTATTGACGAACCCCTTGCTCCATGCGGAGCGTGCAGACAAGTGATGTGTGAAACAGAGAACAGATATGGACAAAAAATTAAAGTGCTCTTAAAAGGAGACGCTGATAAAATCTACGTTATTAACAGCGTGTCCGATATTCTTCCATTGTCATTTACCCCTGATAAGCTTGCCGTTAAGTAAGCCTAAATCATGCGAGGAAAAAGGATCGCTATTTTATTATAAATTTGCATAATCTGTCAAGAAATACCCAATGCCGAAAACACTCACAAAAACGATGATACGGCCCAAACATTCTCAGAAAACCTATCTGGAGTGGTTTCGGTTGATGTATCTTATTCGAAAATTTGAGGAAAAGGCAGGGCAGCTGTATATTCAGCAAAAAATCCGAGGGTTTTGTCATTTATATATTGGTCAGGAAGCCCTGGTGGCGGGATGTGTTTCAGCTATTAACAAACCGGACAATCTTATTACTGCATACAGAGACCATGCACATCCTCTTGGAAAGGGTATGCACCCAAAATATGTAATGGCGGAGCTATATGGAAAAGCTACTGGGTCAACCAAGGGTAAAGGTGGCTCTATGCACATATTCGATGTGAAGAACAGGCTGTTCGGTGGCCATGCGATTGTTGGTGCGCAAATTCCCCTGGGAGCGGGCATCGCCTTTGCTGAGAAGTACAAAAAGACCCGGGCAGTTACCCTGTGCTTTATGGGGGATGGTGCAGTGCGGCAGGGGGTACTGCATGAAACATTTAATATGGCAATGACCTGGAGGCTCCCGGTAATATTTGTCATTGAAAACAACAATTACGCCATGGGTACTTCCGTTAAGCGAACCTCTAACGTAACCGATCTTTACAAGCTGGGCGCCGCTTATGACATGCCTTCCTTTCCCGTTGATGGAATGCGCTGCGAAAGCGTGCACGAGGCGGTATTAGAGGCGGCGAAAAGGGCCAGAAGTGGCGACGGCCCAACGCTGCTGGAAATGGTAACTTGCAGATACAAAGGGCATTCAATGTCTGACCCTGCCAGCTATCGTTCAAAGGAAGAAGTTGAAGAGTACAAGGCACGCGACTGCATTGAACATGTTTTGGCGGTGATAAAGAAGCATAAGTTCGCAAATGCCAAAGAGCTCGATGCCATCCGTAAAAAGGTAAAAGCACAAATCGATGAATCAGTTACATTTGCCGAAGAATCTCCGTATCCAGAACTCGATGAGCTGTATAAGGATGTGTACATGCAAGCTGATTATCCTTATATAATTGAATAAATAATGGCCGAAGTTGTAAGAATGCCCAAGTTAAGTGATACCATGACCGAAGGTGTTGTGGTAGAGTGGCACAAGAAAGTGGGCGATAAAGTGGAGTCAGGTGACTTGCTGGCAGAAATTGAAACGGACAAGGCAACGATGGAATTTGAATCATTCCAGGAAGGCGTGCTGTTATATATCGGCGTAAAGAAGGGCCAAACAGCAGCTGTGGATGCAATTTTAGCTATCCTCGGAAAGAAGGGTGAAAAAATTGACAAAATCCTGAAGGAAGAGAAGAAAAACGGAATACCTAAACCTGTTGAGAAAGAAATAGTGGACTCCGTAGTGCCACAACCGCCGACTGCAGAACCTGTCGCAACGCTGGCGCCGCAGCCCACTCCAGGGCCTGCTTCCTCTTCTGGTGATAGGGTAAAGGCATCGCCAATGGCTAAGAAACTAGCCAATGAGAAAGGGGTTAACATCTCGTTCATCAATGGTACAGGTGATGGCGGCAGGGTTACCAAAAAGGATATTGAGAGCTATCTACATTCTGCTGCCGGAGGAACCTCGTCCATTTCGGAAGAAAAGTTCACGGAGGTTGGTCTTTCACAAATGCGAAAGACTATTGCTACGAGGCTTGCTGAAAGCAAGTTTACCGCTCCGCATTTTTACCTGACGGTTCATATAGATATGGACCGGTGTATTGATGCGCGTACCTCTATCAACGCTACGTCGAATGTCAAGATCTCTTTTAATGATATCGTTATAAAGGCAGCAGCAGCAGCCCTTAGAAAACACCCAGCCATAAATTCCTCCTGGCTCGGCGATCGAATCAGGTATAATGAACACATAAATATAGGAGTGGCCATTGCTGTTGAAGATGGGCTTTTGGTGCCCGTTGTGCGTTACGCCGATGGCAAGACACTTACACAGATTAATATCGAGGTAAAAGATTTTGCTGTAAAAGCCAGGGAAAAAAAGCTTCAGCCAGAAGATTGGGAGGGCAATACGTTTACAGTATCCAATCTGGGCATGTTTGGTGTTGATCAGTTCACCGCAATTATAAACACCCCGGACGCTTGTATTATGGCAATTAGCGGTATAAGAGAAACGCCAATAGTTAAAAATGGAGCAGTTGTGCCTGGAAATTTGATGGCTGTTACACTTTCCTGTGATCACAGGGTGGTGGATGGTGTTTCTGGCGCTGAATTTCTGCAGACCTTCAAGCACATGATGGAGAATCCCGTTCTTTTCCTGGGAGCGAGCTCTATATAACAAGCGTTTGAGGTAAGCCGAATACACACACCTAGCATATCAGCTGCGAATTGCGAGCTGGCATATGTCGGCCATACAGAGCAGTGCCTTCAACCTGATAATGCCGGCACTCTATTACATGCAACATTGTTGTTACTTTTGTTAGACTAAACAACGCTCAGCTACCAATATCATGTCGCTGCAATACCTAGAAACTGCCATTACTTACCTCAAGGGTGTGGGTCCCAAGCGCGCCGATGTTTTAAATAAAGAGCTGGGTGTTTATACGTTTGGCGACCTCCTCACCGTGTACCCTTTTCGTTATGTGGACCGGACAAAATTCTATAAGATAAGTGAAATAAGCTCCGATCTGCCCTTCATTCAGCTCAAAGGAAAGATCGTCTCTGTTGAAACGCTGGGGAAGGTTCGGCAGAAACGCCTGGTGGCTCTGTTCAAAGACGATACGGGAATGGTTGAGCTGGTTTGGTTCCGGGGCATCAGCTGGATTAAGTCGGGATTAAAACCCAATACCGAATACATAGTCTTTGGCAGGCCCAATATTTACAACGGAAAGGTGAATATCCCCCATCCGGAAATGGACCCTGTTAATGCGAAAAACAGCACAACAGCGTCAGCCTTACAGGCGGTGTATCCCTCAACAGAAAAGCTGACAGCGAAAGGCCTCAATAGCAGGGGCATCGGCCTGTTGGTAAAAGAGCTAATGTCTGGCATGCAAGGGACTTTCCCTGAGCCGTTATCAGATGAAATCCTGAAGACGGCTAATCTGTGCAGCAAAAGAGATGCGTTGATAAATATTCATTTTCCAAAAAGTCCCAATTTATTAAACAAGGCTCAATACCGTTTGAAATTTGAAGAGCTCTTTTTCATTCAATTGCGATTGCTCATGCTACGGGATTCCCAAAAGCGCAACATCAGGGGTTTCCCCTTTCTTAAAGTGGGTGACTTATTTAATCAATTCTATAAGGATGTTTTGCCATTCGACTTAACGGGTGCACAGAAACGTGTAATGAAAGAAATAAGAGAAGACATTGGGTCTGGCAAACAAATGAATCGTCTGTTACAGGGGGATGTGGGAAGTGGCAAGACGCTTGTTGCGTTAATGTCCATGCTGATTGCATTGGACAACAGGTACCAGGCCTGCATGATGGCCCCCACAGAAATTCTGGCAAACCAGCATTACCAAACCATCAGCCAGTTTGTCGATGCGCTGGGAATAAGGGTGGCACTGTTGACAGGCTCCACCACAGCAGCCAAAAGAAAAGAGCTCCATGCTGCACTTGAATCAGGAGAAATCAATGTTTTGCTCGGCACGCATGCCCTGATAGAGGACAAGGTAAAATTTAACAATTTGGGCATGGTGATAATAGATGAGCAGCATAGGTTTGGTGTAGCCCAGCGTGCAAGGCTTTGGAAAAAGAGCGAAAACAATCCGCCACACATTTTGATTATGACGGCAACTCCTATTCCCCGAACCCTTGCCATGACGCTTTACGGCGACCTGGATGTTTCCGTGATTGACGAATTACCTCCAGGGCGAAAAGAAATAAAAACCATTCATCGATATGATACTTCGCGGCTAAAGGTGTTTGGTTTCATGAAAGAGCAAATAAAAAAGGGGCGGCAGATCTATGTAGTGTATCCGCTCATACAGGAATCTGAAAAGCTGGATTACAAAGATTTAATGGATGGATATGAAAGCATTACCAGAGAATTTCCCATACCCGAATACCAGATCAGCATTGTGCATGGAAAGATGAAATCAGATGTAAAAGAGTTTGAGATGCAGCGGTTTGCCCGGGGAAAAACACAAATCATGGTGGCAACCAACGTAATCGAGGTGGGCGTGGATGTGGCCAATGCAACAGTTATGGTATTGGAAAGCGCCGAGAGATTTGGGCTGTCACAGCTGCATCAGCTCCGCGGCAGAGTAGGCCGGGGTGCCGACCAATCTTACTGTATTTTAATGACCGACGACAAGCTAAGCAGCAACAGCAAGCTGAGAATGGAGACGCTGGTCCGCACCAATGATGGTTTTGAAATTGCTGACGTGGACATGAAATTGAGGGGCCCCGGTGATTTAGAGGGAACTCAACAAAGCGGAACGCTGGAGCTGAAGATCGCAGACATTGTTAGAGACGGACAGATTATACAGTATGCCAGAGAATTGGCAACGAAAACCCTGCACGAAGATCCCCTCTTAAAGGCCCCGCCAAATTCAAATATGGCTGTGCAGCTGGCGACTTTAAACAAATACCACAAGGACTGGAGTCAGATTTCATGATTACCTGCAATTCTGAGCAGGGCGAAGAATCTTTGGTTCCTCAACAACTAGATTCTTCGCCTCACCTGAGGCTCGCTCAGAATTACGGTTGGATTGCATACTTTTGCCAAAGCATAAAGAGCTAAATAATGAAGCACACATTAGCAATAACAATCCTGGCGGCCTTCTCGCTTACGGGCTTTGTAAAACAGGAATCCCCGGCTGTAGATAATGAAAAGTTTTGCAATACGCTTCAGGCGCTGCTCGGCGCTGCTTCAGCGGGTTTTGAATCGATCAAGGGTACCGCAACCGAGAGAATGATTACGGGAAACAAAAAATCATTCTTCATTTCAAAAGTCAGCTTCGGTAACGGAAGTGATTGCTACATCAACACTTCTGAAGCCTATCCAGAGTGCGAATGTATTTTGGCAAGTGACAGCAGAATAACTCCAGAACTGATTGCTGAGTACAACAGCTATAAAGGAGCAGTAGAAGCCTGTCTTCCTACGGGATGGAGAATTGCTGAGCAAGACAGTACCAACAATGCTTATCTAAAGGGAAGAAAATACAAAAAGTTGGTGGTGCGCGAAGATATCACGGGCAAAAAGGTGAAGTTCCACCTGTATATGTACAGCAGCATGATAGAGAAGAAGAGGGTTGTTGAGCTAAAGATTGAAGGAATAGGCAAGAAGCAATAAATTGAAGAGCCTTATACAATACATCCTTCAGAAAACCTTGGGTTTTCAAAATTACCTCTTCATTTTTTCGTTGTTCAAGATTAAGACACTACAGTACGACGAGAAAGAACGCGACTTTCTTCTTTTTTGCGAAAGCATAGAAGAAAAAGGCGTTATTCTAGATATTGGCGCCAATATTGGAATCATGACTGCCATCCTTGGTATGCGCTTTGAAGATTCTGCAGTAATTTCCATAGAGCCCATCCCTCACAATATTTTGGCCTTAAAAAGGGTTATCTCTTTTTTAAATCTCAAAAACGTTAAGATTATGGAAATCGCTCTTGGTTCATCAGATGAAGAAGTTGAAATGGTGCTCCCCGTTCACAGCGGGGTAAAAAAACAAGGCCTGAGTCATGTTGTTGGCGACAACGATGCTCCTGAGGGTGAGAAGTTCACGGTGCCAAGTACTCGGCTTGACAGCTTAACAAGCTCCTTCCCCGATAAGGTTGTCGCAATTAAGCTCGACGTAGAAAACCATGAATACGAGGTGCTGGAAGGGGGAAGAGAGCTCATTCAGGAGAGCCGTCCTATGATATACACAGAGCTATGGGACAATGAGAACCGCTCTAAGTGCATAGAATTGTTGGCCGGTTTGAACTATTTGCCCTATATCTACGTAAGCGGAAAACCTGTGAAATATGACGCAGACATTCACAACACGCAAAACTTCCTGTTTCTTCCCAACTAAGCAAAAAGTTTCTTACTGATGCAAAAGAAGTTTCTCACGAATCTTTCACTCCTGATTTTACTAAACCTGCTGATTAAACCCTTTTGGGTGCTGGCCATAGACAGGGGCGTACAAAACGCTGTGGGCTCTGATGAATATGGATTTTACTTCTCATTATTCAACTTCTCATTTTTGTTGAACATTCTGCTTGATCTGGGTATCACAACCTACAACAACCGAAGTATCGCTCAAAATCCGGATCAGCTCCCCGATCAGTTTTCAAAAATTGTATCGCTCAAAGCCATATTAGCAGCAATATACGCTGTTGCCACTTTAGCAGCAGGTTGCGTAATTGGCTACAACACCGAGCAAATGGGATTGCTGTACATCATGGTATTCAACCAATTCCTCATGTCGTTTGTGCTCTACCTGCGGTCTAACCTGTCTGGTTTGCACCTGTTTAAAACAGACAGCCTTTTATCTGTTCTCGATCGCTCCATAATGATAGTAATTTGCGGCTACCTGTTGTGGGGCCTGGGAGGGGATGCGGTTTTCGAGATTGAATGGTTTGTTTATGCACAGACCATTGCCTATTCGCTGGCTGCGCTCACGGCGCTGGTTCTGGTAATGGCAAGGGCGAAGTTTAAACGCATCCAATGGGATTGGACATTTTACAAGACCGTCATAGTCAGGAGCTTTCCTTTTGCAATCTTGATTTTATTGATGAGTATTTACAACCGTATTGACTCGGTAATGCTCGAAAGATTGTTAGCTGATGGATTTGGGCAGGCGGGAATTTACGCACATGGATATCGTATTCTTGATGCGAGCAATATGATAGCGTATTTGTTTGCAGTGTTGCTTCTACCTATCTTCTCCCGAATACTGTCTACAGCTGATGAAGGGAGCAAAGAGGAGGTCCTAAAGTTAGTTGGGTTGTCTTGCTCACTGCTTATTGTACCGGCCATTATTGTTGTATCAGTTGCCTATCGGTTTCAGGCACTGATTATGGATTTACTATACTCGGATGCCACCGACTCATCCGGCGCAGTGTTTGGCACGCTCATGATGTGCTTCGTTGCTGTTTCAACCACCTATGTATTTGGCACTTTACTCACCGCAAATGGAAGTCTTCGTCAGCTCAATATGATGGCGCTGTTCGGCATTTCATTGAATATTGGATTAAATCTGGTTTTAATTCCTCTTTTCAAAGCTGAAGGTGCGGCCATTGCAAGCCTCTCAACTCAGGCAGCAACCGCATTTATACAGGTTGCTTTGGTGCAATATATCTTCAGGTTCCGAGTTAATTACACTTTCATAGGAAAGTTAGTTTTCTTCGGGTTGGTAGCGCTTTCGTTGTGCTATATTCCCAGAACTGTTTTTTCACATTGGACACACTACGCCATAACGATGATTGTTGCATTAACGACATTGGCATTCACGCTCAAGCTAGTGAATACGCAATCTATTATTAACATATTGAAATATAAACCTTAATCAGGCAAACTGACTTATTGAACGTTATTTTCTACTTTTGTCGCCACGCCGAAATTTTACATACCTATGAGCTCAAATTCTGATTCTTCAAACAGCTTCGATGCTTCTGGCCTTGTGGCTTTTTTATATGTGTGGAGAAAACCGCTGATTATTGTATCTGTGGCAGCTGCCATTCTTTCTGCGGTTTTTTCGGCTCCTTTTTTCATCAAGCCTAAATATGAGTCCAGGGTAATTTTGTTTCCCGGCTCTACCAGCTCTATTTCAAAAGCCGTGCTGAATGAAAGTGCCGGAATCAAGAATGACATCCTGGAATTTGGAGAAGAGGAACAGGTGGATCAGCTACTCCAGATTTTGAATTCTGATGACATCAAATTCCGAATTATCAGCAAATACAATTTAATGTCGCATTACGATATCGACGCGGATGGATCTTATCCAATAACCAAGTTGAATAAAGAGTACGATGACAATATTTCATTCCGACGAACTGAATTTATGTCTATTGAAATAAAGGTGCTCGATATAGATCCTGACACTGCGGCGATGATAGCCAATGACATTAGTAATCTGTTGGACACTGCCAAAAACAGAATGCAAAAAGATATTGCGGTGAAGGCATTTGAAATTGTGAAGACTGAATACGATGGATTGACGACGTATATAGCCTCCATTAAAGATTCCTTAAAAAGGCTGGGAATGCTGGGCGTTCATGATTATAAGTCGCAGTCGGAAGTTTTAAATCGACAATATGCCGAGGCGTTGGCTAAAGACAACCAAAGCGCCATCAAAACACTCACCGAAAAGCTGGACATATTGGCGAAATACGGTAGTACGCAAATGTCACTGGCCTATAACCTGGAAAATATCTATGAGGAGGTGTTCCCTATCATAAAAAGAAAATATGACGAAGCCAAAGTAGATGCAACAGAAACGCTGCCGCACAAGTTTGTCGTAAACCGGGCATATCCCGCCGAAAAGAAATCTTATCCTATTCGCTGGCTAATTGTTCTGATCTCCACTTTATCTGCCTTTATGTTGGCGGCTCTAGTCATTCTTATTCGGGACAACGTGGGTCGGCTAACAAGACAAGCATAATACCCTGCTCACGCTTTTAGATCTTGCTCAATGGGATTTAAAGAAATTTTACAAAATGACCGGCCTGGGGCGCGAGCCTCATTATTGGAGGATGGCAACCTTCTTGTTTATGGCTTGAGCTCTATTTTCATTGCGCTAAACCTGGTCTTAATTGCAAATGGGTTCTTTTGGTTGTCCATATTGCCACTTCTTGTGGTTATTGTTCTTCTGCTCGTGTTTTCCCTGGACAAGCTTTTGTACTTAACCGTTTTTCTTACACCTCTTTCAGTAAACCTGGGGCAAGCGGGTTTTGGGACTATGGTTAGCCTGCCCGTCGAGCCTATTATGTTTGCCATCATGCTCGTGTTTCTGTTTAAAAACTTATACCGCAACACGACTGACAGACACGTTTACAGGCATCCTATGTCTATACTCATCATAATAAATCTTATCTGGATTTTTATGACCAGCATCACTAGTGAGCTGCCCCTTGTTTCCTTCAAGTTTTTACTGTCGCGCTTGTGGTTTATTGTTCCGTTTTACTTTTTGTCTGTGCAGATATTCAAGAATATCAGGCGTATTAAATCCTTTTTGTGGTGTTACATGATTCCACTTTCAGGGGTGATCATTTACTCCATTTACAATTTGTGGGCCGCCGGTTTCGACGAGCAGATTTCGCAGGATGTGATGTATCCATTTTACCCCAGCCATACGTCTTATGGAGCAATTATCGCCATGTTCATTCCGTTTCTTTTATTTACTGCAGTTAACGTGAATGGTTCATACGGACTTAGAGTTGCCGGATTGTGCTTATTTATCCTGTTTGCGGTGGCCATCCTCTTTTCTTACAGCCGCGCAGTGTGGGTTAGCTTGCCCATTGCATTTGCTGCGTATCTCGCCATAAGGCTAAGAGTTCGTTTTGGCGCCATAATGATCTCTGTTGCGGTGGTGGCATCATTGCTGCTTACATTTCAGAGCGATATTTTGATGCAGCTGGAAAGAAACAAGCAAGATTCTTCAGAAGAATTTACAGAAAACTTTCAGTCTATCTCCAACATTAGCACTGACGACTCGAATACAGAGCGACTCAATCGCTGGAGCTCAGCGATTTCTATGTTTGTAGAAAGGCCCATCTTTGGATGGGGGCCCGGAACTTATCAATTCCTCTATGCGCCATTTCAAAAATCCTACAACCTTACTTTAATAAGTACAAATGCCGGGAATAGGGGAAATGCGCATAGCGAGTATATTGGGCCTCTGGCAGAAAGCGGGGTCTTGGGTTCATTAAGTTTTATCGCTATTGTATTGTGTTCTTTGTTTATTGGCCTGCGCGTTATTTACCGGGGCGAGCAAAGAGCCCGATGGTTGGCAACAACTATCTTGCTAGGGCTGATAACATATTTCGTTCACGCCTTTCTGAACAACTATCTCGACACTGACAAGCTATCCGTTCCCTTTTGGGGATTTATGGCAATGCTCACTGCATTGGATTTGTATGAAACTAGGCGGGAAGACGCTGGCCTAAAAGAACTTGCAGCTAAATAGGGCGATGTCATCTATATAAGGGCCTCCTTCCTTATGTTCTATTAAACGATCTTTAATGGTATCATTAAGGACATCAACAGTGGAGTTGACCTGCTCTTGCATAATTACTTTCAACGCTTCCAGGCCAAACTCCTGTCCTGATGCATTTTCCAGCTCCACTACGCCATCTGTATAACACAATAGAGTGGAGTTTCCACTAACACCGATAATGCCCTCTTCTACTTTTGGTAGCTCTTCAAACATTCCAAGTCCGGTACATCCTGTTTTAAGCAACTTAAACCTCTCTGGTTCATTATTCTCATTATTTCCGCCTGAAAATAGTAATGGAGGATTATGGCCTGCATTGATGTAGTTTAACACACGGGTTTTCACATTATATTTTGCGATAAACAGTGTAATAAACTTCTCCCCTTTTGCGCTTTGCATAACTTTAGAGTTCAGTCTTTGAACCAAATAGTACAAGGGTATTTTTCTAATAAGCGTCCGCAAATACGCTTGAAAATTCGACATGAGAAACGCAGCCGGGATGCCCTTTCCTGACACGTCGGCCAGGCAAAAGACTACTTCGTGCTCATTGAGCCTTATATAATCATAATAATCACCACCAACCTGCTGATGTGGCTGGTAGTATGCTGCCACATGAATTTTATCATTGGTAGGAAGTTCCCTTGGAAACAAAAGTGACTGCATCTCTGAAGCCAATTGAAGCTCCTTCTTAATTCCCTCTTGCTGGATTCGCTCCTTTGCAAGGATTTTGTTTTCTATAGCTACCACGATTATATTGGTGAGCGTTTGAATAAATGGACGGTGTTTGATCGTTGGGCTTATTTCTATCCTCTCCTCATCTATGTCTCCGATAAGCAGATACGCCAACGGCTTTTCCTTATGAAATACAGGAAAAATAACATCAAAATGCTCGAATTGATCTTTGGCGGCACTATTTAAATGTGTAATCTCAGTAATGTCTAGCAGGTCGCGCTCTGCATCGAGTTTAAATTCTTCGTCCGACACCCCATATCTAAGCGCACAATTCCAATCATTCTCTCTAATGAACAGCACCAGCCTTCCAATTTCCAATTTGTTTTTGAGCACATCCTCGAAAATATCGAACAGCTCCTCTCGTGAATAATTCTCATTAATCGCGGTTGTAACTTTTAACAGGACATCCAGCTTAAAGTCCTTTATCTTAACTGAAGAGGCTGCCGTGCTGCCTTGAGCCATATTATTATGCGGTTTACCTCAAAGTTAAACAATAATGGTAATATTGTAACCAACCTATCTGTACTACGTATGTTACCTAAAGTTTATTGCAAGGGGCAACTTTTGGGCTGCAATATCGTCTTTTATCAGTAGAGGTTGGAAGTTTATCACTAAAAGCGCAATTTATGAAACTTATTAATTCAATACTGATGCTGCTATTGTCTTTATTTATAGCACATCAGTCAAGAGCAATTGTCTTTACGTCCACTGCCGGGGGGGATTGGAACCTGGGCACCACCTGGGATCAAACCGGCTGTGCGGCCAGCTGCACGGAAGGGGTAGATTTCCCTGGTGCTGGGGATGATATTGTTATAAAGAACGACGTGTCTGTTATTGTGAACATTGCCAGCGCCAAATGCAAAGACGTGATTTTGGGCTCTAGCTCTGCTACTAACAGTGGAGACGGAACTTTACAGTTTAACGCAGGTGCAATACTCGCTTCAACAGGCGACCTTTCCGGTTATCGCCCCCTACAATTAACTTCTACTACGGATATAACGACGGGCGGGTCAATTTCTGTTGCGCATACAGATGCCTCTTCAGCCTCTGATGTAAACATAGATGACGGCGGGACAACTATTGAAAGAACGCATGATATGTTTTCAGCATTGTCTTTGGACGATGGAATTGCCGGAGGCACGTTTGATATAGAGGCTACAAACTCCGGCCTAAGCAGCACGGGTGTAATTGCGGACTTTAGAGTGACCAGGGATGGTGCCGTTGCAGGCACACATGCTGTTGCTACGGGTACCGTTGACAACCCTACTGTCAAACGCACCGGTGTAGCGTTAGGCAATTTGAGTGGTTCACGGAAAATCGGCACAACGGATAAAAACAGCTCCCTTTTTCCGGTGGTGTTAATCAGCTTCACGGCTGAACTGGTTGACAATACACACGTAGCCCTGGTCTGGCTAACCGCTTCAGAAGTTAACAATGATTACTTTACTATTGAAAGAAGCACCAACGGCTTGTCTTTTAAAGAAATAGCCCAAATCAGAGGGGCCGGAAAGAGCAATCGAGAGTTGAAATATGAATCATTTGACGAATCGCCAATAGAGGGAATATCGTATTATCGCTTAAAGCAATACGATTTTGATGGAGCGGAGGAGATATTTAATATGGTTGCGGTTCGTTTCGAAAAGAATTTGGATGGTAGCTGTATTCTTCGAGTGTTCCCCAATCCCTGCATTGGACAGTGTACTATTAACTTATCAGAATGTGAGCACAATGTAAATGCAGATATTAAAGTGGAGATGTTAGACGCCCTTGGCAACCTGGTTTATTCCAGGATTCCGTATCGCGAGTTTGACGGTTCTTTCCAGTTTTCAGTTGATTCTAGCAATAATCTCAAGCCCGGAGTATATATTGTTCGGGGCACGTCAAAATCAGAATCTTATACCAATAAGGTCATTGTAAAATAATTAATAGTTTTAGCCAGGTTAATTAATTGTTTTCATCTATGGCCTCCCTTCGAAAGATTGCACCTTTTGTGCTTGGGTTTCTCTCTGTTTTAGTTGCCTGCACCAGCGAAGAGCCCACAGAGGTCGTAGATGAATTCAGGACGATAAATATTGCCGACTCCCTGGGGCTGGACAGCGGAGATGCCAGGATCTTTATTCTTCCTGCTCCCCTACAGGTCGTTTCTGCGCTGCATGTTCAGGCTATTCCATATAAGCCCGGGCTTATAAGTGACATTCCAAAAGAGCTGGCTGGCAATAAGGAATACCGAATAGCACTTAACCTGGGTATTAATACCATTGACCTCGGATATGCAACGATCAATAGTGACCATCAAATGGGCATAAACTATGCGACAAACGTTGAGAAGTTGATGGATCTTCTGGGTATTAGAAGCGCGCTCAAGGCAGCGATGATCAAAAGATTTGAAAACAATGCAAGCAATATAGATTCTGTATCGAGCATCATATTAGACGCGTACAGGGCCTCACATGAGTATTTTCAGCTAAACCAGCGGGAAGGCGTTGGGTTGTTAATTTTAACAGGTTGTTTTGTTGAAGGGCTCTATCTAGCTACGGGAGTGGATCAAGCGCTGTCAAACAGACAAATTCATGGTTTGATTGCCTTGCACAAAGAGTACGCAGCCAACATTTTGCTACTACTTCATTATTACCGAGGCAGCGATGATGTGGCAAGCTTACTTACAAAACTCGAAGCATTGAGTGTTGAGCTCGAAACCCTCAACTACACGTATAACAGCGCTACGGGAAAGGCCAGGTTAGATATGCCGATTCAAGAGGAAAAGCTGGCCGCAATAAAAGCAAAAATTCTTGAGATCAGGAATTCAGTAAGAATCTAGCGTTGTTTGTCGAATAGCTCAGGAAGCCTTTTAAGATAAACCAGCTCCTTCATCTTTTCCCTCTGCTCTACTGCAGGTGATCCAAAATAAACTTTTCCTCCATCCACAGAGGTCATTAAACCGGATTGGGCCAGCACGGTAGCCGCCTCTCCTATTTCTATGTCGCTGGGTACACCCGCCTGCCCCCATAACGTAACATTATCACGTATTACTACCGCTCCTGCAATTCCCACCTGCGCGGCAATGAGACAATGTTTGCCGATCTCGGTATCATGCCCTATTTGAACCAGATTATCGATCTTGGTCCCATCTCCAATCACAGTATTGCCGGAAACACCTCTGTCGATGGTCGTAGAGGCACCAATTTCTACTTTATTACCAATAACCACGGAGCCCCCGGACAGTAATTTCTCATACCCCGCTTCTCTTTTCTGATAGTAAAACGCATCGGCGCCAATTACAGCTCCTGCATGTATCACCACATCATCGCCTATGGTACAGTCGCTGTACACCACTACGTTGGGATGAATAATGCTGTTCTTGCCAATTTTCACGTTGTGCCCAATAAAAACAGATGGCTGGATAATCGTTCCCTCTCCAATTTCGGCGCTTTCACTCACACTGTTTTGTGCCGGAGTAAATGGATTGAACTTCTCCATTAGCTTATTAAAATCCATAAAGGGATCTTCAGCTATTAACAGCGCCTTTCCTTTTGGAACTTCGACCTCTTTATTGATGAGAATGGTTGTTGCGTTGGATTCAAGTGCTTTGTCATAGTATTTTGGGTGGTCAACAAATACTAAATCACCTTCCTCCACTTTATGAATTTCGTTGATGCCCAATACGAGCAGGTTGGGATCGCCAACATATTTTGCATTAATAATTTCGGCTATTTCCTGAAGTGTTAAAGCTGGGTTTAGCTTCATTGGCTGGGGTGTTTCGCAGCAAAACTGCCGCCGTTGATCGGGTAAAACAAATGTAGCACAAATTCGTCACCTTAAATAGTGCCCCCTTAAATCCGAGAACTTTTCCATTTCCAGATTCGAGAGTGTTTCTCCGGTCCACTGATGATATACCAATCCATCATTTAAATACAACACCGTGGGAAATATTCCGCTGGTCATTTTAAAAATTTGCTGATCCTTAAAAATGATGTAAGGGAAATCAGATTTGCTATCCTTGAGAAATTCTTCTACCGCAAGCTTGTCTGACTTAAAAACGAAGAACACCTCCGGGATATCGTATTGTTTATGGGCAATAGATAGCTTGTGCGCTGCGTATTTACAATGGGGGCATTCTACCAGGAAAAAGGCTAGAATTTTTTCTCCACTGGTTAAATCCACCAACTTGTCGCTATCCGTTGGCTGGGGCAGGCTCGATACATTAATTTTATACGGCTCTTCATTAGTCAAATGATGATGCTGAGATCCTATCTGAACCGGATTTAAAATAAAGGGAGCAGCACATGTTATAAGCAGCAGGGGAAGCATCCATTTCCAGCTCAGCCTCAGCTTCAGGCCCCTGTCTCTAAGAAAGATCAGGGCCACTAACAAGAACCCATTTTTTAGAAGCGATTCGCCTGGTGATAGCCGGACGTAACCACCCATGCATCCACAGTCAGCTTCACTTCCCCCTACCAATACCAAATAAACAATGAAGACAGAAAAAATGATCAACAGCAATATGGCGGCCTTAAGGGCAAAGCTGTTGTAGTTAATATTACCCACGATCAGTATTCCCAGAAAAATTTCTGCGGAAATGATTAATCTGGATATAAAGGGCGAATAACTCCATGAGAATATCCCCAGATCAATTAAGGTCAATTCAAATGGTTCAATGGGATACAGCTTTAGTATTCCTGACGCGATGAATACTCCGCCTACGAGAATTCTAAGTGCCCAATTTAAGATGCTAACCCAATGTTCTCTCATTCTATACCCAGCCCCATAAAGAGCAATAAAAAAGCCGTCCCTCACATATATTAATGTGCATAACGGCTTTTCACTGAAGAACGAGTACTATCTCCGTTTATATAGAGCAGGTCGTTCCATAAGATTCGTACGAATCACAGTTAATGTCAGCAACAGTCCTCGTCGATTTTGGCAAGCTATATGAGGATCCGTCAGTACATGTGCAGGTGTGCTTCTTTCTGCATGCTCCGAATGAGCTTACCATAGCTATAATTGCGAAAAATGCCAGTACTTTTTTCATTTTACCTGATTTTTAATCCTGATATCTCTGGAGTTAAATTATTAAAGATTGAATTTAAGTGTTAAGTAACAACTTTTTTTGCTTTTATGCAATGTTACCAGATTCAGCTGTTGCAGGATAGGCATCTATTTCTCCCGGTTATCTTGCCCCGGCGAACACTATTTCACTCTTTCTGCGTACTCTCCAGACCTCGTGTCAATTTTGATCTTCTCCCCTTCCTCGATGAACAGCGGAACATTTACCTTGGCGCCAGTCTCCAGCGTAGCCGGTTTCAAGGTGTTGGTAGCGGTATCGCCTTTCACTCCCGGCTCGGTATAAGTTATCTGCAGCGTTACAAATGGAGGCAGCTGGCAAGATAGGGGCGTTTCTGTTTCTGCGTGATATACAATTTCTACCTCTTGCCCCTCCTTTAGCAATTCTGCCCTTTCTATCAATGCCTTTTCTAAAAATGTTTGTTCAAATGTTTTGTTGTGCATAAAATGGTACCCGCTCTCATCATCATATAAAAATTGGTAAGGCCTTCTTTCTATTCTGGCCACGTTAATCTTAAACCCGGAGGTAAAAGTATTGTCCACCACCTTACCCGTTTTAACATTTTTTAGCTTGGTTCTAACAAATGCAGGTCCTTTACCTGGTTTTACATGTTGAAACTCCACTATTGTGTACAGTGCATTATTATGTTCAATACACATTCCATTTTTAAAATCTGCCGTTGATGCCATCTGATTCTTCTTTCTTTAAATGATCTGTTTCTAAATTAATATAAAGTTATTTATAATTTTCGATTTCAATAGAGTCCTGGCACATGGCGTATTCCTCTTCCCTGTGATTGGAACAGATAAACAGCATTCGCCCCTGTTTGTACTGCTCAATAATCTGAAAATACCAATCAATTCCATTTTTGTCCAGGTTTGCGATGGGCTCATCCAGCAACAGAATGGATGAATCTGTTAAGACAGCCAGGCCCAATTTCAATCTTTGCAACATGCCGGTAGAGAACTGTTTCAGGTATTTGCCACGTGCTTCTATCAGCCCCAATGCCTCAATGGCCTCCCCGGTTTTCATGCCATTGATAAACCCCTTGAATTGTACGTGGTAGCTTACCATTTCTTCTAGCGAAAACTGATCGATTAAAGACATATAAGGGGCACTAAAGCTGATATGCTGAAATAATTTCTCGCTTGGTATAGCTTCGCTTTGATCAGAATAAACAATAGCTCCCTCCGATGGGCTTACATATCC
>JYMV01015318.1_pt1 | contig 30973 bp, 22 predicted proteins | sample 338911 | NCBI WGS metagenome assembly JYMV01 (sample SAMN03354496, study PRJNA234377) | hydrothermal vent metagenome | biome: Deep sea; feature: Hydrothermal plumes at the Eastern Lau Spreading Center, Western Pacific Ocean; material: Seawater | place: Tonga | collected 2009 | depth 2000 m m
ATTTTAATATATGTTTCCATTTCAGGGTACAATGCTGACAATTGTTCATGGTTTATAGAAAATTCTTTACCCCAGTGGGGCCTGCCTTCATATTTTGCCATCAGCTGTTCAAATTCAGTCATGTATTCTGTCCAGCCCCTTTCACCATAAAAAGTGGCTCCTATATAACAGGAATCCCGGTTGTAAGCAGGACTTATCAAACAGTCATCTCCTTTACAAAACCGAACTTCCAACACAAAATTCACCAATAAACCGTTCTCTTCGATCATCCTGCGCACAGCATCTACAGCTTCCGGAGCTTTTTCTACAGGAATGGCATATTCACATTCATGGACTTTTGGATGCATGGCAATGGTAAGGATCTTATCGCTTCTGTCGATGCGGGTTTTTTTATTAAATCCCAGTGCACTGTTGATCTTATTCAGGGAAGGGATGATCGCAGGGAATAAGTATCCGGTTTTCAGCACCATAAGTAAGATACAATAGTTCAGAATCTTGTCTTCTATCCATTTAAAGAAAGCCCAGGGTTTTTTATCTGCCTTATTGGTTCGGTTAAAACAGTAAACCATTACTTTGGCTGTATGGGGAAACCACCAGAATTTGACATGTTCATTTTTTTTGATAAGCGAATCCATTTGCCGGATCCCTTCTGAAAAGCGGAGGGGAAAAGCCTTTTCTTCTATCTTGAATTTTGTTACACAACCCAGGGTGACTTCACTGATGATGCCCATTCCTCCAAGACTTAACAGTGCGGCACTGAATACTGTGCCATCAGATTCATCAAGCGTTTTTATGCTGCCATCTGAACATATCATTCTGATCATTACTACCTGTGTGGAAAGGATCTTAAAACCGAGACCTGTTCCATGTGTGCCAGTTGAAATAAGTCCCGATATGCTTTGTTCTTCAATGGAAGCTACATTCCTCATGGCTAAGCCATTATTGGCAAGTACTTGTTTTAACCTTTTTAACCGAATACCTGCCTGTATTGTGATGGTCTTTTTTTCTTTGTTGATCGTTAAAACACGGCTGTAATGATCCAGGTTTATTAACCAGTCCTCAGTTTTAAAAACCTTTGTCCAGGAATGTCTTGCACCAACAACCTTGATCCCCTTCCCATTTTCTCGTGCTTTATTAACAATGCTTAAAAGTTCGGTTTCAGTTTTTGGATAAAATATATCTTCGGGGTAAAACCGTACATTTCCAGCCCAGTTTCTGATCACTTTCTTAAGGGGCATATCAGTAGGCGAGGTTTAAAATATATACCATTGAAAGAAAGATTTAAATGTCCCCATTTTTAAGGAATGGAATTGATCAAAGTTAAGTTATTAAATAAAATTAAAGCAGCAGCTAAAATAAACAGTGACAATGGGGTGTGAAAATAAATATTTACCTGTAGATGTCTGATACCGATCGATCAAAAATTCATTCTTTGTGGTGTTATTGGCTTAACAACAGGGTCTTTTGGTACAAAAGCAATATCTAAAAACCCAATACTGCCATCTCCTCCTATTTTTAGCAGTAGCGACTGGTAAGGTTTAAACGCTAAGACTACCTCGGTCGTTTTTCCATTCACTGTCACTTGAATTTCTCTAAAAACACTTTCATCAGCAAATGACTGCCCTGAAGAGATGGGGTATTTGAGGTTCTTCGCCAGGGGATGAGCAAAAAATATGAGAAGCTCATTGTTTAGCACTCTGCTCCAAAATGCGGGCAAACTGTCACCAGCGACCAACGGCGGGTTCACTGCTATCTCTTCAAAGTTTTCTGAAACGTTGCCCAGAGAAGTTAAAATTTTGAGACGCTCTTCATAAGTTCCCGACTTCATTTTACCTGGCTCTTGTGGCAGTTTCTTGAGGCATACGGGAAGCCCTTTTTGGGCTAATTCCAGAATAGTGGTCAAAGCGTCACTATCCAGATATTCAACATCTATATATAAAGAAGAGAAACGGGCATCACCGCTATGAAGAATTCCCTCTTTATATTTAGCGTTTTGCAAAAAATACCGGTTGACCCATAAGGGATGATAGCCCTCCAGTTTTTCAGGGGGATCAACATAGCGCATTTCATACTGGCCCCAAACCCAAACGCGCTGGCGTTCTTTGGGATATGGCCCCGCCATTACGCCATCCTCATAAGGAATATAAACAGCAACATCCGAATATGTCTGGCCCTGTTTCATGATGTTACTCACCCTTTCCATGTAGCTGTTGAAGGCCGGCATTTCTTCAGCTAAGCTGCCGTCAGAACCAACATGTACCGTAGCAAAGAAATATACAGAATCTACGCCTTTAGGGTTGTAGGGCATTCCGTGCCAAAATATCTGGTTCACCCCATTGGCAAATAAAGCGTCAGCAACAAGCTTCAGATCAGCAGTTTGCTCTTCGCGGTGATACGTCTTGCTAAAACCGTACAGGCAGGTAAAAGCTTCACTCGAAACTGTCACTTTGGAGGCAAGGGTCGCCGCTGAGCTGACGATCCGTGAATAATTGGGGTTGTTGAGCATGGCTTCGGTTTCAGGAACATCGGTATAGGCATAAGCCTCCATAACATCGGTAGGAGAGGCCAGGCACTGCACCCGAGAGATAGCTCCTAGATCCTGACATATTTGAGCATAGGGTTTATAGAAATTGCCGATCACATAATCAGATAGCAATACCATATAATCATAACGAACATCTGGAAAATTGTCCAGGCTGTCTTCCATATAAGGTATAATATCATAGCCGAAGCGCTTTTTGAATGCCTCGTCAAATCCGGCTGTCCACAGCTTATTGCCGGCATTCAGCTTTATCTCCCAGCTCTCACACAAAAGTGCTGATACAGATCCTTTCAAAGCATCTGAAAGGCCATCTGCTGTCCGCTCTGCATATCGTTTCAGTGCATTGCTATCCAGGTGATTCATGGCCCGCCCATACACGGGATACTCCCACGAAAAGTGGATCATTTGTTCAAAGGCAGTATCGCCGTATATTTTTGTTCCATGTTCTTTGCTAACGTAGCTGTCGCCAAAGGGCCAGCCACTTCCGAAGGTGAAATCGCATCCCAACCCTATGCTGTCGGCGTAATGCTTCACATAGGTTACAACGTCAGACCATTCAGGGCTTAGCCATTTTTGAGCGCTTGTATCCACTTTCATCTTTGCATTGGGATATACCTTCCTATTGAATCTATACAGCGGATAAACCCAGGCGACTTCCACACCACCAAAGTTGTTTTTTTTCACCCAGTTGAGCTGATGGCGGATATCCCGCTTTTTGATTTCAGTGGCAAACCACCACCAACGGGTATAGGGCTTGCCGGTTTTATAAAAATCCCTGCGCTCCGAAATTATTTCCTGATCAAGTCCAGGTTTCTTTTCCTGATTACATCCCACAATGAGATTATATCCAAACGAATAGATCACTGAAACGAGGATCACCGTAGATATCTTTTTATTAATCATCATGAATCGATTGTTTTAACCGGCCTTGAACAAAAATAGGTATTATTATATAGGGGAGCTTTATGAATAAATGGACCAATCATAAATTTGTTATCAAAGTCAATTTCTATAAAACATTCGCTTGTTTCTGATTCTTGTATATCTTTACCATTAGCATCAAAGCAAAAAAATGAAAGGACTAAAAGACAGATGTGCCCTGGTTACCGGTGGAATAGGTGATCTGGGATATGCTTCAGCGATAAGGCTCAAAGAGGAAGGATGCAAGGTTGCTTTATTTGACATCAAGCCAGATGAAGAAGGCATGGCAGAGAAGATCGGAAGCCGCTTTTGGCAAGTTGATATAAGTGATGAAGGCCAGGTAAAGGAAGCTTGCGAGGAAGTAGAAAAGGACTTGGGAAATATATCGGTCTTAGTAAATACAGCCGCTCATTTTATATTTAAAAGTATTGATGCCACACCTGAGGACTGGGACAAAATTACCAGCGTTAATTTACGTGGGACATCCCTAATGGCCAAGCACATTGTCCCACAGATGAAAAAGACCAGGGGGGGCAGTATCATTAATTTTTCTTCGATCAGCGGTTATGTCGGACAGGCGAATTTTGCGACCTATAATGCTACAAAGTTCGCCATAAGAGGACTTACCAAATGCTGGGCACAGGATCTGGCGGAATTTGGGATCAGGGTAAATACGATCTGTCCGGGTTATATCTATACAAGTGCATTTGTGAACTCGTGCAAAGACCTCGGCTTAGATATTGAAGAAGAGAACCTCAGGGCGTCGGCCCTCCATCTGCTTGGAAGACAGGGGAAACCCGAAGAAGTTGCTTCAACAGTAGCCTTTTTGGCGAGCGATGATGCATCGTTCATGACGGGAAGCGATTTGATCGTGGACGGCGGATATCTTGCTAAATAGATTAGTGTAAAATCAAAATAAAGGACATAAATGAAACTAATAGACCTCTCGCATCCGATGGTACACGGCCAGCAAACCTTTCCGATGGATCCAAAGCTCAGTATTGTCCCTCATGGTAATACTACAACACTTAAATACAATATATCGCAAATCTCCATGAGCTCCCACCAGGGCACCCATCTGGATGCCATGTATCATTTTATCGATGATGGCAAGACCCTGGATCAGATGCCTTTAGATTGGTTTTATGGCCCAACGAATTTGCTGCGCATCCCAAAAAATGCAAAAGAAGAAATTACCATTGATGACTTTAGGCAACATGAACCATTATTGACTGAAGGGGCTAAGATTATCTATGAAACAGGTTGGCACAAGAACTTCGGAGCTGATAATTTCTTTACTGAATTTCCCACCATGACCTTGGAAGCAAGTAAGTACCTCGCCTCAAAAAAGATCAGGCTGATAGGCATGGACACGCCCACGCCCAGCTACGACTGGTATGAAGTTCACCATGTGCTGCTGGGAGCAGAAATCGTGATCGTCGAAACCCTGAACAATCTCGACCAGGCGCCGGATGCGTTTATTTTTATGGGTTTCCCGCTCAATATAAAAGGACGGGATGGGTCACCGATAAGGGCGGTGGCGATGGTGGAGTAAAGCATTTCAAAAATTAAAAATGAAATCTCTTTTCTATCCTGAATTCAACAAAATCGAAATTGCTGAGCAACCCATGCCTGAATTAGGCAGTAAGGAGTTGCTGATCAAAGTAGCCGCCTGCGGCATCTGCGGAAGTGAGCTGGAATCCTTCAAAAATCAAAGTCCTCGCAGAACCCCTCCTCTTATCATGGGACATGAGTTTTGTGGAACCATAGAACAATTGGGGGCGGATGTAAGTGATTTTGAAGCAGGGCAAAAAGTGGTGAGTAATTCAATCGCATCTTGTAATATTTGTATTAGGTGCCGAAGGGGAGATACGCATCTTTGCGCCAAGCGGCAAATATTTGGCATGCACCGCAACGGTGCCTTTGCAGAATACATCAACGTCCCTGAAAACTGCCTGATCCCATGGCCTGAAAATCTTCCAGCGGAAGCAGCTTGCTTAGCGGAACCCTTGGCAAATGGACTGCATATCGTTCATCTTACTGAGCATCTCGATCCGAAAAATATCCTGGTAATTGGAGCAGGCCCAATTGGATTGATGGTGATACAAGCATTTCGTACAATTAAAGACCCTGAAATCTATGTGGCTGAGATCCGTGAAGAGCGTTTAGCAGTAGCTATGCGATTAGGTGCGAAAAAAGCAATGAATCCTCAGCAAAGTAATTTGACCGAAGAAATACATAAACTAACGGAGGGAGAAGGCGCTGACCTGGTAATTGACGCAGTGGGTTCGAGCCGTACCAACCAGCAGGCTGTGGAGGCAGTACGGCCGGGAGGCACAGTCGTGCTGATTGGATTGCATGAAAACAGCAGCTCCATCGAAAGTTATGAGATCATACTTAGTGAAAAACATGTCTTGGGCACATACGCCGCTAAGATGGAAGAATTGGAACAGGCCCTTGAGCTCATGAGTAATGGATCGGTGGATGTGGCAAGCTGGGTGGCCATCGCTACCTTAAACAATGGGGTTGGATTATTTCACCAAATGCTCGATGGCAATAATATTAAAGGAGTAATAACGCTGTAAATCAAAAGGTCTAACGACAATATCTCAGATGAAAGTTATCATTACCGACCATCAATTTGACAATATAGATCCTGAGCGAAGTGCCATTGAATCCGCAGGGTTCGAGCTGATCGTAAAACAATGCAAAACTGAAGAAGAATTAATAGCTGAGGTTAAAGATGCCGATGCCCTTATCGTGCAATGGGCGCCCGTTACCAAGAAAGTTATTGAGGTACTTCAAAATTGCAAGCTCATAGTTCGCTATGGCATTGGCGTCGACAATGTTGATCTCGAAGCCGCAAAAGCCAGAAATATCCCTGTTTGCAATGTGCCTGATTATTGTATTGATGAAGTGGCCGATCATGTGCTGGCAATGGCATTGGCACTGGGCCGACAGCTTTCACAAACAGATAAGCGTTTTCGCGGTGGTGTCTGGAAGATCATTCCACCTAAGCCAATGCCAGCCTTCAGGGATATGACCTTTGCCACAGCCGGTTTCGGACGTATTGCCCGGGCAGTTCTCAAACGTGCTGAAGGTTTTCAATTCAGCCTGGCTGCTTATGACCCTTACGTAGATGAAGAAGTGATGAAAGATCACGGAGTAGAGAAGCTTTCCAAGGAGGACTTATTTGACCGTGCTGATATTTTATCTTTGAACCTGCCTCTCTCTACTGATACACAACATTTTATCAACAAGGATTCCCTGCAAAGAATGAAATCAAATGCGATTCTGATCAATACTTCCAGGGGTCCTTTGGTAGATACCATGGCACTGGCCGAAGCTCTGCAAAATAATATGATCGCTGCTGCCGGCCTGGACGTATTTGAATCAGAGCCATTGGAAGCCAACCATCCGTTGCGCAATTGCGATGATGCTGTTCTAACGTCCCATATTGCATGGTACAGTGAAAAGAGTGTGCCTAAGCTACAGCAATTGGCTGCGGAGGAAGTTATAAGGGGATTGCAGGGAGGAGCCCTGAAAAATCAAGTTAATTAAAGAACATCTATGTACAAGCAGCTATGAAGATCATACGATACCAGGACATCCAAGGAAATATAGCTTATGCTGCCATTGAAAATGGTGCATACTATAAGATCGAAGGTGACATATATACTAATTACGAGACCACCAAACAAGTTGCGGATGTACAGAAAATACTTGCACCCATAAATCCCACCTCCATTTTATGTGTCGGCTTAAATTACAAGGAACACGCCAGGGAAGCCAATATGGATATTCCGGAGTTTCCCGTTCTTTTTGTAAAAGGTGTCAACACCGTGCAGCATCCGGAAGGCCTGATCCTGATACCTACTTTCCTCGAAAGTAATGAGGTGGATTATGAATGTGAATTGGCAGTAATAATCAAGAAAGCGTGTAAAAATGCATCCAGGGAAACAGCGCTGGATTATGTGCTCGGCTATACCTGCTCCAATGATGTTAGTGCCCGGGACTGGCAGCTAAAGAAGGGTGGCGGACAATGGTGCAGAGGCAAGTTTTTCGACACGTTCGTCCCTTTGGGCCCTTGTTTGGTTACAACAGATGAAATTCCCAATCCTAATAATTTGAATATCCGGACGCTGCTGAATGACGAGGTAATGCAGGATTCAAATACCAGTGATATGATATTTGATGTTGCCGCTATTATCGAATTTTTGAGTGGCAGCACTACCCTGCTGCCGGGAACGGTTATTCTTACCGGTACACCGCCGGGAGTCGGCATGTCACAAGATCCGCCCCGCTGGTTAAAACCAGGAGATACTGTAACTATTGAAATTGAAAAAATAGGACAGCTGATAAATCCTGTTGAAAAAGAGAAGACACAATTAAAATAAGCTATCACAATAAAAATAATATCAATGTACATCCTTGAAAGTTACCCTCTTGCCGTTGTTCTGCTCATCATAACAATGTTATGCTGGGGTTCCTGGCCGAATATGTTTAAGCTGACGAAAGATGATTGGCGCTTTGAGCTGTTTTATTGGGATTATGTTCTTGGCATATTGCTCTTATCCCTTATTTTCTCTTTCACTTTGGGCAGCTTTGGTGAGAACGGCAGGAATTTTATCGCCGATATCTCACAAGCTGAAACGACCCATATAAGTTCTGCGCTTATAGGGGGCGTTATTTTCAATTTAGCCAATATTCTCTTCATGGCAGCGATCGCCTTAGCGGGTATGTCTGTGGCATTTCCCATAGGCGGAGGCATTGCGCTGATACTGGGGGTTTCGGTGAATTATTTAGGAGACCCGGTCGGAAATCCGCTTTATTTATTCACTGGCGTAGGATTTATAATGGCTGCCATCATTTTGTCGGCAAGTACTTCTAATAGGTTGTCAACTCAACTCCAAAACTTTTCTTACAAAGGCATCTTGCTCGCCGTTGTCGCTGGGATCCTTTTTGCTGTTTTCTACCGCTTCATCGCTTCTTCCATGGCCGCGGATTTCGCAAGACCTGAAGAGGGCAAGCTCACTCCCTATAGCGCAGTATTCGTTTTTGGCATTGGTGTTTTATTGAGCAACTTCATCTTTAACACCTTCCTGATGAAAAAACCGATTGAAGGCATCCCCGTTTCCTATTCCGATTACTTTAATGGTTCTTTTCGAAATCATGCGATGGGGATCTTAGGAGGTGCAACATGGGGGCTTGGATTGTCGCTGAGCATTATCTCTGCAGGTCAAGCCGGCTTTGCCATTTCCTGGGGATTGTCTCAAGGCAACGCGATGATCGCAGCGATCTGGGGGGTGTTTATCTGGAAAGAATTCAAGGATGCTCCCTCCGGGACTAACCGCTTGATTGGTTTTATGTTTTTTTGCTACCTCGCAGGATTACTGGCTATTATACTATCTAGGCTTGTTTGAATTATACGCCTCTCGTCAATCCGGTCAGATCCTTGTCAACAGGCGGAAAGGCTAAGCTGGCCAGATAACCGATAAGCATACAAGAGACAATTGCAACCGTGCTGTAGAGCATAAAGTGCATATCAGTGTATTGCCTGGCGAGTATGGTTACAAAAATACTGGCAATGGCACCGATGAGAACGCCTGGCCCATTGGCTCTTTTGGAGAAAATGCCCAGCATAAATACACCCCCAAACCCACCTCCAATCAAGGCAATAACCTGCATCCACCAATCAAACATGGATTTAATTTCAAAAGTAGCCATCAGCAATGCCATGCCCGTTCCCAGCAACCCGACAAATAATGTCAGTAATTTTGCCCGCTTGAGTGTTTTATGATCATCAGATGAGCTGGGAAAGAAGTCGGTGAGAACGACAGTGGTCACACTGTTAATGCTTGAATCCAACGTTGACATACAGGCCGCAAAAAGCGCCGCGATAAGGAGGCCTGTAACTCCCGACGGCATCACTTCCACTATGTATAGGGGGAAAACCTGGATGTTATCAATAGCGGGATTCATTACTTCAGGGTGACTGTGGAAATAAGAAAAAAGCGAACTGCCCAAGAGGTGAAATAATATTGTTCCGGGCACTACAATGAGGCCAAGCAATATATATCCCTTTCTTGCCTCCGAAACCGAAGGAGCAGTAAAAACGCGCTGCACCATCACCTGGTCTGCCGGAAAAGTAGCCTGGAACATAAGCTGGTTCAGCATAAAAATCCAAAATACCGGTAAGCCCCAATCCCAGCCCCATTTGAAAGCATCAAACTTTGAATGATCCAAATTGATCTCCACAAATCCGGAAAAGCCGCCATCAGTACCAGCAATCATCATGATAAATGCCAGTATTGCCCCTCCGAAGAGAATCACCACTTGCAGCACATCACTCCAGATGACAGCTGAAATGCCTCCCAGAAAAGTATAAACTGTTGCTAATATGCCCATGACTGCGATCGCCCAGAATACATCGATGCCTGTAACTGCCGACAATGCCAGGGAAGGCAAGAGCAGCACTATGCTCATCCTGCCCCCTATTTGGAATACCACTGACAAAAATGCACCGAACAGGCGGACGGTTTGATTGAATCTCCTTTGCAGGTATTGGTAGGTCGAGGTAATGTCGAGCCTGCGAAGTACCGGCACGATGAGGAAAGCCGCAATGATAATGAACAAAGGGCCCCACAAGCTTCCCAGCCCGTAAACCTGATTTGTGACATAGGTTTTAGTGGGAATTGCCAAGAAACTTATGGCACTTGTTCCCGTTGCATATAAGCTGATCCCCACTGCCCAATAAGGGATTTTGCGGCCGCCCAGAAAATAATCCTTTGTTGTTTTGGTTTTCTTTGAAAAGAAAAACCCTATTGTGATTAGGGCGCCTAAGTAGAGCAAGAGCATCAGGTAATCCAACAATGATAGCTGCGAAGTCCCAGGCACCAAACGGACTTTATAAATACTTAGGACTTCCCCTTGATCCAATCCATACACCTGGCCATTGAACTTTGTTATATTCTTTAGCTGCTGCTTATCTCCTATACCTTCAAGATCATGCTGAACATCTGTCACCGTATTGTATAATCCCCAGCGAAATTGCTCATCAGCCTGAGACAGAAGGACCATGCCAGACTGCCCGGCAGCAAATCCCTCTATCACTTTTGCATGAACCACATCTGATAAAAACCCAAACCATCCTGCATCGAGGAATTCCTGAGATGCTGCACGATACGCATAAGATCTTTCAGGAATGGAGGCACCTTTGGGGTTTTCAAAGACATAGATAGCGCCTGACTGGACTATGATCTTTGGGTTCTCAAATAGCTTCGGTGTCTCACCAAGATCTTGCCAGCCAGTTCCTTCTTTTGTCAAGTCAATGCAGAATAAGTGAGTATTGGTTTTGGTATTTCCCAAGGTTCCGCCCAGCATATAGATCTTGCCATCGATAACAGTTGCAGTGCCACCTCGGATCGGAATTGGTAAGCTTGTGAAAGGTACTGTTATCACCTCCTCGCCATTCCAGGTCAAGCTAAATACTTTGTCGGAGATTCCATCAGGTGAGACACCTCCCATGACGTACATTATATCATCGTACGAAACACAAGTAGCATCTGAATTACCATCAAAATGAAAGGCGGTCGAACTTCCATCTTCTTTAACCGCATGAATTAAATTACCAGCAGCGGCTCCCCAGATCTTGTCCACTGTCGGTAAAGTTACCACTGCTACTAATAAAGCACCGTTGCTCTCTCCAAAATATTTCTTAAAGTAGCCATCTTCAGCATTTGAAATAGCCAACTCGGAAAAGAGCTCATACTCAATTTCCGTTTTTACTTTTGATTTCGAGCATCCTAAAAGCACCAATGCTATTGATACAACCAGCAGTGTTAGAATTTTCCTTGTCATACTTGCATTTGTAAAAGACTTGCTTATAGCTACATCATTCAGGAATGAATTAACTTTGTGCCTAATCTTACACTTAAGTTCAGCGAATACAAATTTAAAGCAAATCTGAATGACGAACGAACCCCTGATAAAAACCACCGTTGTTGGATCATATACCATCCGTGGTTGGATGCCTGACCTTCCTACCATGCAGGAGCTCAAGGATGCTTCCCAGAAAGTGATCAAAAGATTAGAAGACTTGGGGCTTGACCTGGTTTGCGATGGGGAGCTTTACCGGTTTGATAGTGACCATCCCGAGACAAATGGCATGATCGATTATTTCATTGGACCCATGACAGGGATCCGATCTGAATTGAGCACCAATGAACGCGATGAATACAACGAACGAGAGGGAATGAAATTCCGCAAAACTTCCCCAGGCATTGTAGAAGGTCCAATTGGACCTGGTTCTTTGGACCTGGTAAGTCCGTGCAGAAAATTGACTGATACGGCAACAAAACCCACTAAGTTCACGATGACCGGACCGCATATGTTGTCAAAAACGGTAGCGGATAAGCACTATGGCTCAACAGATAAAATTGCAATGGCTTTTGCAGAAGTATTGGCTGAGCAAGCCGCTCAGCTGGATGCCGATGTGATCCAGGTCGACGAAGCCAACCTCCCTGGTCATCCTGAAGAGTGGGAATGGGCGTTGGCAGCAATCAATATGGTTTTGGACAGCATAAAAACAAGTGGCGCCGTGCACCTGTGTTTTGGTAATTATGCAGGAAAGCGGGTACAGACGGGCACATGGGATAAGCTCTTGAGATATTTTGACGGACTTCACGCCGATCACGTAGTCTTGGAATGCAAGAACAGGCCGGCTGATGAAATTGAAGTATTCAAAGGGCTGAAATCAGAACTAGGCCTGGGAATTGGTGTGGTGGATATCAAGTCCAGCGAAGTGGAAACGCCGGATAACATTGCAAGAGATCTCGATCGGATAGGAAGCATCCTGGGGCCTGAAAGGATCAAGTACATTCACCCTGATTGTGGCTTTTGGATGCTGGACCGGACAATAGTGGATGCTAAGATAGAGGCTCTAGTGAAAGGGAGGGACTTGTATCTGAAGTAAAAGGTGCTGCTGTTTGCAATTATACATGCCAGGACTTGCCTATCCAAAACATCGTAGTTCCGCTGGATTTTGTAAATTAGAAGTCCAAACACAGATTAATGTAAAATGGCAATGCCATTATTATACAGGACCTTAACAGCCATTAAATAGAATTTATAAACTATGAAGATATCTTATTCCATTCTGGTCTGGTTAACTTTATTTACATCTATTGTAAAAGCCCAAAATAACACGCCGGTTTCACCATGCTCTGCAGATGAGATCCTGGCAAGGCATCTTGAGAATAACCCGAAAGCACTGTTGGAAATTGAGGATAACGAGGATTTCACCAAAGCATTTGTAAAACAGATAGTGATGGAGCGTGCCAAAAATAATGCACAACAAAGTACTGCTCAATATACAATACCTGTTGTCCTTCATGTTTTCCATTTTGGCGATGATGGAAAAATTGACTCTGCCCAAGTTCAATCAGGAATTGATATCCTTAACACCGATTTTAATGGTTTAAATGATGACTGGAATACAATAGATCCTGAATTTGACAGTATAAAAGGTACTTTAGGCATACAATTTTGCCTTGCTTCTCTTGACCCTAATGGCAATTCTACTCCCGGGGTAATTTACTATGAAGACTCGCTTGCAATGCTCAATATTCCAGACTTATTTCAATATGCCTGGGATAATTATAAATACCTGAATATCTATTTACCCAAGTATACAGGTGGCAGTCCTTCACTTTTCACCGCCTATGCATATTATCCAAGTACCACTGGCTCTAATAATAATGCAGGTGGCATTTTTTACAGCTCTATACGGTGGGGTTATGGCAGTCATTCTGAGCTTATTCCCGGACAAGATTGGGCTTCTGTGGGAACACATGAGGCAGGGCATTGGCTCAATCTCCGTCACACGTTTCAAAATGGTTGCGACAGCCCTGGAGATTATGTAGATGACACGCCGCCAACATTAGGAGGAGCAATAGAGCTCTCAGGGTGTACGAATAATGATCTAAGCTGCATTGTTTCTACCAATGGAGAAAATTACATGGATTATAACCATGATTGTAAAAAGATGTTCACGGAAGGCCAGGTCGACAGAATGACAGCCGCTTTAAACCTGCCATCCAGAATTACATTATGGTCTCCATCAAATTTAGCAGCAACAGGTTGTACAACACCGGCAATAAGCATATTAGAACTTGTAAATAGTAATTCAATAATGGCATACCCTAATCCTGCAAAGGACCATATTAATTTCCAATTTGAGCAAATTCAAGCCCAGCTTTCCATATACAATGCACAAGGTAAATTGGTCTTTGATAATGCTATTAACGGCAGATCTATTAAGGTGAATACAAATGATTTTGGGAAGGGATTATATTTCTATTATTCTACGATAGTAAGCAAAAGAATAAGCGGTAAGTTCCTTATTGAATAAGACGACCTGCCAACAAAAGGCAAGATCATACGATCGTTTGAAAACGATCAATACAAACCTCCAATACCTCATCTGGTTTCTTTTTCCACCAGATCCCTTTTGAAAAGATCTCTACCTCTATACATCCGTCATATCCTGTTTTCTCTACCCATTGGCGAATCTTTATTAGGTCGATAATACCATCACCCATCATACCCCGGTCGAGCAGCAGATCTTCTGTAGGTACCAGCCAATCGCAAACGTGGTAGCCCAGGATGAGGTTTCTGCTTCCGGCCCTTTCAAGCTGTTTTTCTAATTCAGGATCCCACCAAACGTGATAGACGTCGACTGCAATACCAATTCCTTCCCCTAAATCTGTGCAAATATCAATGGCCTGAGATAAGGTGTTTATACTAGAGCGGTCTGCAGCGTACATAGGGTGCAGCGGTTCTATGGCCAGCGGCATTTTACACGATCTAGCGTAGGCTAACATTTTTCGCAGATCATCTGTGATCTTTTCGCGTGCAGCTTCAATATCCTTTGAGCCGGAAGCCAATCCACCTGCCACGATGATCAAACATTCGGCATTGATAGCAACAGCTTCGTCCACAGCACGGAAATTATCATCCAGGTTATTAGTATCACCCGTGAAAAATCCACCCCGGCAAAGACTTGAAACTCTCAGTCCATTATCAGCAATCATCTTTGCTGCCTCCCCTACTCCACACTCCTGTAATTTGTCCCGCCAAGGTGCTATAGCGCCTAATCCGTGCCTGGCACAGCCCTCTATGCATTGTCGTAAATTCCATTGCTCACGAACAGTAGCGGTGTTCAATGAAAGCAGTGCTGTATTGCCGGACAGGTCCCTCATATTATCTTAGCTTTCAATACTATTGAGTTTGCAAATTGATCTCATTCTCTGGGTTGCCATATCTACATCCCTCAGCAAACCGGCTTTGGCTGCCAATTTAAAAATATCCGCAAGATGAACGATCGACCGCTTTGTTTCCTGGCCTCCCACCATGGTAAAATGATCCTGGTGTCCGTTCAGGTAGGCCATAAAAACAATACCTGTTTTGTAATACCTCGTGGGATCAGAAAAAATATGCCTGGACAAAGCTACTGCAGGCTCCAATATCTCATAATAACGCTCTTTATTCCCATTGGCAAGCTCACCCAATGCTTCAGAAGCAGCAGGAGCGATGGCGTCAAAAATGCCCAGCAATGCTTCAGAATGACATTCATCGTCACCCGCTATCAGCTCAGGAAAATTAAAATCATCACCGGTGTACATGCTAACGCCAGGAGGTAAAAGGCGTCGCATCTTGATCTCCATGTCTTTATCTAGCAAAGAGATCTTTATGCCTTCAATTTTTTCAGCGTTACTGTTAATAATATCGAGGACAACATCCATAGCTGATCGGTGATCCTTATAACCCCAGTATCCCTCAAGAGCTGGATCAAACATTTCTCCAAGCCAATGGATCAATACCGGTTGCCTCATCTGTGAGATGATCCTGTTATAAACATTTATGTAATCATCTGCAGATGTTGCGATGCCGGCCAAGGCCCTGCTAGCCATCATAACAACATTTCCTGACAGGCTTTCAACATACTCTACCTGCTCTTCATACGCTCCAATAACATCATCAATCGCCAGCCCTGGTTCCAAGGAAAGGTGATCAGTGCCACAACCGCAGACTACCTTTGCATCCTTCTGGTCTTTTGAAGCTTCTAGCGTTAACCTGATCAATTCTTTCGCGGAATTCCAGGCTAGTCCCATTCCCCTTTGTGCAGTATCCATTGCCTCAGCAACGCCGATGTTTAATGACCAAAGGTGTTTCCTGTAATTGATGGTTGCATCCCAATCAATGGTTGAATTATCAGCAGGGTCGGCAACAATGTGAGCAGCTGCATAAACGATGCGGTTTAACGGACCTGTATGGGGCTGAAATGGTTGGATGGCGGAAAGTTCAAACTCGCTTAATGAACCATCTTTGCCTGGTAAGAGAATTTTATTCATGCTGGAAATCTATTTCATTAATAGCTACCCAGCGTCTGTCGGACCAGCTCTTCATGGCTGCTTCTGCAAACTGAACACCTTTTACACCTTCTTCCAATGTGTGATTCCAGGGAGCATCTTCATATAGGTGCCTGATAAATAGCTGCCACTGGTGCTTAAATGCATTGTCATATTTGCCCTGGCCTTCAACTTCCTTCCATTGTTTGTAGAAGTTGACGGCTTGGGGTTCATCCGGATTCCATACCGGTGTGGGCGTATTTTCCATGCTTTGGTACTTACAACTCGTTAAACCTGCTACAGCCGAGCCCTTTGTACCATCCACCTGAAAAAACGCGAGGTCATCGCGATACACACGCGTACACCAGGAGCTGTTGATTTGCGCAATGGCTCCTCCCTCCAGCTCTACCGTAACATAAGCGGCATCATCCGCATCTGCCTGATAGGATTGATTGTTCTCATCCCGCCTTGCTCTTATATGATTCACTCCGAGGCAGGAAACGGCGGTCACAGGACTGATCAAATTATCGAGAATATACTGCCAATGAGACATCATATCAAAAATGATCCCACCACCATTTTCTTTTTGGTAATTCCAGCTCGGCCGCTGGGCAGGGTGCGTCTCCCCATCAAAAACCCAGTATCCAAAATCAATCTTAAGCGATAATATTTTTCCCAGGGATCCACTATCAATCAGCGTACGCAGTTTGAGAAGTCCGGGCAAAAACAGCTTGTCCTGCACAATACCTGTTTTTAGGCCTCTCTTTTTTGCTGCAGTACATATAGCGATTGCATCATCCAGCTTCAAACCCAGGGGTTTTTCACAATAGATATTCTTATTGGCTTCAATTGCCTGAAGCAGCAGCGACGGACGCATTTGCGTAGAACCGGCATCAAAGAACAGCGTATCTTCTGAAGATTTAAAAGCTGCCTGGTAATCATCTGTAAATCGCTTTATGGAATTTTCATTAGCGACCTGGCTGAGCTTTTTCAGATCACGGCCCAGGAGTAAGGGGTCGGGCATCACCTTATCTCCGTTAGAGAGGCTTACTCCTCCCTCTTTAATGATCCCTGCAATCGATCTTATCAGGTGCTGGTTCAAGCCCATCCGGCCAGTGATGCCATGCATTATGATCCCCAAACGATGTTCTGCCATGATCTTTTGTTGTTAAAGGATTTGATTGAGACAAATTTAGAGAAAGATAATCAGCTATAGGATATTAATTGCCTTTGGCAAATGATCTTTCCCAATATTTATAACACAATCATTATTATTCAAATTTCTGGTCTTTTCATCATAATAAAGCCAGGTAAATGGCATATATGGCCTGATAAATTCACGAATTTCTTCATTGGTCATCCCTTTTCCCTTTATCGATAACATTCTCTTTTCCTGCTCGATGCGCCAGGATTCAATCCATGTTATGCGCTCGCCAAGCATCAAGGTCCTGTTGTCCAATAAATTCCAAATTGCCTGGTATTCCTTCATATATTGGAGTACAACCTTATAAGCAGTTTGATCCGGGTCTAATCCTGTAAAAATCTCGTTGACATATTCATTTCGAGCCATAATTCCGGGAAAATCATCTGGACTTACCACCGGGAGATTGATACACCACCCCTCCAGTATAATAAAATCCTGAAGCCCATGCACTGGAACCGTATCTGCGGTAATGTCGCCTTTCCCATCATGAAGCGATTTATCAAAAACCGGGATCTCAAAATCTTCCCCCTTTTTTGCTGAATTCAAAATTGCTATTAGCTCCTTGTACGAGTGCGTGCCTGGCATACCCCTGGAAACCTGGTAAAATAGATTTCCCTTGTATGCATTTGCCAATTCTTGCCTCTCCGAATAGGCAAGATAGAAATCATCAATGGAAAAGCCCTCAACTCGAAAGCCGAGCTCCCTAAGCAATAATTTGATCAGGGTGGTTAAAACCGATTTACCTACGCCCTGGCATCCGCAAATTCCAATAATATAAGGACTCTGCCTTTTCTTTTTCCGGGCATCTATGAACCATTGGATAAGCGGAAGATAGGACAAGTCAAAGGATTGTTCATCAATAAGCACGCCACCAGTAGTGGCTTTTACGTCCTCCTGAACCTTATAAAATGCATCTTTTACGCTATTGGACATTAATTATATTTATTTAGAAGGCAGCATTATCAGCATGCAATTGAGTTGGAGTTTATCAGTCTTTATCTGCCCTAAAGCAAAAATAGTTAATATTGTAAGCAATCCTTTTTATTCTTCTGAGAATGAAATATTTCTATTTACCTGCACTTTGCCCACTGATGATAATTTGCCTATTGATCGGTGCCAGCCCCACATCTTTCGCACAGGGCAATGGCACTTCAAGGTCGGAATACCTGGACTATACTGAGGGGGTTGCCCAACATTATATCGATCAATTAGCAGCCTATCAAAAAAAGTGGCGTGAGGAGATCATGCCCAATGAGACAAAAGGCTACAAGCCTCCATCTAATGAAATATACCTGGCAGCACTATGTGCTAATTTATATGAACTGACAGGCAAGGAGCAATATTTACAGGCTGCCACTAAGCTCTTGCTAAAATTTGGCGACCATAAGAATCGATACCCAAAAGATTTTTTCAAGGTCAAAGCGGAGTATTCAGATGGCCTCCCTGCATTACCCAATATATTCTGCTTCGGAAAATATGTTCATGCCTATGCGGTCATTAAAAAGAGCCAAACATTAAGTGACGCAGAGGATGTGATCATTAAGCAGAATATAGCTGAAGGAGCAGACTACCTAATGGTGGATCAGGAATGGGGGCCAATGAACAGGGCGATGCTCCGAGCCGAAGGATTGCTTTATGCGACAAAGATGTTACCCAACCACCCCCGGCAAGCAATATGGAAGATGATGGGAACAGCCATTTTAGATGATAATTTGGGGAAATGGAACATAGAAGATGCTAGCTTGTACAATGCCATCTGGCTTTATTCCTTAACAGGTTATGTCAATGATGTTTCAGGTGATGAAAGCATCAATAAATCGCCGGTAATGACCTATTATTATCGCTATTTTCTATCCCTTTTGTCTCCGGCCTATACCATCCCTGATTTTGGAGATGCTAAATGGAACGACCGTTGGTATCAATACGTTGCCTTTTTCGAGAATGGGGCAAGGACGAACAGGGATCCAAATTTACGATGGGCAGCAGCCAGGATGTTTCAAGAAAACCTAGATACTGGTGGCAAATCCATATATATTGCAATGTCTTTATCAGATGCCTGCAGGTGGGCAGATTTCGATATGAATACAGAGCCTCCAAGTTCAATGAGCCAGGAAGTGCTGGAAGACGTCGTGGGCAAAAAGATGGTTTTTCGCAATGGCTGGGATGCCAACAGCACCTATATGCTGCTCAATTACCGGGATGAAGGTGATGGCGGATGGCTCTACCGGGAAAATCTTCGCAATACAATTACTGTCGAAGAAGAAAAAATGCACCATGGACATGCTGACGAGAACAGTATTGTTTTACTGATGAAAAACAAGAGCATCTTGCTGCATGACGCCGGCTACAGAGATCTCCAGCCCAGCGGTCCTTTGGGGGCTTACCGCGCTGACTATTTTCACAACCGGCTTGTGGTGAGAAAAAATAAAATTGCCCTGGGACAGCAAGAAGGACAACACGTTTACTCTACGCAAGAGCCCGTGGCTGGCCAATCCCTCCTCAGTTTTCTGCAGAATTCTGGTGCCTACCGGCAGGTTAAGACCCTGAAGATTGATTTTCTCAATCTTACACATTTCGACATGAGCCGCACGCGTATCATAGACGAGAAAATGGGCTATATCGCTGATCGCATCATCAATTATGTGAAAGACCTGGACTACTTTGTGATATATGATATTGTTCGGTTCACTGATGATGATTTCCTTACCATGGCCAACCTGTGGCACAGCCGGAAAATTGTTGGCAGCGGTGAGAATTGGTATGATACGGAGTACGACTCATTGGGAAATAATGCTGTTAAAGGTGAGGAGCGCTTGCTGATCTACTTCCCATATAACCACCGGCTCACAAATGGAATTGAAACACAGGTAAGGCACAAGCAAAAAGAAAAAACCATATACCAGGTGATAGGACGCCATGGCTATCCCAATGACTTGCAGGCCTTTGTAACCATCCTGATCCCCCATCATAAAAACGTAAAACCCGAAAACCTCGTAAAGCAAATACAATGGGTTGAAACAGATAAGTTCCCGGGATCAGTTGCTGTTGCGATCAATACAGGTGAAAAAAGATATGTTATTGCAGCGAAGCTGGATATGCAGAGCGACTTAGTGCGCGACTGGAGGAGGCCGAAATATACCTGGGAAACAGGAAAAGTACGTTATGGAGACTATGAAACTGATGCCAACAACCTATTTGTAGTGGAGGCAGGAAGCAAAACCCATTATGCAATAGTTGGTGCAACAAAAATCACCCACAAGGATAAGGTGCTTCACGAGCAGCAGCCGAGAACCTATAAATTCAGTATGGATGGCAGCCCTGACAAACCGGGAATTGGGAAGTTGAGGTATTGGGAGGACGCAATAGAACTGAGATAATATTTACTCCTTTGGTCCTTTAAATACATTCATTCCCGTACAATCAAAAACCTCAGCTGCATTCGCCCAGGAAACACCGAGTTCGCTCAAGAGTTTCTCTTCCTTAAACGCTTTTTGGAATATAGACTCAATATCCTTTATCTGCACCTGTTCTCCACGAGGAGTTTGTGAAACATCACAATGTTCCTTGGGAATATTTTGAATGGCGGATGCCCTATGCATTGCATTGATACAAAAGGTATGTGCTGCAGCAATATCCAGGTCGCAAACAGGTACATCCTGCCCATTGAGCTTTGCTATAACATGGTCAAACATGGCCATGCGGACATTGTCCATCCCGGTGCTTTCATCACTGGCTGTGACCTGTTCCTTTTGATTAATTGCATAGCGATTTAGCGTCCAGTTAACAGTGCCTTTGCTGCCTTTTATTTCTATTTCAGGATGGATATTTTGTCCGCAAGCATGCGTAACATAGAACTGCAATAAAACATGCTGTGCAGTCATCATCCTGGCACAGGCAGTATCGCAGCTTTCTATCGGCAGTGCCCTGTAAAGTTCAGCCTGGATGTTTTTGATCTTCGCCGATGTTTCAAGGCGATCTCCCGCAAGAAAACACATGATATTGATAAAATGCGCAAAAGCATTGTTGGCAGGTGAATCCAGTATCCATTGTCCGTTTACCTTTAGTTTACCCGCCCAGCTATTTCGAAAAAAATAGTCCTTGTGCCTGACCCACAATCCTTTCAGTTTGATCGATTGAAGCACTCCGACAGCACCATCCAATATTTTCCGTTTTATCTTTTGAACGTCATTACCGTAGATATTTTGAAAACCAACCATTACCCTTTTACCTGACGCTTTCTCGGCAGCTTTCATCTGTGTAATATCCTGAATGGTCGCTGCAGCTGGTTTCTCAACCAATACGTTGCAACCCTCATTAAGCGCCTCTATCGTTAGGGGAGCGTGTGAAGCTATGCCTGTCGGAATACAGCAAAGATCAATTTGCCCTTTAAGGATCTTATACATATCAGAAACACAGGGAAATACCCTTGCGCCTATAGCATTAATCTGTGTGATCTGGCCTGCTGCTTTTTCCGGCTCCCTCACCACAACGCCTAGCAATTGCACTTTGCCTTCCTCTTGCAAGCGGATCAATTGAGACAGGTAATATTTTCCGTAACCCGTCGCGCCTATAAGTGCTGCCCGGATCATAATTTTATTGCGCTTTCAGAATCAGCCGCCTCCTGGCTCTTAATGCAAAGTCGTGTAACATCAAATACATCTTCGGCAGGAATTCTGCAGGGGCTTCCCGTTTTAATTTGATTGAGGAAATCACCGAACATCGACACCTCATCTTCCATAGGAATTTCTGTGGGCTCCTGATTTTCAGTTATTAAGACTGCTTTATCATTCATCACTTCAATCACGCCTTTTTCGCCAGCCACCCTCAACCTGTCATCACCATGGGTGGGTGCTTTTTCCGGACGAAAATAGTCGATGTTAACACTAGCCTGGCCACCGTTAGCCAAACGATAAAAGCAGATTGCAGCGCTTTCCACTTCCCCAAACCCTTTATTGCCTACTGTAGTGTTATGCGCGAGCACTTCCTTTATTTCACCCTTGCCAATCCAATGGATCAGGTCAATGGAATGAGAGCCGACCCATGAAATGATGCCTCCAAATTTTTTTCTTTCCTGCATCCATTCCGGCTTTAAGCCCATCTTATATGATTTTTGAGCTGTTATAAGTACCGGTTCTCCGATCAAGCCTTCTTCAACTGCTTTACAGGCTGCGTAAAACGCCGGATGGTAGCGCAAGCACATCATGCTTGTAAGGTGTACACCAGCTGTATAATAAAGGGAAATGATCTCATCTAATTCTGCCAGTGAAAATGAAAGAGGTTTTTCAACAAAGCAATGGATGCCCCGTTTCAAACACTCCAGGGTAATTTTTCCGTTGAGGTAATAATGCGGATTAATAACCGCCACTTCCGGCTTTTGCTCATCCAGCATTTTAACAAAATCATCGTAATAAGACAAGCCATGTGATTCGAGCTCCTGCTTATATACTGCATCCGTTTCTTCATTAACCGAGCCCGGTGCAAAGGCTATTGTTTGATCCTCATCATTATTATTAAGCCCATCCAAAGCATAAGCAAAATGGCCCGATGCTCCTATTATTACGATATTCATTTGATGTAGCGTTTCAAAATTTCTTTGATAATATTGTTGAGGGTTGGGCGGCTGATAAATTTTATGCTAATATAGAGCAATCCTATATCAAGGAAAAATTTAGCTGTTTATTAATTTAATGCAGCCACAAAAACAGAGACCTAACAAAATAAATATCAACAACAAGCTGGTGGTTATCAGTGGTTTATAGAGGAATTTAGATTTTTTATCGGAAAGTATTCAGTAAAAAATAATAGATTTGAAAGGTCGAAAAAGATATAATGATAAAAGATCTATTTAAAACTCAGATTGGAAGACTACGTATCTTAGCATATTCAGAAGGAGTATCTTTCCTTCTATTGCTCATGGTAACGGTTCCTTTGAAATACATCATGGGATGGAGAGAGCCCAATATAATTATTGGCCTTCTGCATGGCCTTTTATTTATGGCCTATGTTGTTGCTGTGATCCAGATTAAATTGGATCAGAATTGGACTCCCAAGAAGACCTTTTTAGCACTGCTTGCCGCACTTATTCCATTCGGTACATTCTGGGCCGACTGGAAATTATTCCGATGATTATTTTTGTAATCTAAAACCGCAAAATCATATTCTAGCTCTGCAAAATAAAAAGCAGAATCGGGCTGAGAAAACAAATAACCATCCCAAGCTATATCATGCATTGCTTTTAACCTATTCGTATCTGGCTGTGATTTGTCGTTCCACACACCCCAGAGGGAGTCGAGGTTGAGGGCAGATGCTAAGGATAGCCAAAGGCAGAGGGCTAGGATGGAAAGGATTCGTAGCATTCTACTAAGGTAAGCAATTCGGTTTTTAAATTGAATCTTACTTTATGTCTTCGATTTTTTCCGATGATTTAAATCTTCTACCAAGTTGGTAAGGTCGGCGCCTTCTACTTTAAGATTGAGCCGTAAGAAGTAGGAACAGGCTGTAAAGTCATTGAAGAGGTAAGACTCAGGAATAAGGTCCGGAACAATCTTAATAGCCTTCAACATGTTCAATGGCTGCTTCTGAATGCCTGTTAACATTACAACAATATCCCGCCTTTCTAAGTCAAGTATGGCATCTTCCAGTGCATAAAGCCCAGATTGGTCGATATAGGGAACTTTTTCCATTCGTATTATGACCACATGTGTGTCAGGAAGGGATGCTGTCATTCGCTTGAATTCATTGATCATGCCAAAGAAAAGAGGACCTTCAATGTGCTTTACAAAAACTTCCTTGCTTATGGCTTCAGGCATTGATTCTTCATCTGACCATGGTGTTTCCCGCTTGAAATCTGAAATACCCAATACTTCAGAACCCGCTTCAGATATGTCACCCATTTTTTTCATAAAGATTACAGAAGCCAGGATCATGCCAACGGCCACCGCATCAATTAGATCTACAAATACGGTTAATAGCAGCACTGAGATCATAATAACAGAATCTGCCTTTGGCACACTGCGAATATGAAGAATCCCCCTTAAGTCTATAATTCCAATTCCTACGGTAAGGAGAATCCCTGCTAAAACAGCTTTGGGTATTAAACCCACGAGATTTGAAAGAAAGACCATGATAACAAACAGAAATATCCCAGCCAACATGCCAGATATTCTGGTTTTTCCACCTGCTTTGATATTGACAATTGTACGTACTGTAGCTCCAGCACCTGGTAATCCTCCAAAAAGAGCGACGGTCATGTTACCAATGCCCTGTCCTATCAACTCTCGATTGCTGTTATGTTTGGTTTTGGTTATATTGTCTGCCACAACAGAGGTTAGAAGCGAATCAATAGACCCAAGTGCAGCTAATGTAATTGCGGGGAGCACAATACTCCTAATGCTGTTTAATTGTATCCCGGAAAGTGCATCGAGATGAAGCTTTGGAAGACTTGAAGGAATATCCCCTACAATGCCATAAGAGCCTTGGGGAAGAAAGAAATATCCAACGGCTGTAATACCAACCAATGCAATCAGAGCAGAAGGAATGATCTTGGTGAGCTTGGGGAATAGATAGACGATGGCTACAGTTGCTGCAGCAAGCGAACAAGCTACCCAATTGACATCATTAATGACATCTGACAGGCCCATCAATACGCCCATGGCCCCTCCTGAAGGAGATGATTTGCCAAAAAATGGAAAAACCTGTCCGATGATTATGATCAGGCCAATCCCACTCATGAAACCTGAAATAACAGGATAGGGAATATACTTTATATATTGACCAATCTTAGAGACTCCGAAGATGATTTGAAACAAACCAGCAAGAAGAAATGTGATAATGATTACTGGCATGGCCAGGCTAAGAATAGTTTCTGGATCCATGCCTGCATTGGCAGCAGCTACAGCCTTAAATGCAGTAACAATAACACCTGCAGAAACAACTGTCATGGGAGCTGTTGGACCACTTATTTGAGTTTCAGTACCACCCAACAGGGCCGCAACTATACCGATCAAAAAAGCACCGACCAAACCTGCTTGCGCGCCAATCACACTGGCATTTTCAACCCCCAATTCATGCAGATCAGCAAATGCAGTTACACCGAAAGCAACAGCTAACGGAAGAGCAACAATTCCTGCTGTCACTCCTCCAAATAAATCGCCTTTAAGATTGCTGAAATTGAAATTCATAATGTTGCAAGTTAATAATTTCTCATAAGGACCTGTCATTAAATAGGTGCTTAGCCCTAATTAAAATTCATTAATGACAAAAAGCTCTTTATTGTAATCTTAGTGTTGTTTCAAATAAATCCAGGGATAGAAAGTTTAAATTGTTTTTAATAAGCCAGCAGAACAAAATATCTATAAGAGCATCGATGCCGGCCAAACATGGACTTCCTTTCCAATTGACTACCCAATTGACACCTGGGACCAGAAGACATATGCGGAAACAGGTGTTTTATATTATGCCTCTTTTCTGAATGGAAGACATAGGATCATAAAATTGACATTCAGCGATCCGACAAATATTGAAAAAAACTTGAATAAAGATAGGTTTCTCCATGTTTTTCCTAATCCGGCAAAGACGCATTTATTTATTGATGGGCCTGACGGACTTATGGTATCAATTTATAATGCTATTGGGGAAATAGTGCTACGTTCTGCAAACAGGGAAATACCTATCTCATCATTGAACAAGGGAATTTACTACCTAAAGGCTGAAGATTTAAAAGGGAATAGCTATTCCCAGAAGGTGGCAATAGATTGATCTTAGTGATATTTGATCTTTGCATGAGGTGATATTTGGCCTTCAGTTCCTATAAGACGATGGGTAGGTATTATTTTTACATTGAGGTGCCAAGTTTAAGCATGCCCTTAGACAAGAATACAAGGTCCATTTCCTTCTATTAGGCCTTTTTTTCTTATTTTCGTTATATACCAATAAAACCCTCAACATGTTAAAAAGACTACTATGCCTATTGTACGTAATCAATCATTGGGCCTCAACAGATGCCACAGGCCAGATAACTATAAATGCTGCCGATATGCCCAGCATAGGTGATACCATCTTAATGGCTACGGATACAATGCCCGCTATATCATCTGTAGGTGGAACGGGTATGCAGATATGGGATTTTACCTCGCTTCAAATTATCAGTATTGATACCTTGTTATTTGTAGATCCTGCAAGCACTGCTTTTAGTTCAGACTTTTCAACCTCCAACCTGGCTAGAGAAAGTGATCAGCAAATCAGATATCAAACATTGAGCAGTGCCACACTTATCAATGATGGCTATGCAGGGGATGACCCCTTTGGCGCTGGCTTGACCATAGCTGCACCTTTTAGTCCTAAACAGAAGGTCCTGGACTTCCCTTCCACCGACGGCAGTTCATTCTCTGATACATCAGGCCTTGACCAGACCATAGAAACATCATCCCTTGGACTTCCAGTACCTGATGTTGATTCCATCCGGTTAGTGCACCACAGCTGGGCAACTAGCATATTTGATGCTTATGGAACCATGGATATCCCAGGTGATTCTTATACCACCATTCGCCAGCTTTATACTGAAAATACGCTTGACAGTATCTTTGCTTATTGTTCTAATCCTGCCGGCTGTAATGTGTTGATTGCAACGCTTCCTTTTGGCTGGAGCTTTTTACCTAGTGCATTAACAGAAGCCATACTTGGAATCGCTAACCCATCTAACGATACCACCTACACCTATAACTGGTATGCGAATAATGAGGATGTTCCGGTTGCCTGGGTTGAAACAGATAATCCGGGCGGCACTGTCTTATCTGCCGGTTTTAAAATGGGTAATGTTCAATACGCTACAATATCCGGATCTAGTAATGTCTCATGTGCAGCCAGCTGTGACGGCAATGCTACTGTTTCGGTATCAGGGGGAATACCTCCTTTTACCTATGCTTGGAATGATCCCATGAATCAATCCACTGCTACCGCTACAGGTTTGTGCGCAGGCACTTATGCTGCGTTTGTGGTTGATGCAGCTAATGATACATCGTCTTTGACAAGCGTTATAATTACTGAACCAAGCCCCCTCGTTCTTACAATCTCAAGCACAGGCCCATCATGTAATCCCGGCAATGACGGTACGGCTACTGCAATTGTAGCAGGAGGTACGAGTCCGTATAATTACTTATGGAATACGAACCCTCCTCAATTGACGGCTAGTGCGATTAACCTGGATACTGGCATCTATGTCGTAGCTATTACAGACGGCAATGGTTGTACGTTAAACGATAGCGTAAGCCTAATGGCTCCTAATGTTCCAAGTGTTACAGCTATGGGATCAGACCCTTCTGCCTGTGGTGTTTCAGATGGCATTGCCACGGCAACTGCTACAGGAGGCACTCCGCCCTATACCTATATATGGGATGATCCCGGAAACTCAAGCAACAGTACAATAAATGGCTTGGCAGCCGGCACCTATTCTGTTACGCTAACGGATGCAAGCTCCTGTACTGCAATTACTTCGGTAATTTTAGCAGCTCCCAGTGCTCCGAGCTTAAGCATGTCAAGTACAAATCTTAGCTGTTATGGGGATACGAATGGCACAGCATCTGGCCTCGTCTCTGGCGGCACCAGTCCTTACACCTACCTTTGGAGCAATGGGCAAGCACTTGCTTCCCTGACAGGGCTGACAGCAGGAGTTTATACCCTGACAATCACTGATGGAGCTGGCTGTATTGTTATCGACTCGACAAGCATTTTGGAACCACCCTTGTTATCCCTGAGCACTTCCAATACCGGGGCTACTTGTAATTTGGCAGATGGCATTGCTTCTGTTTTCGCAAGTGGCGGAACACCCCCTTATGTATACCAGTGGGATGGAATAGGAAACCAGACAAACAGCACGGCTACAGGGCTTATTGCAGGCGTTTATGGAGTTACGGTAACAGATGCAAACGGATGCATCGAAACGGAAAGTGAGATCGTTAACAATATCGGAGCACCTACCCTAACTACCAGCAAACAAGATGCATTCTGTAAAGGAAGCAGTGATGGCTTGGCTACGGCCCTGGCTACAGGAGGTTTGCCCCCTTTGGCCCAAACGAATGTTACTGCTACAGGGTTAGCAGCAGATACCTATGTTATAATAGTTACTGATGCTTCAGGTTGTATTGTTTCAGAAACCTTAACTATCGGAGAACCAGCGGAAGCCCTTGTATTAGCGATGAGCTATGTTAATGTTACCAGCAGCATCATTTGTGATGGAACAGCATCAGCTAACCCAAGTGGTGGCACAGCACCCTATGCTTATTCTTGGTCTGACCCTATGAGTCAAACGACCGAAACCGCCACTGGCCTTTGCATTGGGTTTTACAATGTTTCGGTTACCGATGCCAATGGCTGTGTTTCTGATGGAACTATTTATGTAGATTCTCTGGTTATGGGCATTGATAAAATTGAGCTTGTTGATCAATTAGAGATATATCCCAACCCCACCACAGGCATCCTTACCATAGAGGGGATAGCCGGCACCACAGCCGTGTATAACATCTATAGCGAGCTCGTTGCCTCTACCCTATCTTCAACCCTGGACCTCTCCAACGCTGCCGCTGGCATCTACTTTGTTAGGGTTGTTGATGAGCAAAGGAAGGTTTATGTGGTTAAGATATTAAAGGAGTAGGCACTGGATCCTTTTGCCTGTAACAATTTCTCTGGAAAATCGTAAATCACCTTAAACCGACGTGCATATACTAAATAACAACATATTAAAGCATATGAAATCATTGCGATATATTATAGTATTGATAACCATTTCTGTGTCATTATCTTTCATCAACCCAACGTTCGCAACACATGTTATTGGTGGGGAAATGTTCTATGAATGTCTGAATTCATCCCTTAGTTTTTATCGCTTTACGGTAAAGCTATACAGGGATTGCTATACCGGCGTTCCTCCCTATGATGACCCTATTTATGTTTCGGTATATGACTCATTGGAGAATCTGTTGATACAATTTGAAATGGCGCTGCCCCCTGATGATACTCTCGAAAATAACACCTATAATGTATGCCTTTATGCACCAGTAGACATTTGTGTGCAGGAGGCTGTTTATCAGGCAGACTATATTTTACCTCCGGGTAGATATACAATGACCTATCAAAGATGTTGTCGGAACCAGGGGATAATAAATATGTTTAATCCTACAGGGCAGGGAGCCGGTTGGGATATAGCTATTCCTGTTCCTTCACAAGCAGCATATAACAGCGCTCCTTATTATAATAATCCACCTCCGACAATCATCTGTTTGGATGCACCATTTGAGTACGACCATTCAGCTACTGATCTGGATGGGGATTCATTGGTCTATTCTTTTTGCACACCACAAGATTATGATAATGGAACCTGGGGCATAATCCCTAACCCATCTGGCCCACCTTCCAGTAATGTTGATGTAGATTATGTGAGTCCATACAATGCAGCCTATCCTATTTATGCACCAACGGATCCCTTCCAAATTGATCCACAAACAGGTTGGTTAACAGGTACGCCTGAGCAATTGGGGAAATACGTAGTGGGTATTTGTGTCTCTGAATATCGAGATGGCATGTTTTTGTCTACCAATAAGCGGGACTTTCAATTTAATGTAGCTGGATGTTTAGATGATCCATTGTTGCTGTTTTCATCCGAAGATCCTGATTCATGCAGTTTGAAAATGAATTTTACATATGAAGGTAATGAGGTAGCTTCCTATAAATGGGATTTTGGAGTAGATTTCCTATCTTCTGATACAAGTAGCTTTGAAAATCCATCATACACATTCCCCTATAGTGGAACCTATATAGTAACATTAATCGTAAATGAAAATTACTATTGTGCAGATACATTGTCCATTGCTGTAACTCCAACAGTATTCCTCTCAAACTCCAACCTGGCTTTTACTGCAAACAGCAACCTTTTCACGGCACCTCCTTTTGCCGTACAATTTGACAATACCACTCCCAACCCTTCCAATTATAACTTTACCTGGGATTTTGGCGATGGTACTATTGTGGCCAACAACAACCTTGTGGTGTCTCACACATACCTTTGTAATGGCATTTATGATGTAACACTTTTAGCAGAAGAAATTGCTACAGGGTGTGAAATTATTGACACCTTATATAAAAATAATTTTATCCATTGTTATGGAGGTACTGCATATACTCACAACGCAACCATAACACAAACAGGACCTATTTACAACGCTATTGGAGATTCAGTACTTCTAAGTTGCAATACCAGTTCTGCCTTCACATACCAATGGAAACGCAACGGCATATCCATCCCCGGTGCCAATGATAGTTTATTTTATGCCAAGCAAAGCGGCAACTATACTATAATGATAATTAAAGATGGCTGTCCAGTTCATTCACAGGGAATTGATGTGTATTTTAATGTTGTTGGTTTAGCAGAGCAACCTCCCAATAAGCTGACCTTGTATCCCAACCCCACCACAGGCATTCTAACCATTGAAGGAGTTGAAGGTATTGTCTCAGTTTATGACATCTACGGCAGGCTGGTGCTAACTACAAAAACCAATACACTGGATATCTCGCAATCCGCTACGGGTATTTACTTTGTTTGTGTCTTGGCTGAGCAGGGAAAGGTGTACTCTCAGAAGGTAGTGAAAGACTAAGCTCTCCCCAAACAGGATTTTGTATATTTGGGTGATTTAAAACCAATTATCATGAAAAAGATATTATTAGGATTAGGTGTATTCGTGTTTGCTGGTTGTGCAACTACAACGGAATCATTCCACCAACAAAAAAATTATGGACAGCATTGTCCTAATCCAAAATTTGTAGCAACTACGGGTATGACGGGACCTAATTTGAGACTTCATCAGTGTTTGAAGTTTGCAAAAGAAAAATATGGTGCTGATGCATCCA